>Ga0210057_1003788_pt1 | contig 20582 bp, 16 predicted proteins | sample CryGeyCG2114_010_2_FD_183968 | JGI IMG/M metagenome (GOLD analysis project Ga0210057, IMG submission 183968) | Groundwater microbial communities from aquifer - Crystal Geyser CG10_big_fil_rev_8/21/14_0.10 (SPAdes) (version 2) | ecosystem: Environmental > Aquatic > Deep subsurface > Groundwater ...
TTATGAAAACTTTATAAATTATTAAGAATTATATTAGACATGGAAAAAGAGAGTGTAAGAGAAATCAAGAATTTTTTAAAGCCATTATCAAAAATTGATATTGTAAAATCTTTCTGGATTTACGGTTCTTCCGTAGAGAAGATTAAGAAAAATGAAAAATTCAGCTTGAAGCATGATATTGATGTAATAATAATTTACGATGATACAAGAGAGGATTTCAAAGAAGAGGAGTTGAAGCAGATACTTTTAAACGAGGACTTTATTGAAAAAGAGAGCGAAAAGAAAAATATGAAGTTCCATTTTCAGCCGTTGAGGTCTTTGTCAAGTTTCTGGAGATTATTGAAAAAAGGAGAGCCGTGGATGATAAGCTCGATAAAAAACTCCATGGTTTTATATGACCCTTCAAACTTGATTGTTTTAATAAAAAATCTTCTTAATGAAAATAAAATATACAGTAGAGAGGAGAAATCAGAAAGGTTGCTGGAAAGAGCGAAAGAAAAATTAAAAAATGTAAGGGAAAAATTACTTATTGAAGTTCCGGCGGAATTATTAGGCATAGTCACAAAATCATTGCAGATAGTTTTGATGCAGAAAGATATTTTTGTTTCCTCAACCCGGGATTGCATGATTCTTATTAAAGAACTGGAAAATTACGGTCTGGAAACTAAATATATAGATTTTTACAACGAGCTTGTTGACCTGAACAGAAAAATTGAAAGAGGAACATTAAGCGAGTTTAACGGAAAAGATTTTCAGAAATGGTTTTCAAAAGTTGAATTGTTTGTTTTGCGAATGGAAACTTTGATGGTGAAATTCGAAAAATCAAAAATTAGCGAGACATTAAATAAAACTTACAATGAAACCATGAAGATTTGCGAGGAGATTTTAAAGAAAAAATTCAAGAATATTCCGAAAGATGATTATAAAAAAATTGAATTGTTCAAAAAGGAATTTGTCGACAAGGGTCTGATCGACAAGACGCATTATTACACTTTAAATGAATTATATGAATACAAAAACAGAAAAAAGACAAAAAAGAAAATTGAGGAAAAATATCTGAAGGGGACTTATCTGAAAACTTTGGAGTTGGCAATAAAAGATATCATGAATAAAAAATGAAAATAAAAAAAAGTTCGATAAAAAAACTTGAAGAGATAAAATTTTTCACGGATAGCATAACAAAAGACAAGGAATTGATCAAGGCTATCTGGCTTATAAATGCGCGAGATGCCATTAAAAAAGAAAATGAACTGAATCTTATTATTTTGATTGATGATGTGAAAAACAAAAATATCGACGAGAAAAAGATTAAAGCTAAAATTTTAAATGCTGAAAATGAATCTGAAAAGAAATTCGGCTTCAAGATTCATTCGGGAATTTATAAGCTAAGAGAATATTTTGATTTGCTGATGTCAAACAATCTGGATATTTTCGCTGAAATCAACGATTCTGTATCGATTTACGATCCTTCCGGATTTTTTTCTCCGATAAAAAAACTGGTTGAAGACGGCCAGATTTTGGGAACTCAGGAATCAATATTCAAATTTTTGGTTGAAGTCAAAAGAGGAATGAGAAAATTAAATGATATAAAATTGACAATTCTTGGAAGTATTTATGACGCTGTCATGGACGCTGCTGAAGCTCCCTTGATTATGGAAAACTGCTTTTCTTTTATTCCGAGAGAAATTCCCGGAATGCTGGAAAATGTTTTTGTCAGAAAGAAAAAATTATCAAAAAAATATGTTTCCTATTACACCGAGATAATGGATTATTACAAGGATTACGAGCACGATAATATAAAAAATCTTGATGCCGAGCGCATTGATGATTTGTATGAGAAAGCAAAGGACTTTGTAAAAAGAATGGAAGAATTATGCAAGGATATAAAAGGTTAAGGCTTCAATCTGTCAGGATCTCTTGGAAATAAAGTTCCTTCGCGGATGTTGTCTAATTTGCATAAAATCATTGTCAACCTTTCTATCCCATAAGACCAGCCAGAATGTTTTGGCGCTCCATAACGAAAAGCATCAACATACCATTTGAAATTCTCGGGATTCATCCCTTTTGCTTTTATGTTTTTTATCAAAATTTTTGGAATATGAATTCTTTGTCCTCCTGATGCCAACTCCATTCCTCCGTAAATGGCGTCGAAACCTCCGGACAAACCATTTTCCTTCGGCCATATATAAAATGGCTTCAGGCTTTGCGGCCATGAATGGACAAAAACAATTGTGTCTGGAAATAATTCAGATAATTTTTTTTCTGCTTCCGGAGTTAAATCCTCTCCGTCCTTAATCGCAATCTTGTTTTTTTTCAGCAATTCAATAGTTTCTTTATAAGACAAATATTTTTCTTCGGGAACTTTTAATTTCAGATTTAAAATTTTTAATTCCTCTGAACAATTTTTAATTACACTTTTTACAATATACTGGATAGATTTTGTCAACAGCTTCATAACATCCATATCGTCTGCAAATGCCATTTCAATATCCATCTGACGAATTTCTGTAAGATGTCTAACTGTATTATGTTTTTCAGCTCTCCATATCGGCATAACCAAAAAAACTTTTTCCAGAGAAATTGCTACCAATTGTTTATACAATTGCGGGCTTTGGGCTAAATAAGCATCCTTGTCAAAATATTTTACCTTGAATAAATCAGAACCTCCTTCTGTTGAAGTTGTTATAATGCATGGCGGCTGAATCTCAATAAAATTCTCTTTCCTGAAAAATTCCCTGAAAGAATTTGCTATTTCCGACTGAATTTTAAATATCGCTTTTATCTTCGGCTTTCTTATATCCAAATATCTGTAATCCAACCTTTTGCTTAATCCTGTTGTAATTGCTTTTTCCAAAACTTGAATTGGCAAATCTTCAGCTTTGTTTAACAATTCAATATCTTTAATCTCAATTTCAATGTCATGAATTGCGTCCTCATATTTTACATCTGCTTTTTTTGAAGTGCCTTTTATTTTTACAACAGATTCTAGGGTAAGTTCAGAAATTTTTTTGAATAATTTTTCATTTTTTGTAAAACACTGCACAATTCCAGTATAATCTCTCAGCAAAACAAATTTTATTTTTGCCAAGTCGCGAATTTCATGCACCCATCCAAGTAATTCTACATCTTTACCTGCTTTTATCTCATTGACAAATGTTCTCATATCAAAAAAAGCCTCCTTTCTTTTTTTGGGATGCTGAAAATTGCATCTTTTCAATAATGCATGTGATAATAATTTTCATCATCTTTAAACTAAAAGATATATCTATTTAAATTTTGCTTAGTAAACAGTGCATGAAGCATATTTATTTGTTGTTCTTACAGCTTCAATAGTCTGGAAAAATGAATTGAAATCTATATCCCCTTTCTTGCAATTATAAACCTTGCTTTTTAATTTTTCACTGCAATCTACTCCGGTATTTGATGCTATTTTTTCTGCCTGGCTTTTCAATGTCAGCAAATTTGTTCTTACGCTCTGGACAGCGCAACTTCTTTGACCTGACAAGATGTCAGATTTTTTAACATAAATATCTGCCAGGATTGCTGTTTTTGACATTAATCTTTTCAAATTGCAGTAATAATTCATATCATCTGAAAATATTGCAGCATACATCAAAGGCAAAGTTACAAAAGGTTTTCCCTGATTTTGACTTTGACCTTGAATTGTAACTGTTCCAATATCATAATTTCCATTACTATTATCTTTTACAAGAATATTTCCAGATTTCATAGAACAACTCCCAAAACAAACTCTTATTTCATCAGTAGAACATTTTGTTTCTGGTTTGTCTATATCATAAAATTTTATATTGTCAAAAATCGGATTTCTTTGTTCGTTAATCTCCAAACTTATGTCTTGCTTTATAACATCAGGTGTATTCTCAAAACAATATTTTTTTGTCGTGATATAAATTACATCATCAACCCTGAACGGCAATTCCAGAGGACGGGACATTATTGCTAATTCCTTTCCAACCATCGAGCTATTCCCGAAAATATATTTGTTGTAAGATTTATGCTGGCCTGCTTCAGCTTCTTTTACAATGCTGTTTAACAATTCATCCTCCGAAGATATAATCAGCGATATAGCACCTAGATCATTCGTTGAATCATCATCTGCTAAAAATGACGGCTCGCAAACCAAATTAATTTGGGTCTTTGAAGGCAGTGTTATTGTATCTGTAAAAATCGCTCCGATTGAACCGACAGAAGCAAATGGATTTAAAACAGAATCTAACTTGGCAGCCAACTCGGTATTTGTCTTATATTTTTGTGTGCTTGTTACTCTCACCACGACAAAAATTGCAATGAATAGTATCACAGCTCCTATAATCATGGCAAAAATCCAGCCGAATGCCGGAATCTCTGCTTTCTTGTTTTTTTTAATATTTAATTTTCTTAGTTTCATTTTAGTCCTTTAAAATGAAAATTTGAAATTTCAATTAGGATGTTGATTCTTTTATATTAACATAAACTTTTGAATCGCCGAAATTCTTAATTAATTTTATTTTATTGGAATCTTTATTTTTTATGCAGTAAATCCAATTATCCTTGCTTATTTCATCATTGGATAACATTTCCTGAGCTTCTAAATTTCCGTTTTTATTATCATCAACTCCAAATCTTACGCAGTTTACTGGCGTTTTTTCTCCGCAGTGCAAAAATGCCATTGATGGAGCATCGCATGTCTTGTCAAAAGGCCAGAAATAAATATTGTAGTTGAAATCTGTTGCAGCATTATTTTGTTTGTAAACTCTTGTCTTATCTCTGCTCATATAAAACTTCAGGTCTTTATTTCGTTGCTCTCCATCGCTGTCATAAACATCTCCGTAAACTCGAGGTATATTTTCATTAACACCTTGCCCGACAAAACAGATATATTTTATCTGGTTCGGAACAGCAAGATTGTAATATTTCTGCGCTTCTAATTCGTTATTGACATCATTTATATAATAATTAAAATCGCTGAAAGCTAAATTCACATTCGCCTGGCAGCTTCTGTTCATAATCATTTTTATCGCGAAAACAGCAGCAACTAAAAAAACTATAATTAATATTATGGAAAAAATCATTCCGAAACTTAGATTGAAAGAATCCTGTCCTTTCTTGTTCGCAAGAAAAGTTTTGCTTTTCATCCTCTTTTTCATCTTAGATAAAGAAAAATTTTATTTAAATAGTTTTTTATGAGAAATTATTCTGTTCCAACACCCAGTTCAGAGAAGAAAGGAACTTCATAAGGATGTATCGTTGCTGTGCAGTCATTGTCATCACCGCCATTTCCAAATCTGTCTTTGCATTTGATGTAATAAACAACTTCTTCACTCCATTCAGCTGCGTGGAACTTGCTTAGTTCCTCTGGAACCATAATCTCGTGCTCGTCAAATTTCCATTTACATCCTCTTCTGTCATCAATCTGGTATCTGCATGTTGTCTGCTCGTTTGTTTCAATATGCAATACATCTCCGCCTTCATAAGAACGGTAGAATCTTATTATGAATGGTTCATCTTCGTCTTTTTTAATTGGTAAATCAATCCACTTGTCTCTTTTAATTCCGTATTCATCGATACACATTGTATAGAAACAATTTGTTATTACTCCTCCAGCTCTTGAAAGCAATGTTCTGTTTTCATCTACTTTTCCGAAATGTTCTATAGACAATTGTTCATCAATAAATGTTATATCTCTGTTATAAAGAGGTGAATTTTTTGCAAAATTATTTCCGTCCCATTTCATATTAGGCAGTTTAGGCACACTTGAACAATCCTGAGTATAAGTTGTATATTTACAGAATGTTGCTCTTGATGTGTTTACATCTATAATAGGATTTACATCATATTCGTCAAATCTTTCATCTTCATCTAAAGGATTAGGCATCCTTATTGTAATTTCATAAGGAGGTATTTTATTCAAAATGTAAATGTAAGGATCTCCGACATTTCCGTCGACATCCATACATCTTATAATGAATTTATACTGCCCGATAACAGTCAATCCAGGCAAGTCAGTAATATTTAATCCTTCTAAATTAATATCATCATAAACACCTTGCTTTGATAAGTCCAAATCAAAGTTAACATGCGCACATTCTTTGTTTTTCTGGAATGAACATTCCTGATTATTGGTATACATCGCTGAAGTTGTGATTATTGGTGATTCTAAATTATAACCTTTTTGTTTTGGATCATCATTAAAGTAAATCATTTCTTCCCATGTTGAAGAATAATTATTAAATAATGAACTATAACGACATTCTTTTGGTGCATTCGTTTTTGCTATATTTTCGCTTACCCAGAATTCAACTTCAGCTTTGTTGTTCAATGCCTCAGCATCTACAAACATATTATTTCCTGGATTTATGAATGTTATAAATGGAGGAACCCAGTCAGGCATGTCTCCGATTGTAAATTTGATAACATTCAAATCAAATGCTTCATTATGTTTTTCAGCGCATAAGTTTGAACACTTAATGAATATCTCATGTCTTGCACTTGCACCCGCAATAGGAATTACAGCCTGGTGTGTTTTTGGATATAAATAATCATCAACAAAATCATTCATTTCGTCGAAAGATGCCTGCCTCTTGTCCATAATCCATCTGCATTTTGCTCTTTGATTAGTCTCAATTTCCAGTTTTAATAATGAAGTTGCCCAAGGAACTAATGACTTGCTGTTCCATTCTGTTTCCCATCTTGTTCTTTCTGAAGCATAAGTTCCTACTCCAGTTGCCTCGAAATTACAATTTGTTTTGTCATTTCCGTCGATAATCAAGCTGTTTGATGATTTATCACAATTTATTAAATATTGGCTTGAGTCAGTATAAAATTCTGCATTTATGTTTGTTACCTTTGGTAATCCTTGTTTGTTGCAATCCTTTTCTATACAATAATAAGGACTTGGAGATGTATATTCGACAAAAGTGTTTAATCTTGTATCATAATAACCTGTTTTTCCTGTTGCATTATCTAATTTTATTTCAATGGCTGCGCAATTTCCAAGAATCTCGCATCTTTCTTTCGAGCATATTTTATATGGATCTGAAATCCAGCATTTTTTCTGTTTGTCATTCCATATTCCTTTATTTTGTTCACAACTTGTTTTGTCCTTAAATTTATTAGTTTCATAATTGTTGCATGATTCACACATTGATTCAACCAATGGCTCTTCGACATAACAAGTTCCTACATTTGCTGCATAAATTCCTGCTACTCTGCTTCCCCATAAAGTTGAGAACATGCAGAATATACAATCCCAGCTGAATAATTTACCTGGCTCGAAACATTCCGAACATGGAAATCTTTTTATGATGTTGCAACAAACTTGTCCTTCTTTTACATCTATAAATGTTCCAGGCATTATTTTATCTGCAGAACATTTATCTTTAGCAACAATACTTCCGCCCAAATCTTTACATTTGACTTTAGGTGTACAGCAAACTTGTTGGTCAAGACAGCCGATTATAGCTCCGGATTTTCCTTCTGTTCCAGGCAATGGAACAAATCTCATTTCTTCCAATGCTTTGTCTAAAATAGGATTAAAAGTATTTGTATAATCAGAATCTAAGTTCTTTTTAGTGGCATCTAATGTCGCATCAAGTTCTGAACAACTTTTTGCATCATAACATTGTCCGCCCTTTTCTTCGCATTTGATTGGTTCCATACAACAACATATTAACTTTCCATTATTATCAAGTTTTAAATTTGAACCATCCTCTGAAACTTTTACAGGTTTTTTAGAATATAATCCGGCAGGATCTGGTACACCTATAGGAATTATAAAAGGATCTTCTGGTGGATACCCGCATTCTTTTTCACTATTATTTACTGGATTAAGATATTCAGCATCTGTTCTTGCATCTTTAAAGATAATATAATTTTTCTTTTCTTTTTCTCCGGCTTTTGTACAGATTTTACCGCAATCAGCTCCAGTAACTGCGGGTTTTTCCTTGTAACAACAACATCCAACTGCACTTTTATTCGAACTTGTATCCACAACTTGTTTGTTTAGATAAATTCCCCAATCATATTTTGTATTATAATCTTTAATTAAAGTTTTATCTATATTGGCTTTTCCACCATGAGCAACCAAAGTATTACATGCGTTTAGAGTTATTTTATCTTGTCCTTCACCGTAAATCGTATAACCATCAGGACAATCATTTGCTTGTGTACATTTATCTGTTGTTGGAGTTTTTTTACAACAGCAACCATAGTTCCCTTTACTGTATTCTGTTTTGAATTTAAATTCATTTGGACTTAGACACTCTTTATCTTTTACCAATCCATTTTGATATAATTGTTTAATCCCTTCTTCAACTTCAACATCTTCAGCCGGTGTTTTGGTAATTAATTGACCTCCGCCACAATCTGCTTGCGTACAATCGCTTTCTCCGGTAGATGCTAAAACACCAAAACTTGCAAAAATCATTGCAAGCATGACTATTAATATTATTCCAAAAATTAATTTTTTGTTTACCATCTTTTTGTTATTAGTTTGTTTTCTTTTGTTTTTATTTTTTTCTTTTTTTGTTGATTTCTTGATTAAACTTCTTTCCCAAGAAAAACTTTTAGTTTTTCTGGGCCCAGAAATTTCCAATTTCTTGGGTTAATGAAGTTTAGTTTATTGTGATTTTGGAATTGCTAAAGTTGTTATTAATCCTAATAAAGATATTAATCCTGAAGCTGTTCCTGTTCCTGCTACACCTATTCCTGCTCCTCCGGCAACATTTCCAACTTGTGTTAATACATTTTTCCAGTCAACTTCTGCATTATTTACTGTATTAATAATCCAAAATAATGGAATATACTGATTGCCTCTTACCTCAAAGCATTTTCCGACAGTGCTGTATGTTTCACTTTCACCTATAGTTACAACTTTGTTAATAATTGGAATTGTCAAACATTCAATTGGAATTAATGAAACTCTCTCCGCGTATGCAGCTCCGACACCTGCAACTGTTCCTATTCCTACCTTTGATAAGAATGATGCAGGAACAAAATCATTGTCCCCTAAAGCATTGCACTCTTCAACATCACATAAATTCCAAGTGTTATCTCCTCCCTTTCCGCATTGTTTTGAATATTCATCTTTTTGCGCTTCTCTCAAAGCTTTCAATTCTCTTTCCATGACTCTTTCTTTTCTTGCTTCATTCTTGATATTTGCTGTTTTGTTTTCCAATATAGCATCAATTTCTTCCTGTGATAATGTTTCGCTGTTTGCCTGTGTTCCTGGTGTATAAACAGGATCACAAGAACCTATATTTGGCTGTCCTGTAATATCTTTTTTTGCCTTGATATTTTCTTTTTCACCTTCTCCTAATATTGATGGGAAATCAATATTGAATTCACAATCTCCTAATGCATAACATTCTTCCTTTGTACAATAAGGATTTTTTGGAAATCCTTGCAATATATAATCATAAATTCCTCCTGCTGGCCATGTAATCAAGAATGCATCTCCAAAATAATTTACAACATTTCCTACAGTTCCGGCTCTTCCATAACCACAGTCCCTGCAATTTTCCCAGTTGTTTTTAATTGAAACAGTATTGTAAGTAAATTTATCTTCGCCATCTTTATGGTCTTCACAAATATAATTTCTATCTGTTCCCAAACCTTCTACAATAACATCTCCGTAATTGCAATGCAAAATTTCCGACTGCAATCCTGTTGTTTTACCGTATGTTGATTCACTAAACCAGTCTGGATTGTCTTCTCTGTATTCAACATCTGCGGGTTTTGCGGCACCAGCAATTGCTGATGTGAGTATAGCACCTAAAAATGTTGATGTAATTTTTCCTCCATTGCTGTATTTAACACTAAATAAAGCAGATAAACCTGCGCCTATTAAATAGCCACCTACACCCCCTGCTAAACCCCATACTATATAATTCCATCCTTTATTCTTATTTGTTACAGTGTTGAAATCCCAGAATAAATTATAACATCTTGATGTTCCTGTTAATAAATTTATATTATTATAATTATCTGTATTTGCTTCCTGTATTTTTGTTTTTGCGTCGTTATTATACCTTTGAGTTGGTCCTATCGTAAATTCACATTTTGTTGGTTTACAATAAGGCATTCCTGTCTTGACAACACCTTTTGCTTCATCGAATTTTAAATTTGGAGAAGGAAGTTTTTTGAATTCATCAAAAAGTTTTTTTTCATCACTTCCTATTTTATCAAAACCCATTTTACATTCTTCTGTATTACAAATTTCACAAATTGCGTTTGCCCAACTGCAATCATAAATCATTTCTTCCTGATTATTTTGGCTGTCCACCCAGACAATTTTGTCTTCATCTCCAGACCTTCCATTAATATCATTTCCAACTCCACCACAGGAAACTTTTACATTTGGTTCAACAGAACATATTTTTAATTCGCTTGGTAATTTATTCTGGAAAAACTGGTCTCCTTCCAAAACCTTGCAGTCGCTTCTTCTTAATGTGTAACATTCACCTCCGCCCTTGACGCAGGTTCCCCAATCTTCCTTGGCACAAATATTTCCGCATTCTCCCGAAGTCAATCCGGGTGTGAATTCATAACCTTCAACTTTATATTTAGCACCTGAAGGACGACCTCTGAAAAATCCTGGGTCGACAAATTCAATACATTCTTTTAATGTAACAACCTGACAAGGTTTTCCTGCAACTGAACAACAACCGACTTCACAAACATTCATATTATTAATTACTACATCTTTCAAATCAGCAGCTTTCCATATTCCCGGAACTCTTAACAAACCGTAATCTTCAGATAAAAGAATTCCATTTTCATCTATAATTTCAGTGATATCTTTTCCAGCTTCTGCTTTTGGTGCATCATCACTTAGACATTTTGCCTGAGGAACATTTGCCTGGCAAGGTCCTTTTGCTGGAAGACAAGTTCCAATTTTACATTCGGGAACTCTCGAAAAATCCCCGCAACTTGCACCCTTGATAAATTTTCCTTCAGCACATTTATTATTTCCAATTGCATCTGTATCGCTCATCGTGACACAATATTTTGGCAATTCATTATTGTTCAAATCATCATTGTAATTTGTATTTGTTTCAATACAACATCCCTGTCCTTCATAAACCTGCGGAACTGCCTGAACTGTCGGAGAATATAACATCGCAACAGCTACAGTCATCATAATTATCATTACTGACAAAAATAATGCACTTATTTTTTTTGCCTCTTTTTTCATTTTTCTTTATTCATGATTAATAGCGAAATTAAAATAAATTGGATTTTCAGTTTTGCTCTTTAATATATATACTGTCTGTTCAGATGTTGGATAATTCTGTTTTGTAATGTCAACATCTCTTAATCCAAATCCGAAGTTCCTTAAATAATTATCGAATACCAGCCCTTCAAATCTTATTTGTTGGGCTTCTGTGTTTACAGCTTCGGAAGCAAACTTATACATCTGGTGAAATGGAATTCCGTTTATTGTTGTGCTTCTTGGCTTTACATTGATAGGCAGTTCTTTTCCGTCAACAGTTGCGCTGATTATGATATTCCAGTCATAGATAATAACCAAAGAATTTTCTCTTATTTCGAAAGCAATTTTTCTATTCTCTTTATTTGGATTTACATTCACAACTCTTTTTGCGAAGCTGAAATCATTCAAACAAGTATCTAATTCATCAAATCCCTGATTTTCCATGTAAACAACAAAATTCTGTTCAATATCAGTCAACGACGGAAGATAATTTATTCTCACGGAATTTTCTTTTTTCAAAACAACAGGAATTGAAAATCCTCCATATTCAATTTTGTCTAAATAAGAAGCTGAATAATATCCTGAATTTAATCCTAAAACTTTTACAGCATTCATTGCAACTTCTTCGCTGCATTCTGAAACAGCTGTTTTTATTGGTTCTATTTGTCCTTCTAATCTAACCCTCGCATCACCTAATCCAAAACCCAGAAACTTTGGCTTGAAAATAAAAACTAATGCGACAGCAACCACAATTAATATCGCTATAATGATAAATAATGCTATCTGACCTCTTTTCTGATTACATAACATAATAAAATTAACAATTCCATAATTTATAAAGTTTATTATTATGAGCTGCTCATATATTTTCCACAATTTTATTTTTTAGGAGGATTTTGAGTAAAAATGATTGATTTTTAATTATATTTGATTTAATTTTATTTAGTATTCTACAGTAGTTACAGGAGCAAAGCTTTAAATAGTTGCTTGCATTAGCTGTTTCGGTAAATATGACATCACTAAAGTCATTGGCAGTTTTGGTTTTGGGAACGTTTGCACTAGGATGCTCTCCGTTAAGAAATGAAATTATTCCTTCTCAAGAAATATATTCAGTATCAGAAACTAGCTCTGAACAACCGAATATTCCAAATTATTCTCCCGATTTGAGAAATTTTATTTCCAATGTTGACACCTCGACAGCAATATCATTTGACATTGATTTTAAACATTTTGGATTAAGAATAAATGATTCAACTTATTATTATAGTGTGCCAGTAAATTTCCTCACATGCGAAAAGGAGATAAGAGAATATACAGAAATATGCTTTGGAATTCCGTTTTCAACAACAAACCCAGACATAGATTCAGAATATAAACAATATGATATAGATTATTTCCTTTTGTATATGGGGCAAAATCATAATATGTATCTCCTTTTTGACCCTCGAACAAAAGAACCAAAACATTTAATTTTTGATGACAGGGACTTGGATAGCATATCAGCATATATAAAAGATTATATTGGTGATGAATAACCAACAGCTAGACCTAAATTATATGCTTCATTTAATGGTCTTCTGCTGACTTCCAAATCTGTATTTGTATTTGTAACACCTCGACATATTATCTTACCACTTGTTCTTGATTGTGATAACAAATAAAATATTTTTACTGAACCATCAAATAAATCTAAAGTTACAGGAGAGAACATATCATTAGGATTAGTATGTTTCATTTGTCCTATATAAGCAACAGACCATAGACCCACATCGGGAATATTTCCGCTTGACATTGAAAAACTACAAAAACCTCCATTATTTAATCTAATTTGATCTCTGTAATTTGCTAATGTATCTTCTATCTCTCTTTTCCTATCTAAAAGTTTTTTGCTTCTCAACCCTCCAACTATATTTGATCGTGATGAATCGGATTGTTGATTTTGTTGAGGTTGTTGTGATTGTTGTGGCAATGTTTGATGGGGTTGCTGGATTGTTGAGCTAGAATAAACCTGTGTTGTTTGTGTCTGGCTTTTTATTGAAGATGTTTGTTGTTCCCAGAAATATTCTTTGTTGTTATAACTGAATTTAATATCGCCAAAATTTCCGTCTAAGTTATCCCATGAAAATGTGGGAGTTGTTAGCTGTGGAAGTTTTCTCAACTCGTTATTCATGATTCCGATACAATCTTTACCCCCACAGATTGTGATATCATTACCAGTAATCTCTATTTTTTTATCTGCAAAAGTGTAACTAACTTTTCCATCCTTGACTATAAACAATATAGAACCTTTTTTAGCAATTATCTCTTTTCCCGGAGAAGATTGAATTATTAATCTTTCATTTGATGCAAAAATATAATTCGTTGGAATGCGTAATGGTAGAAATACAAAATAGATTGGAGCTATATTTTTTGAATAATAATAACCATCATCTGTTTTAACAACTTTCTCCGGAATCAAATAAAGAGAACCGAATCTTAAAGAAGAATCAAATTTAGAAGTAAGATAGCCATTTTTAAACTTAAACTCTTTTATATCTCCTTTTTCCTGTTTTATCGTGATTTGTTCATTGCTGGCAATTAAGGTTACATCTTTAACCGAATCTGGAGTTGTGGCAATTTCCCCGGCAACTAAATCAACTTCTATTGACGGTGTCGCATAAAAATTAAATTTTGTGTTTTGTGGAAAATCTTTAGGACGTATAAATAAATCTGCATCTTTTGAATGAATTAATTTTTCAGTTGAAGAATCATAAGCAACAGAATCTGCAGATGAAGCATAAATTTCGTAACCAGATAATTGTGGAAATGATGAGGTTATATCAATTAAACTTGACATTTCTGTTGCACTGACAAAGATAAGAGAGAACATTACAAATAATAAAATTCCGAAGCTGAGATATATTTTTTTATTCATTCTCTATATTCCTTAAAAAATCAAATATAAAATTTTCCATTTTTATTGAGTTTGGTCTATACTCCGTTATAAACTGATAGGTATAGGGATAATCTTTAACAGAAGAATCAATCAAATTGAATAATATAATTTGAACTTCTTCGCTTGGGGTTGCTGTTATTCCTATATTGTAAGTTGATGAGATTCTATCCAAACATTCAACGCATATTGTATAATATTCAGTATCTAAAGAATCAACAATTTCGTCAGAAGCTTTAAGCATTTTTAATAAATTTATTTTAAATTCAGCATTAAATTCATCAGAAAAATAAGAATTGTCCTCCTTTGATAGTTGAATTTTTGATTTTGATGAGGCAACTAATTTATCTTCGGAGATTTTTACATCAACAACAAAATCCTTGTATGAAATATTCCATTCCGGATATTTTTCTTTGAAATCATCCACACATAAAGGAAATCTCTCCTCCATAAAAATCTCAAATTGTTTTTCTACTGTCTCTTTAGATGGAATACTTTTTTTATTGTCTTTGTAGTAATAAGGAATATTCCAACCATTTATTCTTAATGAGCTTTCATTTACATAATAACCCCCGGAATAACCTATAACTCTGACACCAAGATCTAATTTTTGTTTAAAGCATTCATCTAAATAACGTAGAGATATTTTTTCTGTCTTCTCTGCTTTATTTTTTCCAGTCAATTGCAAAATAAGAATAACTGCTATGACAATAACTAAAGCAATTATAATTATTAATGCTATCTGACCTCTTTTATTACTCATGTTTAAATTAGAAGGAACTAATTTAAATAATTAATCTTCCTCAACTCTTGGAGCGAGAACAAAATCCAATTCTAAAAAAGTTCCTGATTTGAAATCAAATCTTGCAGGATAATTTGTTGAAAATCTTATTCTTATTTTTTCTGTGAACTTTGAAGCTTTGATGAATTTCAATAAATATTCCAGACTGTATCTTGATTTTGAATCTTCAATTGTCATCTCGGCTTCATCACTTGAAAACTCGCTTTTTGCTTGATTTAAGGAACCTTTTGCCTCGACAATAAACTTGTTTTCTTTTTTTAAGGTTATAAAACTGCATGCGTCAGCAACAACAGCAGAATCATTGACTGCTTCGGAAAAATTCGTTGAATTTATCAGAATGTTGTTTGTAAAAGTTAAATCCGGCATTTGTTTTTCATCCTGGTCTATATTTATCAACGCCAGATTAAAATTTCTCTTGACTTTGTCCAATATCGTTAATTTCAAACGATTGCCGTCTTTTTCTATGGCTAAGGAACTTCCAACCGGAATTCTTTTCAAAACTTGTTTGAAATCTTCCAGATTTAAACCCAAGGCATCTTCCTTGTCAACTTCATATTGTGAGAATGCTTTGGCGCTTAATTTTAATGAAACCAAAGCGACATTTGCGGGGTCTACAGCTATAATTTCCAGCCCTTCTTTTGTAACTTTCATATTTACTTCTGTTACAAGCTCGGATATTATAAAAATAGATTCTGTCAATAATTTAGGTTCTGGTAATTTTAACAGCATTTTCCTAGCCCCTTCTTAAGTTTTTTAAACTTCGAGAGTTTTTAAATTTTGTTGTACTAAAAATTAAGAAATATTTTTAAATAAAGATGCATTAATCAATCAATGAACAAAAGAGGGCAAATTGCTTTGTTTATAATTTTAGCTGTTGTTATAATTTTAGTTATAGGAATTACAGTTTCCTTAATAACTAGAAATAAAACTGATACTGTTGTTGGCGGTCAAAAAAATCTTGCTGACAAGGAATGTGTTGTTTTAATGCTAAATTCTTCATTATATAATGGAATAAATTCTGCATTCTGCAACAATTGTGAAATGCTTCGATATGAAAATGAAAGCTACAATCTAGTTTCTTCAGACTTATTTTATGAAAAAAATAGAAAGTTGCAATGAAAAACCGGAAGAAAAAATAACTGATTTGAATGCAGATTTCTCTGTTGACAGGGAAAGTGTTATTATAAAAATTTCCAAGGAAAATAAAAAACAGACGATAAGTATGAGGATAAACCCTGAAGTTAGAAAATTCATACTAGTTTATCCCGAACTGATAAATGCTTTTAAAACAAACATTCCTATTTACGACTTCCTTGAGAAAGATGTAAAAATAAACATATTTGAAAGTGAAACATATAACTTAATAAAAATAGAAAGTGTTGATAAACTAATGTTAAATGAGGAACTTAAAATCAATTTCGCATTGAAAAATGAATAAAAAAATATGTTTTATCGTATTGACAATTTTATTAATAATTTCTTCTTCAATAAATATCTTAGCGGATGGGGAATTAGAGGATGAATTTTTTGACCATAATCAATATGCAGAGATAACCCAAGTTATTCCCGGCGTGGACAATAGTTTGGTTGTTGGAGTTTACGGAGATGTTTATGTTCCTGTAAATGGGGTTTGGACTAAAAAAAATTTCGGTTCAAATTTAGTAAATATAGCATTGAATAAAGACAATATAATCTTTTTAATGACATATCTCGAAACTGATGAGAAAATAAACATAGAAGAGGATATCTTTGTGAGTTTAAAGGAAAGAGGAGTCCTGTCTTTTAAAAGAGAAGAAAATGAAATTTATTTAGAAACGGAGAAACCTTTGATAATCACAAAAGAAATAAATGAAAATGAAATCTTAAGAATAGAAACAAAAAAGAAATGTTTATTTACAAATAACGCAGAGGATACCTGTGTAATCCTTCCAGATCAAATAATCTTCAATAATAACGATATTATTTATAAGGGTATAAATTTTGTCGGTGGGAAAATTTCCATAAACAGAAATGATGGGAGTTATACCTCATCTTTAGCTACAAAATTGCTAGACGAGAACACAAAAATAATCGGTGGAGATAACAAAAATGATGTTCAATTAAGTTACACTGAATTTATCGATATAAACAAAATAATAAAAATAGAGGATTTTAATTCCGCAATTAATAACATTCAACTATCAAAAATAAATTTTAATAATTTAAGAGAGATAAATGGGTTTTTTGAATTGAAAAAAAATGATGGCGAGATCATAATAGCTAGTTCTGATCCTTGTACAATTGTTTTTAAAAATTTTGAGAAGAGTTTGATTAAAATTTGTGATATCAATAAAGATATTATCAGCTAAAATCTTTCCATCTCATAATTCTAATGAAACTCCCCCCATTATTGCATCATAATGGACTCCGCCATAACCGCCAACATAGATATCCTCAACATTTAAAATTCCTACCGGGTCAACATCTAGATATAAAATTTTTGCATCCGTAGAGTGCATCAATAAATCTCCTATTCTAACATCATTGGGGCCATGACCTATTGTAATCTCCTGTTCTGTTGGTTCAGTTTCCCCTTCTTTCCAAACAGCCCATACACGATCTGTCCTTTTACAGGTTTGTGCCAATTCGAAATCCGAAATTAAATTATTTTTGAAAATTAAGAAATTTGAATCTCCCGGAAGAGTATTTGATTGTTTAATCTCAATTTTAGAGTTATCTAAGTTCATTATTCCAATGCCATAATTGTTTGGTAAGTCGTATGAGTTCCAGCTTCCGAATAAAAATGCCAAATTGTTATCATCAAATCTTAAAGTCGAATAAAGTTCATCAAATGTTGAACTGTAACACTGATTATCTTTTATTTTTACCAGAGATGTATAATCGTTGATTAAAACAGAATCAGAATTATCATTGCCAATTCCCTTGATATTATTTATTTCAAAATTACAGAGAATATCATTTATGCTATAATCAGAAACATCCAAAATTATTTTAGAAGTTCTAAAACTTAGTAATGCTCTTTGGTTAAAAATATTCTTTCTGATATAGTCCCCGGCAAATTCTTTTGGATATTCTTGAGAGGACCATTTTTCAGTCAATAAAATTTTTTTTGTATTTTTTAGAGAGATTGAATAAATTTTAATCTTGAAGCTATTCCCTGAATCTTCAACTGTAACTAAATTTGAAGTATCTGATTTTATGTAAAATGCATCAACTACATTTTCTGATAAGGTTGTTCTGTAATACTCTTCTCCGTTATCTGCTCTTTTAAGAGTTAAAATTTTGTTCTCTTCGTCAAAGGTGGATATGGAAAGCTCGTTATTTTCATGTAGAATTTCGCCTTCACCGTTCCAAAAAATGAAGTTTGTTTCCCTTAAAGAGGGGAGTAGATATAATACTGCATTTCCATTTGATATTCCATAAATAAAATTATTTTGTTTTAGAATCATAGAAAAAGGTCCTATTTTTTTGTCAACTGTTCTGGAATTTATATTTAATTGATATAAATAATAATTTTCAAGATTTTTTGTTATTGTATACAATTTTCCATTGATAAAGGAGATTTCCTTGATTTCCTCATTAGTTATAAGTTCATCCAGAATTTCTTTTGAAATTTTATTTACAGTTTTTGTTTCATCCAAAAAATAATAATATTCTTCATTTTTAATCGAGATTTTTTTCTCATTTAAAATTTCAAGATTAGACCCATCTATTTTTAGTTCAAACAGTGCATTAAAGGGGTAACAATCAACTCCAGGAGTACAACTTTGAGTTGAGCATAAAGCGTATACGTTGATTAGTCCATCCTCTGGCTTCCCGATCATATCCATGCATCTGAACTTATTGCTGAATTTGTTGATTGAAAATTCTTTAACTTTCTCTCCGGAGATTTTGTTGAATATGTAAATTGTTGGATCATCGGACCATCCCTCTGTCAAGACATAAACATTATCATTTAAAACGAAAATGCCGTGTGGGTCAGAATCTTTTCCTATAACTTGGTACCAAGATAATTGCCCGTTGTTATCAAAAACATAAACCCCCTCATAATCATCCCCGAATGGGAATGTCAGATAATATCTTTCAATACCATCTTCTTTTTCAACAAACAAACGTGTTGCTTCAGAACTTCTGGACTCTTTGATTTTATCATTCATATATTCCAGAAAATTTCCCTTTGGAGTAGAACCGTCGGCAGTGAAAACTATATCCTCTCCAAATTTTTTATCTTTGTTGAAAGTCCCGGAAGAAACATCATATCTCTCAATCCACATTCTGATTGGGCTGGATTTAAGTAAATACACTGTATTATCTAAATAGAAAAAATTGATTAAGGAGTCCTCATCTAGAACTACCTTAACCCATTCATTTACCGGTTCTGTATAAGAACCAACATTAGAGCAGTCAACAGCTTCTTCCTTAAAACCATTTATACAGTAAAAAGCTGTTGCACCAACATTTTGTAAGTTTAAATAAGATTCTTTTTCTGCATTAAGTCTGGCGCCCCATAATAAATCGCCACAGTCTATGTTTGCATATTTTATTGTTTGTTCTGTTGTTGGCAATACATAATTTAGATTGAGCTCGTCAATCTTTCCGTAAGCTAATCTGCCATTGAAGCCAAAATATGCCTCGACATTATTCAAAAAATCAATCTCTTTAGCAGAGTAACCTTTGGAAGTTAATTCATTATCTCGGCTTGATCTCAAGGAGAATCTGAATGCTGAAGTTGCTCCAGTTTCTAAGTTATACTCATCTATGTTAATTCCGCAAGGTTCATTTTCATAAAAAGCTCCTTTAGAACAAATTACTTGATTTTTATATTCGATACAAGAATATAATCTTAAAGTTCCCCAGTTTCCTGGATTTGGTCTTAACGCTTCATTATAAAACATTTCACTTCCAATTTCTGATTCAATTTTTTTTCCAAGTTGATTAATCAAAATAAGTTCTAAATTTTGTATGCATAATTTGGATTGATCATCACAGGTTTGGGGTATTAAATTTTTTTCACCGTTCGTAAGATGCGTGAGTTCTTCGCCCTCAAAATAATTTATAAAGTTAGAATAAATTAAAGGAAAAGTTGGATATTTTGTATAATCTTTGCCTTCTATTTTATTTCTGTATAAGATTCCACATTTGGACCCATCAAATTTGCTTAGGTCATAATGATAATAACCATCTATTTTGTAATAATTTACTTTAATTTCATTTTGCGGTATGCAGTTTTCAGAAATCTGAATTGTTTCGCCGTTTAATATTACATAACTCACCCAGTTTTTTCCGTCCAGGGAGCATACAACCTTGTATTCATTATTTTCTTTAATTAACGGGAATATCACGATATTATCTCCCCTATCTGCTGTCAATCCTTCATCAGAAAAAAAGTAGTTATCATTTACTACTTTCACACCCGCTAATTTCAATTCTGTATCATCGGCTTTTACATAGAATGAAAGTAAAATTAAGAATATCACTGCTATAAAAAATACCACTTTTTTCATGATAGATAAAAATAGTCTATATTAATAAATTTTATTAAAATCTCATTATAGAAAAGTCAACAGTTAAATCTTTTATTGGTTCAATTTTTGTTACATCAAAACATGTATGAGAGCATAAATCATTCATATCCA
>Ga0210057_1003789_pt1 | contig 20578 bp, 14 predicted proteins | sample CryGeyCG2114_010_2_FD_183968 | JGI IMG/M metagenome (GOLD analysis project Ga0210057, IMG submission 183968) | Groundwater microbial communities from aquifer - Crystal Geyser CG10_big_fil_rev_8/21/14_0.10 (SPAdes) (version 2) | ecosystem: Environmental > Aquatic > Deep subsurface > Groundwater ...
ATAGGAGAACGTAATTATGTCATACTCGCGACCCCCCCCAGTATAAAAGGATTCGTCAGATTTTGTTTAGGTGATCGTAGCGATAAAATCAAATTTCGCGCTAAATCATAACTTTTTAAAGGAGAAGATCATGGTTAGACCAATTTCTAAGATTTATATTCTGCCCACGCCTACTCCGGGAAATATTTTTCTAACAGCAAAAATAACCGAAAAACACGATCAATCTGTGGTTTACTATCACCCGCATCAACAGCAAGAACCGATTTTATCATATTTTCCTGAAGCAGCCCCCTGCTCATTAGACCACAATTGTTCTGATCCTCAGCAATGTTGCCAGAAGATTAAAGATCTCGGAAATAATCAAACGGTTATTTTAATTGGTTGCCCCCAAAGTAAAGTCATTGCTCCAAGTATTGTTAACCACTTTTGCCCTGACGCCAGAATACAACAACAAATGGAACTAGGACAAAAATTGCTGGTCATCAATCCAGAATCAGAAACCTTTGACACAGAAACACCGGCCATTCATCTTCGTTCGTCTTAACCAACAACTTTAAAAAATAAAAGGCCTATCTTTCAACAGACGGGCCTTTTACATTAGCACAAATAATTAGCGCAACCCCAAATCCTGATACAATTTTTCAGTAATCGGCAAACCAGCCATGGTAAAAACTCCCAGCATTTCTTTTTCTATTTCAAGTAAATGTTCCTTGGTGTCTGCCTCAAAACGGCACTTAATCATCGGTCCGGTATTGGAAGCACGCATTAAAGCCCAACCGTGTTTTAAATTAATTCTCGCGCCATCAACATCAACAAAATCATAATTATTTTTACGCAAATACTTAACAAAATCAGCAATCATCTGATATTTTTTATCATCCGGCGCGTCAACAAAAATCTCTGGGCTCAACGGATAATAAGGCAAGCCGTCAATGTATTTTGCCAAACTTGATTGTTGGCTAACAACTTCAGCTAATTTTAAGGCGGCAAAAACCGCGTCATCGCACAAATAATAGTCTAAAGGAAAAAGGAAATGCAAAGTGATCTCGCCGCCAAAAACCGCTTTGCGCTTAATTATTTCCTCAATGACCGCGTTGTGATGGCATATAGAAAAAAATGTCGGCACTTTTTGCTTGGCTAATTCGTCTAATACCGCTTTAGAAATTCTCATATCATGAATAATCGGTCCTTTTTTCTTTTTTAAAACCTCGCGCGCCAACATCAACATACAAAAATCACCACTCGCGCTTCGGTCACGTTCATCTATCAAAGCCACTCGATCGCCGTCTGTATCAAAACAAAAACCGCAATCAGCTTTATATTGACGCATCGCTTTTTTAATATCGCTCAAATTTTCTTCTAAATAAGGGTCTGGTAAATGATTTGGAAATGTCCCGTCAAATTCTCCATTAATCGTTTTAACATCACAACCTAATTTTTTAAATATTTTTTCTGGTAAAAAACCACAAGCGCCGTTGCTAGAATCAATCACAATTTTTAAGGGTCGCGCCAATTTAATTTTCCTTGCCACATAATCAAGATATTCTTTTTCTGGCTGTATTTTAATAACTTTACCAATTTTACCCCTCGACGCTGGCCACTTTCTATCAGACAAAACCAAATCTCGTAATTTAAATAAATCATCATTAATGATGTCTAAAACCATTTTAGCGCCTGGTTTTTTTACACTAAGCATCAAACCGTTATATTCCTTAGGATTATGCGAAGCGGAAATCATAATACCGCCATCTAATTTATGATTAAAAATCATAAAATAAAACAATGGGTCAGGCGCAATACCAATATCAATCACCTGCTTATCAGCATCAACCAAACCCCTGATAATAGCATTGGCAATGATTGGCGAGCTTAAACGAGTATCTTGAGCGACAATAATTTTCTTAGCTGACCGATATTTTTGGCAAAAAGACCGGCTTACTCGATAGGCCACGTCTTCATTAAATTCCTGGGGGTAGATTCCGCGAATGTCATAAGGACGAAAAATTGTTGATTTAATGGTCATATAGTTCTTGCGCAAGGTCAGACCTTGCACGCGTTTATAATTTATTAAAAATCTGTATTGTCTCTCGGGCTAATTCATCTACCTTATTTTTATCGTCGCTCTCGCAATAAATCCTAAAAACGCCGGGTTCAGTTTTTGACTGACGCCACCAAGTGTAAGTGTTTATATCTAATAAAGCTTTAGCGCCACCAGTTATTCCACCAGTAGTTCTAATTTTATAACCCTTATTTTTAAAATAGTCAATTAACCGCTGGCGAGCATCAATCGCCTTATCTGACTGGCAAACAACTTTATTATGGCTAGAATAATATTTAGGATATTCGGCTAAAATTTCTGACAAAGATTGACCATGAATAGCTAACATTTTTAAAATCAGAGCAATACTCATCAAGCCATCACGGCATTTAATCGGCGACACAATAATGCCGCCATTAGATCCTTCGCCGCCAATGACACTCTGATATTTTTCCATTGCCTTAACTATGACCATTTCACCCACTTCCACTTCTTTAATTTTGGCCTGATACTTTTTGATAACATCTCTGACTAAATAAGAAGTGGCGTCATTAGTAACCACAATTTGATTTTTTGTGCCTGCCAGTCGCGCGTCGCAAGCCAAAGCTAAAACATAATTACCATTTAACACAACTCCCATTTCTTTAGCGAAATTTGACTGCGCCGGCAAGACAAATTCCACCCGGTCAGCGTCACAGTCAAAACCAGCGGCAAATAAATAATCGTCATTGAGCTTAGCCGATAAATAACCCAAGGATTCTACATTAGGTTCAACCTTGCGACCGAATTGGCCCAAACGGCTATTGACTATTTTTGCCTGAATATTCAATGCCTGACAGAATAATTTTATCACAGAAATGGCCGCGCCGCCATTAGGATCAAAAATAATTTTAAAATTAGCTTGTTTGATTTTCGCCATTGCTTGTTTGCCCAAGCTGACTGAAATAAATCTAATATATGCTTGGATAGCTTGTTGGTGCTTATCAATAACAGTTGCAATCTGACGATTGTTTGCTGACTTAAAATTATTAGCGCCTGCCTGATGAACCGCACGAATCAATCTATCTACTTGTCGCGGATAAAACAAGGCGCCGTCCTGCTTAAGTAATTTCCAACCATTAAATTCCGGCTCATTGTGACTAGCGGAAATATACACCCCGCCTTGCGCTTTAAATTTAATTATTGCCAATTCCGCCACTTGGATCGGCACCACGCCTAAATCAAATATTTTTTTGGCGCCGCAATCTTGAAAGGATCGTATAAAATATTTTTTTAAAACAGATGTTGACTTACGACTGTCGCCAGCCACCACTAAAATTGCGCCTGGTTTGTGGAATATATGATGATAAACCATACCATATTTATATGCTAAATCACCGGTCAGCTCTTGGCCATAAATTCCGCGGATACCTGAAAATGATTCTATTAAGCCCCCTGCCATAAAAACATTGTAGCACATTTTAACCAATTTTCAATATTTTTAATGTCGGGTTTTGCCCCCTAATAGCTATTGACCTTGCAACCATCTTTTGCTATAATCTAACATACTTAAAAAATAGGATATACCAAAGAAAATGAAAAAATCGACGGAAGAAAAAATAAATACACAGGACGAAAAACCAATGGCTGTGACTTATGAAATCGCCATTATTTTAAAAACCGCTAAAGATGAACCCGCCATAGAAGAAATCATCTCTGAGATAAAAAAACAAATTACTGATTTAGGCGGTGAAATTAATGAAGTTAAGTCTGCGATTCATAAGATATTAGCCTACCCCATTAAACATCAGGATAGTGCCAGCTATGTTTTTCTTAAAATAAGAATTCCTGGCGCGGCCATATTGGATATCCAAAAATACTTAAAAGAACGCAATCAAGTTTTGCGGTTTTTATTTATTAAACTAAAAATAGCAAAAATCAAAATTAAAAAAATTAAAATTAAAACCGCTAAACCCCAAACTATTACTGATCAAACCGAAAAAACAGCCAAGGGTCCTAAGAATCTGATAGAAACAACTATTGTAAAACCCAAACCAATCAAAGAAACAAAAGTTTCCATAGAAGAATTGGATAAAAAATTAGATCAAATTTTAGACGCTGAAATTTAAATCCAAAAATATGAATTTTAATCGCGTTACCATTGTCGGCCGCTTAACGGCTAATCCAGAAACTCGCAGTTTGCCTAGCGGACAAACGTTAACTACTTTTAGTTTGGCTACCAGCCGTTTTTGGACAGATCAGCAAGGCCAAAAACAACAAGCATCTGATTTCCATAATATTGTTGCCTTTGGCAAGCTTGGCGAAATTTGCGCTCAGTATTTAATCAAAGGGAGCTTGGCTTTAGTAGATGGCCGTTTGCAAACTCGTTCTTGGGAAGGCCAAGATGGCGTTAAAAAATATCGTACTGAAATTGTAATACAATCTATGCAATTAGGACCTAAGCCGCAAGGCAGTTATGGCACGACTGCCGCTTCTATTCCTGCCAGAAATAATTTTCAAGCCAGACCCGCCGCTAAGCCCCATGCCATGGAACCCGCCGAAGAAGATATCCCCGTTATCGAAGCTGATGAGCCCTTACCGGCAAATACGAACGACAAAGAAGGCGAAGTCAATGTAGATAATATTCCGTTTTAAAAGTTTTAAATCACAAATTCTCAATTCTGTAATTTTAATTGTTTAGAATTTGAGTTTTGAAATTTGAGCTTTCTTGTTTTTATGTTTCGCAAATCATATCAAAAATCTAGACCTATTTCTACTGTTTGCTATTTTTGTCAGCAAGGTATTAAAGAAATAGATTATCAAGACACAATTTTACTCAAAAAGTTTATTTCTGCTCAAGCAAAAATAATGAACCCTAAACGCACTGGCACTTGCAAAAAGCACCAACGAATTTTGGGCCAAGCGATTAAACGAGCGCGCTATTTGGCTTTATTGCCGTTTACAAACCGATAACCTCAAACAACAAAAGAATCGCCGGCGGAACCGGCGCTTTTTTGTTGTTTAAAATATATTAATATTCTAAATCAGATCTGAATGACGACTGCCGCATCGATGATGTTGAAATCTTTTGGATATAATCATTGGTGCGATGAGCGAATAAAGCTACCAAAAGAACCACGCTCAAGGCTAAAATTGCAATAACGATTAAACAAATTCTACTCGGCAAACGAATGTCAAAATAAATTTGCGGAGTAACATTTTGGCCAAAATCCATATAATTTAAGCAACATATAATTTAAGCAATTGGTTTTTTAATTGCTTGTAAAATTGCCTTTTTTATATCCTCAAAAATTTTCGGATTTTCTTTGAGAAATTTAATCGGTCCTTCTAACCCCTGACCAATCTGTTTGTCGTTATATGCATACCAACCGCCCTTTTTCTTAACCACGCCATAAGTCACTGCCAAATTCAAAACATCTGACTGGACAACAATCCCATGATTCCACATAATATCAAATTCCGCGGAGCGAAATGGCGGCGCCACTTTATTTTTAACCACCTTAGCTTTAATCCGATTGCCAATAATTTCTTCGCCCTTTTTAATCTTGGCGGCACGACGCAATTCAATCCGCACTGAAGAATAGAATTTCAATGCTTTGCCACCCGGCGTATCTTCGGGATTGCCAAAAACCATACCGATTTTCATCCGAATTTGATTTATAAATATTAAAGTAGTGCCTGACTTAGCGGAAATGGCCGTTAATTTGCGTAGCGCTTGCGACATCAAACGTGCCTGTAAGGCAATGTGACTATCACCAATTTCGCCTTCAATTTCCGCTCTTGGAGTTAACGCCGCCACTGAATCAACAACAATTACCTCTACGGCTCCAGAGCGAACCAAACTTTCTACAATTTGCAAGGCTTCTTCTCCGGTGTCTGGCTGGGAAATTAATAAATCATTGATTTTAACGCCAATCCGCTGGGCATATTCCGGATCTAAAGCGTGCTCCGCATCCACAAACGCAGCCACACCGCCTCGCTTTTGCACACTGGCAACAATATGTTCAGCTAAAGTAGTTTTACCACTGGACTCACCACCAAAGATTTCCACAATCCGCCCCTTGGGAATTCCGCCAATACCCAAAGCCAAGTCCAAAGAGAAAGAACCAGTGGGGATTGCTTCTATATCAACCCGTCGCGCTTCACCTAACATCATAATCGCCCCATCACCAAAACGCTGTTTAATTTCAGCGACGGTATCAGCTAAAAGTTCCTTTTTGTCTAACGCTTTTTGATTTTTGGTATTCACAGACATAAATCAATTAATTTCTAATGCCCAATTTCTAAATAACGACCAACAAATTGAGAACGATAACTCTTTGTTCGTTTTTTAGAATAATTAGAATAATTAGGTCAATTAGAATAATTTTATTTCTACCCCCATTATTAATTAATAAAATTATTAACGAAACATAATATTTCTCACCATTTCTGTTTTTTTCCCAAATGGATTTTCAACTACTAACTTGATACTATTCAATCCTTGGCTCAAAGATAGAACAGATTCAAAATGTCCATCTTTATCTGTTTTTAATGGTTGATTATTTAACCACAATTGTCCGTTAGCGCTAGCCGTCCCTTTAATAATTAAATTCTTGTCCCAAGTAATAATATCTGCCGACGGGCTTTCCAAAACAATTACTGGGGATTTAAGTAAAAAATTGACTTGATAACCAAAATATCCGAACAAGCCAGCAAGCAAGACCCCGCCCAAAATAATTATTAAAATCCTTGGCGTTAAGAATGGCTTGACGGATCGCAACACCCCCATTGTCCTGACAATGTCCGGTGATTTTTTATTAAGCTTTTCAAAAACAAATCGCTCTTTGTCATACTGCTGATACAGCTCCGTGGATGACACCTGACAAAATCGGGCATAGCGTTTTAAGAACCCCTTGATATAAACTGCCGCTGGTAATTTTTCATAAACGCCATTTTCCAAATTTCTTAGATCACTAACATGAATTTTTAATTCTTGGCTAAATTCTTTAACACCTAAACCGTGAGCCTGTCTTAAGGCCTTTAGTTTATCGGCTAAAGTTAGATCATTTTTTAGTGTGGTAGCTTGGAAAGACACAGTGCATTAATTTTTAATTTCTAATTTTTAAACAATCTTTAACGTCATAATTTTCTAATTTTTAAGGCATACTTCGTGTTTAGAAATTGAGAAATTGGTTCATTGGAAATTGTTTAAAAATTAGAAATTAAAAATTGAAAATTTATTCTTCTAGTCCTGCCGTCGTATCTAATAGAACTTCTCTTGGCCGACTACCTTCTTGCTGGCCGACAACGCCTTCTTTTTCTAATAAATCAAGAAGCCGAGCAGCTCGAGCGTAGCCAATACGCAACCGTCGCTGGAGCAAAGAAGCCGATGCTTTACGCGCCTCAATCACCATCCTCCGTGCTTCTGGCAATAAGGTATCGTCTTCGTCAATTTCTACCGCGCTATTTTGGCTAACACCTTTGGGACCAACTTTTAGTGAAATATCATAATAACTCGGTTGTGAATTTTTTCTTAAATAATCAGCTACCCCCTTGACTTCTTTTTCGCTCACAAAAACGCCTTGAACGCGGCGCGATCGGCCAGCTTCCGCGGATACAAAAATCATATCGCCATTGCCTAATAACTTTTCCGCCCCTGCTTGATCTAAAATTGTTCGCGAGTCAATTTGACTTGCCACTTGCAAGGCAATCCTTGAGGTAATATTGGCCTTGATTAAACCGGTGATAACTTCAACTGATGGTCGTTGAGTAGAGACCACCAAATGAATACCGACAGCGCGCGCCATTTGGGCCAACCGCACAATTAAGGACTCTACGTCCCGGCCATAAGACGCCATCAAATCTGCTAATTCATCAATCACAATCACAATATATGGCAATGGTTTTAACCCGGAACGCGCCAGTTCGGCTTTTCTCGCGTTAAAAGAATCAATATCTTTAGAGCCAACTTCGGCTAACGTGCTAAACCGCCGTTCCATTTCTGCGACCGCCCAACGCAAAGTAGCAACTGTTTTCTCTGTTTCAACCACCACCGGACAAAGCAAATGTGGAATATCGGCATACAAACTAAATTCTACTCGCTTAGGATCAACTAAAATCAGTTTTAGGGTTTCTGGCGTATTTTTATAAAGCAAACTCAAGATTAGGCTATTTAGACAAACAGTTTTGCCAGTGCCAGTGGCGCCCGCGATTAACATATGCGGCATTTTAGCGATATTAGCATAAACTGGCTCGCCAGCCACATCGCGACCAATGGCAAAAGTCAAAAACGATTTTGCTTTAACAAAATTTTCATGCTCAATTAAATTACGCAACCTAACTGTAAAAGTCCCCTGATTAGGGACTTCAATCCCGACTAAAGACCGGCCAGGGATAGGCGCTTCAATTCTAATTGGATGCGCGGCCAGAGCCAACGACAAATCGCTTTGCAATGCGGTAATTTTAGACAAACGCACTCCGATTGATGGCTTGAGAGTATAGCGAGCAACCGTTGGCCCGATATTCACTTCACTCATTTCAACTTCAATACTAAAATTTTTTAAAGTCCGTTGGATAATATTCATACGTGATTGGATATCGCCACTATTGGCTTGGCCAGTTTCGGCCACCAATAAATCTAACGGCGGTAGTAGTGGCGGGGGCGGAATTGCGACGCCAGCGGCAGTAACTAATGGCGCTACGCCTACTGGTTGGCTAATTGTTTTTACTTGAAAATTTGGCTTAGTAAACATTCTTTGAGTAAGGTGACGCAAACGCGAAACCAAATTTCCAGAACCAGTTCGCCCGCTGGAAATTGCAGTAACGGCTGCGGGTTTTACAGCAAATGGTAAATTGGCTTGCTGTGAATTTGCATTAAATTTTTGTTCAGTATTTCCTTGTTCGACAGTCCCCAAAGCCACTGGCTTTTTAACAAAAAACCTCTTTAAAGAAACATTAAAGGTGACTAACCAACCAATAATGATTAGAGCGGCTAAAATAATAATACTGGCTAAAGATCCAAAAAATTTCAAAAGCGGCCAACTAGAAATTTGGCCCAATAAACCGCCAACTGGACGCGAAACTCCATCTGTTTGCCCATTACGGTTAAAAACTATATGCAACAAAGACAAAGTACTACCAATCAATAAACCAGCGCCAATAAAAACCGATAAAAATAGATCTTTATGCAACGCTCTGACTAAAGCGATACTGGCTAATAATAGAACTACTGGGATTAAAATAAATCCCCAGCCAAATAAAAAATTGCCGCCTTGATATAACAAATGGCCAAAAGGCCCTGCTTTGTCAAAACGGCTCAAAATTGCCAAAATTGCCAAAGTAAAAAAACAAATTGCCAAAATACCCTTTTTAGTACTTGACTTTAAGCGTTTTTCTTTTTTCTTTACTTCTCCGTTATTATAAAGACTTTTATATTTTCGTCTCTTGGCCATAGCCCTATTTTATCATTTCCAAGCACTAAAAGTCAAATGGCCAAAAATAAAAAGGATTTATTTCTTTTTGTGGCTAACTTAGTAAGTTACCAAGATTAAAAGAAATAAATCCTATTATTGACCGTTATCTTACCATCACTTTTTTAACCAGCCGTACCAATTACACGACAACCAAATCCAATAACATGCTACTACCGCACAAATAGAGATTAGAGCAACTGGCCACCAACAACCAAACCAGCAACAACCAAACTCAAACTGATGATTTGCATACCACGTAATGTTAAACTGGCGCATAGCAACAAAATACAAGATTACGTTGATCAATGCCAGTACCAACCATTTCTTGCCTTGCATCTTACACTTACACATATTCTCACCCCCTCATTTTTTATTGCCTAAACCCCGTTCCCGCTGGAATTAACTTACCAATAATAACATTTTCTTTTAACCCTCGCAGATAATCTTGTTTGCCCCGCACTGACGCTTCAATTAAAACACGGGATGTTTCTTGAAATGATGCCGCTGATAAAAAGCTATCGGTTGACAAGGCCACGCGTGAAACGCCCAAGAAAAGCTCCACCGCGGTCGCTGGTTTTTTATTTTCTTTTTCTATTTTATTATTGGCTTCCAGCCAAGTATCTTTTTCCACCACCTCGCCGGGCAAAAATTCCGTATCGCCAGCATCCGTGATCCGAACACGCGAAAACATTTTACGCACAATTAATTCAATATGTTTTTCATCAATATTTTCGCCTTGGTTTATATAAATAGAAATTACTTGATTTATAATATATCTTTGGACAGCTTCTTTGCCAACGGTCTTGATAAATTCTTTAAGATCAATATGGCCTTCGCTTAACTGATCGCCTTTTTGAACTAAATCACCTTTAGCCACTCGCACGCCCAAATTCGCGGGGATTACGTAGTCCTTAGTAGTTTTACGTTTGCCTTGAGGCAAAATCTTAATAATCCGCTCGCCGCCAGCGGTTTCGCGAATACCGGCAATCTGACCATCAATATCAACAATAATCGCGCGGCCTTTGGGCGGACGCATTTCAAAAATTTCTTCAACGCGCGGCAAACCTTGCGTAATATCGCCACCAGCCGCCACACCGCCAGTATGAAAGGTTTTCATAGTCAACTGGGTGCCTGGCTCGCCAATAGCTTGAGCCGTCACAATACCCACGGCCTCACCCAAACTTACTATTTGATTTTTACCCAGATCATAACCATAACATGTCTGACAAACTCCATAGCGAGTTTCGCAAGCGACGATTGAACGTACTTCAATCTTATCCAAAGTCAATTGGTCAATTAATTTAGCTTTAGCTTGATCGATTAATTCGCCCTTTCCCACAATGATTTTATTACCATCTTTCACTTCTTGTAATGATACCCGCCCGATAATTCGCTGGCCCAATGAACGATTAAATTCTTTACCATCTTCACGATAAATAACAATGCCATTTTTGGTACCGCAATCATGCTCTTTAACCACAATATCTTGAGCCACGTCCACCAATCGTCTGGTTAAATACCCAGCCACCGCAGTACGTAAAGCCGTATCTGCCAAACCCTTACGAGCGCCGTGAGTAGAAATAAAATACTCCAACCCATTAAGGCCTTCCTTGAAACAACCACGTACTGGCAATTCAATAATTTCGCCAGCCGGGTTAGTCATCAAACCGCGCATGCCAATCATCTGATAAACAACGCCCCAAGAACCGCGAGCGCCAGAATAAACGATCGTATACACCGAACCATTTTTGTCCAATTCTTTTAAAGCGACATCGCCAATTTGTTGAGTGGTCCTCGCCCAAACCTCAATAACGCTGCTCTTGCGCTCCGCAGAAGTTAGAAGCCCAGCCTCAAAATGCTGTCTGATTTTCGCGGTTTGACTTTGCGCTTGTTTTAACATTTCTACTTTTTCTGGCGGTACCTTTAAGTCATCCATACCCCAACTAATACCCGAACGAGTAGCGAACTCAAAGCCCAAGTCCTTAATTTTATCCAAAAATTCCGTGGCTTCTTTTCCTTGATAATTCGCGATTAAATCAGCCACAATTTTATAAAGCTCTTTTTTAGGCAAAGCAATATTAACAAAATTAAAATCTTCGGGCAAAACCTGATTAAAAATAATCCGGCCAATTGATGTTTCTGTTAAAAAATTAACTGATGATTCTGCACTATCTTTATTTCTCTCAGTTTTAGTTTTATCTAGAGATTTTTTAACAACCTCGACTTCCGCTTTTTTAGTTTTTAGATTGGCAGTCAACACTTTAATTTTAGCCCGCAAATGCACTTGGCCTAATTGATAAGCCAGTACTGCCTCGTCGTCCGTGGCAAAAACCCTCCCCTCCCCCTTGAGGTCGTCTTGGATAGAAGTCATCCAATAGATCCCCAAGACCATATCTTGCGTGGGCACCGCGATTGGATCTCCAGTCGCTGGCTTGAGTAAGTTCAAAGACGACAACATAATTTCTCGCGCCTCACGCTGAGCCTGTTCGCCTAATGGTAAATGTACTGCCATTTGGTCGCCATCAAAGTCGGCATTAAAAGCACGGCACACCAATGGATGAATCTGTAAAGCACTGCCCTCAATTAAAACTGGTTGAAAGGCCTGAATGCCTAAACGATGTAAAGTTGGCGCTCGGTTAAGCAAAACACAACGACCTTGAATAACTTTTTCTAAAATTTCCCAAACCTCATCCCCGGCTTCTTCTATTAATCGTCCGGCACTGCGCACATTGTGAGCTAATTCCCTTTCAATTAACTGTTGGATAATAAACGGTCGGAAAATTTCTAAGGCCATTCTTTTAGGCATCCCACATTGATAAAGTTTTAGACGTGGGTTGACAACAATAACAGCGCGCCCAGAATAGTCAACGCGCTTACCCAATAAATTTTGCCGGAAACGGCCTTGTTTCCCTTTAAGCATATCTGCCAAAGATTTCAATTGTCTTTTAGGCCCAGTGGAAGCCAGGGCACCAACTCCATGCCTAGCTGAATTGTCAATCAAGGCGTCAACCGCTTCTTGCAACATTCTTTTTTCGTTACGACAAATCACTTCTGGCGCATTTAATTCAATTAATCGTTTTAAACGATTATTACGATTAATCACCCGACGATACAAATCATTCAAATCTGATGAGGCATAACGACCGCCATCTAATTGAACCATAGGACGTAAGTCCGGCGGCAAAACCGGTAAATAATTCAAAACCATCCATTCTGGCCGCAAACCATTACGCACTAAACCCTCAAGCAAGCGCACCCGACGCAAAAGATTCTTAAGAGCCCCCACGCTAGACTTTTGGACTTGTTTGCGCATATCAGCCAATATCGCGTTCAAATCTAATTTAGCTAAAAGCTTAGCGATGGACTCGGCGCCAATCCCGGCTTCAAAAACTTCGCCGTATCGTCTAGCTAAATTGTTATATTGTAATTCCGATAAAATTTGCTGGGGACGCAATTCTTTTAATTCTTTTTCCGCGGACGCGAAACGCTCTTTGATTTTCTCTCGTTCTCGAATTTTTTGATTTTTATTGATATCCTGATCAGTCAAACTGGCAATTTTTTGTTTGTATTCTGATTTTAAAGATGCTAAAACTTTCTCTCGGGCTTGTTCATTTACTTCTAAAATAATATAGGCGCCAAAATAAATAACTCTTTCTAGTTTTTGAACTGATATATCCAAAATTAAACCGATCCGCGAAGGGATATTGCGCAAAAACCAGATATGCGCCACGGGCGTGGCTAATTTGATATGCCCCATTCTTTCGCGCCTGACAGAAGCTCGCGTTAATTCAACTCCGCATTTATCGCAAATAATTCCTTTATATCTGATACCACGATACTTTCCGCAATAACATTCCCAGTCCTTTGAAGGACCAAAAATCTTTTCACAAAACAAACCGTCTTTTTCTGGCCTTTGAGTTCGATAGTTAATAGTTTCCGCTTTTAAAACTTCACCTCGAGACCAATTTAAAATATCCTCGGGAGACGCGAGTTTTAAGCGAATTGATTTAAAGTCCGAAGTTTTAGAAATAGACATACATTATCAATTTCAAATTTTCAATTTCCAATTTCCAATTGACGACATCGTTTAAAAATTAATCATTGAAAATTTAATAGAAATTAAAAATTGTAAATTGAAAATTAAGTGACAACGTCATCCGTCTTAACAATATCGCCATCCATTAATTCCGCGTTTAAAGCTAGTGCTTTTAACTCACTCAACAAAACATTAAATGACGTTGGGATGTTCGGCGCTTCAATTTTTTTGCTACGGACAATTGATTCATAGGTTCTGGCACGACCAATCACATCGTCAGATTTGATTGTTAACATTTCTTGTAAAATATGCGCGGCGCCATAACCTTCCAACGCCCAAACTTCCATTTCACCAAAACGCTGGCCACCAAACTGCGCCTTACTACCTAATGGCTGTTGGGTGATTAAAGAATACGGCCCGATAGAGCGCATGTGAATTTTATCTTCGGCCAAGTGATTCAGCTTCATCATATAAATATAACCAACCGTTGCTTTACGATCAAACGGTTCGCCAGTCCGACCATCACGCAATTGAACCTTACCATCTTCGGGCAAACCAACTTTTTTAAATTCTTCTTTAATATCCGCCTCGGTAGCACCCGCCAATACTGGAGTTCTAGCCTTATATCCAATAGTATGCGCCGCCCAACCCAAATGAGTTTCTAAAATCTGACCGATATTCATACGCGAAACCACGCCCAATGTATTTAAAATTACATCCACTGGCCGACCATCAGATAAATAAGGCATATCTGCTTCTGGTAGAATTTTAGCAATAACGCCTTTATTACCGTGACGCCCGGCTAATTTATCGCCTTCAGTCACTCGCCGTAATTGAGCCACTTCAATTTGGATGCGCTTAATAACACCCGGTGGCACGTTTTCACCTTGCTCGCGTGAAAAAATACGAATACTCACAATCCGGCCTCGTTTACCGTGTGGCATTACCAAGGAAGTATCCTTAACATCGCGCGCTTTTTCACCAAAAATAGCTCGCAACAATCTTTCTTCAGCCGTTAAATCTGCCTCACCTTTTGGGGAAATTTTACCTACCAAAATATCGCCCTCTCTAACTTCAGCACCAATCCTCACGATCCCTTCTTCATCAAGGTTTTTTAATTTTTCTTCACCGACATTAGGAATATCTGGCGTAGTCACTTCTGGTCCTAATTTTGTTTCCCGCACATCACAAGTAAAATCTTCAATATGGATTGAAGTGAAACGATCATCCTTAACCAAACGTTGCGAAAGAATAATAGCGTCTTCAAAATTATTACCACCCCAAGACATAAACGCCACTAACAAATTCTGGCCTAGTGCTAATTCACCATCTTCAGTGGATGAACCATTAGCCAAAACATCGCCTTTTTTAACTTTCTGGCCCAAAAACGCGGCTGGTCTTTGGCTGAAAGAAGTAAATTGGTTAGTACGAGAAAAATCAATTAACTCGTAATTATACTCTCCTGATTTGCTTTTAATTTTAACGTGCCTCGCGTCAACTTCGCTGACCACGCCATCTTGAAGCGATAAAAGCACCTCGCCTGAATCAATAGCCACACGACTTTCCAACCCCGTACCAACTAATGGCGCTTCTGGTTTAATACAAACGACTGCTTGGCGTTGCATATTAGCACCCATCAAGGCACGGTTAGCGTCATCGTGCTCCAAAAATGGAATTAAAGCAGTTGCCGCGCTAATAAACTGCTGTGGTGAAATATCCATATAATCAATTTTGTTACGCGATATAAAACTCGGCTCGCCTTTAACCCGGCCAGCCACTATTTTATTAACAAAACAATTCTTAGCGTCAAGCTCCACGCCCGCGTGGGCAATGCTATGGCGCGCTTCTTCATAGGCATCTAAATAAGAAATCTCGTTGGTCGCCCGGCCATCAATTACTTTGCGGTAAGGCGTTTCTAAAAAACCAAATTGATTTAAACGCGCGTATAAAGCCAAATGCCCCACCAAACCAATGTTAGGACCTTCCGAAGTTTGGATCGGACAAATACGGCCATAATAAGTTGAGTGCACGTCACGAACGTCAAATCCAGCGCGCTCGCGATTTAAACCACCGGGTCCTAACGCTGACACGCGGCGTTTGTGCTCAAGCTCTGCTAATAAATTGACCTGATCCATAAACTGGGATAGAGCGGAAGACATAAAAAATTCACGCACTGTGCTGATAATCGGTCTGGCATTAACTAAAGCCGCCGGAATCATTGTATCCGTATCCAAAGTGCTCATCTTATCTTTGATAATCCTTTCTAACCGCGCTAGCCCTACGCGTAAACGATTTTGCAACAACTCGCCAACTGTTCGCACTCGGCGATTCCCCAAATGATCAACATCGTCTTTTTTAGCCTCAGGATCATTATTTAAACGAATAATTTCTTTAATGACTTCTATCAAGTCTTCTGGCCGCAAAGTACGGTGCTCTTTGTCCGAGGGAACTTTTAATGCTAAACGCTGATTAAATTTCCAGCGGCCAACTTGCGCTAAATCATAACGCTCAAAATTAAAAAACATGTTATCAATCAGTTGTTTGGCTGTATCCACAGTTGCTAATTCACCCGGCCTAATATGCCGATAAACCTCTAAAATACCATCGCTTTGACTTTTGGCATTATCTTTTTCTATGGTTTTTTCAATATATTTTACTTCGCCTTTATCAACTGATTTAAAAGTGGCTAAAATTTTATTATCCTGCCCAATACCAAAAGCCCGCAAAAGCGAGGTCACCGGGACCTTGCGTTTGCGGTCAATCCGAACAGTAATCACGCCATTGGCGTCAGTTTCTATTTCCAGCCAGGCACCGCGGTTAGGAATAACCTTAGCACCAAAAAGCTTTTTGCCCCGATGAAAATTCATCGTGAAAATCACCCCAGGAGAACGCATAAGTTGAGAAATTACAACTCGCTCCACGCCATTAACAATAAAAGTGCCTCGGGGAGTCATCATCGGAAAGTCACCCAAGAAAATTTCCTGCTCTTTAATTTCGTTAGTTTTTTTATTAACTAACTTAATCCGACACTTCATCGGAGCCTCGTAAGTTAAATTATGCTCTTTGGTTTCACGTTCGGTGCGTGGCGCCTCTTCAAAATAGTAATCGCCAAAATAAAGATCCAGCTCTTTGCCAGTCCAGTCCTTGATTGGCGAAACCTCATCAAATAATTCGCGAAGTCCTGTTTTTAAAAACCAATCATAGGACTCGGTCTGGGCCTTTAAGAGGTTTGGCAAAGCCATGGCTGACGGCCGACGAATGAAATATTTGTAGGGAAGTGACATATCAGTTTTTAGTTAGATCTCAACCGGCTGTCATTCCCGCGAGTGCGGGAATCCATACGGCAATCATACAGCCAAACGCGGATCCCCGCACCCTGCGGGGCACCTTCGGCCTGCGCGGGGATGACATTACGGCGAATTGAAAAACGATAAAACAATAAAAAACAAAAGCACAAAAAGGCCTACACTTTAAAATGTTAGACCTTAAATTTAATTATTAAAATAATCACCAGCTAGTAGCCAAGATTGTGCTCAAGAAATAGGCCAAAAAGTCCTGCCTATTCCCTAGTAGTTAACTGTCTTTGATTATACTCATTTTTTAAAAGTTGTCAAATGAATCTGGCATAACTGCTCACTGACCATAATATACTACTGTCATTGCGAGAAGTGCATCACAATCTTAAATAAATGCACGACGTGGCAATCTCAAAGTATGAGTCTCCTCAGAATTCGGGATTGCCACGCCTCAGCCCTTGAGGCTTCGGCTCGCAATGACAATGGTCAGTAAGTAGTTACAATCTGGCGAACTGCTGGATGAGCTTAAAACCATTGCCCAGCGACAAAGTGAGCGTATCTAGATTCTTTTATAATTTTTGAACTATTGTCATTTCTCATAGTATACTAAAATAGTATACTATGAGAAACAAGTTGCCAAGCACAGATGTATGGATAAAGAACCCCGCTTATTTTTGATACATCATTCTGGCAATTCGCAATTCATCATATGAATACTTGCCAGCTAATTCTTCAAAAACCGGCGACAATCTTTCAAGACCGACTTCACAAAACAACGCGTGAATTTCTGATAAATTATTTGCCAACGTCGGAGTTAAAAGACGCGAAAGATCACCTCGCCCAATCTGCTTATTTTTCGCGAGTTTTTCAATGTGACTAATAATTGTTGACTCTTTGAGTTCGCGTGCCTTAGCAATCTGCGCGATATTCTTTCCCTCATTCCACATTGCCAAAGTCGCGCTATAAGTGTCAATCCCTTTCTCCCCTTTTTGCCAACCGTTAATTTTTTTTACAGTATTTTTATCAACTTCTAAGCTGCCGCCGCAAGCAACAATAAAATCATTATGTCTTTTTGTGAGCTCTGCTTCGGCAATCTTTAAAAAATTTTCTTGAGCTTCATTTGAACGAGCGCGAAAAATTTCATCTTTGGCCAGAATTTCCGGATGCACTAAAAATGTTTTAGCATTCCAGCCCAAAAGATACAGACCAGACAGTCGCCGAACACGCGAAAGCGCCACGTATCCTTGACCGAATTCAAAAACACCGCTTAAATCCATCACTGCTTCGTCCATACTCATACCTTGACTTTTGTGCACTGTTATTGCCCAAGCAAGACGAAGTGGCAATTGTGTAATTTGCGCCAGTGTTTTTTCACGCTCTTCAACAATCCAATCCATTGACTTAACCTGGATATTTCGGCCTTGACGCGTTCTGACAATCGGCTGGCCGCTTATTTTATCAAATCTCTCAACCGCGCCCAAAGTCCCGTTCACAAAACCGTCTTGCAAATTATTTTTTGTAAACATAACTGTGGCTCCGACTTTTAAACAAAGTTTTTCGGGTGATAAGCAGCCCTTTTTAAGCGCTTCAACTATTGGTCGCGGGCCTTCAGAAAACATCAAAAAAGTTTTCTGCTTACTATCCAGCTTGCCAAGCATTTCCTCGTTGACGCGATCAACATCAAAATTATGAGAAAAAAGTTTAGGTGCCCAATCAGGCACAAGGTGCTTGGCAATTTTTCTGGTTTCAATTTGACAAAGATGTTTATTTCCAAATTTATTACACCGGATTGCCGTTAAAATATCTAAAAAATTAACATCGTCCTGACGATATTGTTCATTAAGATAGCAAATAGTCAAATTGGCTGATAACCAAACCGACGAATCATACGCAAACCGCGCTACAGTTCCCCTGATCAATGTGCCCTGTAGAATATTGCTTACTTCATTCCTTGCAACCGGCGGCAGTTGAAAAAAATCGCCAACCAAAACAATTTGCAGACCGCCAAAACTTGCCATACTTCCTTTGATTTTCCGACAAACCGCGTCAATCATTAAAAGAGTCTCTGGTAAAAGCATAGAAACCTCGTCTATAATTAGAATTTTGGCGCGACTAACTCTTTTTTTAACATATCCAGTTGACGCGATTTTTTCCAGGTCACGTTTTTCCAGTTTATTTTTAATACCTATACCACACCAAGAATGAATCGTAAATCCGCCAATATGAGTCGCGGCAATGCCAGTTGAAGCGGTAATCGCTGGCTCAATTTTATGAGCGCGCAAATACGCCACGTATTCATTGATTACATGGGTCTTGCCCGATCCCGGCTCGCCTGTTAAAAAAACATTAACGCCGGTCTTAAGAATTGCCAACGCTCGCGCTTGAGTCATATTTTATTATAAAATTATTAGATACATTAACTACATTCAATTATAGCCGATAATTAAAACGGAGCAAGAGCCAATAAAAACCAACATTCTCAAATATGTTTTACAAAATTAGATAAAATGGTATATTTAGTATTATGCAAATCTCTTATTCCGCTTTGTCGGATTTTAAAAATTGCCCGCTAAAATATAAGTATAAATATATTGATCATATTAAGGGTCCAAAATCCAAGGACCAGCTTTTTGGCACTTGGATTCACGAGGCTTTAAAAATTACGCATACGCCCCAAACAATGCCGCCAACCGAAAGACAGGTCTTAGAACATTTTGTCAGCCGTTGGGATAATAGCGTTTTTGCCTCCGAACAAGAATCCCAAACCACGCTTCATCAAGGGATTAGAATACTCAAAGATTACTACGCCAAAAATTATCCGGGTGATTTTAACGTGATCAATCTTGAAATGCCTTTTCTAACGCCACTTACCACCGCCAGCGAAACTCATATAATCTCTGGCCGAATTGACCGCATAGACAAACGACCTGACGGCTCATTTGAGATTATTGATTATAAAACCAGCAAAAAAATGCCCGGGCAAAAAGAAATAGATCATGATTTACAGCTCGCTATTTATAATCTTGGCATTATCAATCAATGGCCAAGCTTATTTCAAGAAAAAAAGGTTCCGATATATCTAAGTTTATACTTTTTAAAACACGGCGAAAAATTAACTAGCCAGCGCACCCCAGAACAGCTTAAACAAACGCAAGAATTGTTGTTGGCTGATATCGCGGCCATCCAAAAAGAAAACGTTAAGCCCACGGGCTTCGCGCCGCGTCAAAATCCTTTGTGTGATTGGTGCGAATTTCAACATCAATGCCCTTTGTGGCGCCATAAATTCCAAAGTGCGCCACCGCCCGACGAGCCCAGCTTGCAAGCCGCGCTTGCCGAATATCTCCAAATCAAGTCAAGCGAACTCCAAAACAAAAAGCGCCTTGCGGCTTTGCAAAACGCCATTAATCAATACTGTGATTCTCACAATTTAGATCGCGTATTTAACAATCAAGGATATGTCACGCGTGCTATGCAAAAACGTATTTCCTATGACCCGACGCTGCTACGTGCTATTTTAAAACCAGCTGGCCTTTGGTCTCGTGTTTTAAGCTTTGACGCTAAAAAATTAAAACCGCTTTTAACTATTATTCCTTACGCGTTGCGCCAACAAATTGATAGCGCCGGCCGCGAAAAAGAATTTAAAGTAATTAGGGCTGGATTCACAAGAAAGTAGGGAACAAAATTTTTTGCTCCCTACGATTTACACGCCAAATATTAAATATACGTATCAATACGTATCACCTCAGAAAAGGCG
>Ga0210057_1003792_pt1 | contig 20565 bp, 17 predicted proteins | sample CryGeyCG2114_010_2_FD_183968 | JGI IMG/M metagenome (GOLD analysis project Ga0210057, IMG submission 183968) | Groundwater microbial communities from aquifer - Crystal Geyser CG10_big_fil_rev_8/21/14_0.10 (SPAdes) (version 2) | ecosystem: Environmental > Aquatic > Deep subsurface > Groundwater ...
TTTTGGTTTTGGTTATTGGGAAGAACGGCGCGTAATGCTTTAATGATTACGCGCCTTTTTTATCCATACACCTTCCAGAATACCCCCACACCAAATTTTGGTGTGGGGGAATACCCGGCGGTGAAGGTGTTTGGATTTAAAACGAAAATTCTTCATAATGCAAACGTTGCTTGGGAAATCCCATTGCCAACAGCATTTGTTTCAGACCGCGCAACATGCCTTTTGGCCCGCAAAGATATGTTTCCCGCTCTAACCAATCAGGCGCCAGCCGCAGTAATTTGGCGCGGTCAATTTCCCCCCGCTCGCCGCTCCAGGACTGGTCGCCAGTGATAGTGTGAGCGACCGCGATGCCGTAGCGTTGAGCCAGTTCAGCCAAGTCTTTTTGGAAAATTATATTTTGCGCCGAACGGTTGCTGTAAAGCAGTTTAATGTCGGTGATATTTTGGCGCGCTAAGTCTTCAATCAAGGAAAAAACAGGAGTGATTCCTACGCCGCCGGCGATAAAAAGAAATTTTTTGCGCCGGGCAAAACGCGCGGTAAAAACACCATGCGGCCCGTCAATCAATGCTTTCGTGTTGACGGGCAAGTTTTCTAACGAGCGGGTAAAATCGCCCGATTGCTTTATCGTTAAACGCAGGTATCGGCCGTTGGGCGCGCAGGAAAGCGAAAAAGGATGCGCCTGCCAGAAATAATTTTTGGCTAAAAAGCGGACGATGATAAATTGGCCGGCGGCGATTTTAAATCGCGTTAAATTTTTTCCTTTGATGTAAATAGAAATGGCATCGGCCGTTTCGCGGGTGATGGCCGCGACATAAAAGCGGCGCCGCCAAAGCTGATAAAGCGGCTGGCAGAAGCGAAATAAAATAAAATTGCCAAAGACAAAAACATACAGCAGCCACCAATAAATGGCGGCCGGCGGATATTGCAAGTCGGTACCGACATTAAGCTGGTGGCCGAACGCGAGTATTACCGCGGCGTAAGTTAATAAATGCGTAAAATACCAGTTTTCATAGGGGAGTTTTTGCCGGACAATATGCAGAGAAATAATGACAACGCCGATTAATAAAAGAAAGCCAATGATGGCCTGCGCCACATTTTCCCAATGTAAGACGAAATCAATTAGTTGTCGGGTAAAAGTATAATTATGAACGGCGGCGTAGCCAACAAGCAACAGCAATGGATGCAGGATAATAAAAATTATCGCGAGCAAACCGTTATAATGATGCAGGCGCGAGAGTTTGTCTAAACCAATCCAAACTTCCAGCCACTTTATCCGACCGATAAGCAAAAATTGCAACAGTATTAAAAAAGCGCCGTAGAGACCGCTCGCGCGTCCGAGCGCGATTAAAGCAGCGTTGCCGCCCGCAAGCAAGGCCGGGCCGGAAGTATGCAGCCAAAAATAAGCGATATAAGCAAGGTTAGCGATAATTAGCAGAGAGAAAAGCAATGGGTAAAATTTTTTTTGTTGCATATAATTGACATTTTATATAAATTTGCTATGCTGTTCAAGCTATCTTAAGATAGCATTTCGTACCATAAAAATCAATCAAAGAAAGGCAGGGAACAGTCATGTCAGAACATGAAACAGCCCTAACACATAACATCCAGATGAAATCTTTTGATCCGGGCACATTTCTCGGAGAAAGTTGGACTATTTGGAAAGGTCCAATTGATGGCGGCGGGCTTTCGGGCGAGGAAGATATTGACCCGCGCTCGTTGGCGCTATCTCAAATTGAAATCACCAAATTTCTTTTTGAGACCTGCCTCAAGACAGGTGAAAATTGGATTACCGGCGAAGAGAGGCTTCGCCGCCTGGAAGAGAAACCAAGTTTCATCCGCTTTGGAGGCAATGTTTTTCTCGGGCTATGGCTTGATTACCAAGCCAACGGGAGAGACAGCGCACTTGAGGCTATTTATCGTAGTAGAGGCATCAAGTTCCTCGCTTTTTTCGGCCTCGTTCTTCGCAGCCCGGAAGGTCGCCGCGCTGTGCTCTGTTTCTGTCGGTTCGGCGGTGGTAAGTGGGACTGGCACTATCTCTGGCTCGTCTATCAGTGGAATGCCTATCGTCCCTCCGCAGGTTGCGCAAGTTAGTTTTGGGCTTTGCCCCTTTGATCTTAGTCCTTGAAAATTAGAGACATCGTACAGAAATGTGCGATGTCTTTTCTTTTTATGATTAATTAAGTTTATTAGTTGTGGATAAGTCAGTTGTTAGCTATTAAAAAAAATGGTATAATAAAAATAATCGTTAAATTAAATTTTGTTATTCAAGAATAATAAAACAATTAAGCAATGTCAGACTTGGTAAAATTGACCCCATCCAATTTTATAAAGTTAAATAAAGTTTATTATAATAAATAAGCCTTACTTAGGGCTTTTTTTATTTTATCCGGGCAAATTGAATTAACAAAAGGTCGGTTAAAACAATATTTGCTGGGTAAAAAAATTTATACATATGAAGCAAAAAGATTTAATTTTACTTATACTCATTTTAGGGCTAGGATTCTTGGCCGGCGGAGTATATTTGCAAAGCGCCAATATTTATAAAGAGGCCTATAACACCATAGCTAAGATTGGCCTGCCGGCGGCGCTGGAAGAATATACCGGCGTGAGCGCCAGCGCGGCGTTAGCCAAAACCGGAGTAGCGCTTTATCCGGGAGCGCAGCGGGTTACTTTTGCTCCCAGTGAGCAGGTAAATTATCGGGCGGCGGTCTCTGCCAGCCAGGTTGCCGCTTTTTACGCCCAAGACTTATCCGCCAAAGGCTGGGAAGAATTAGAAAATACCGGCACGCAATTAACTTATTTAAAAGGCGAGGATGAAGTAACCATTTCCTTAGAGGAAAATCCTTTATCCAATAAAACAAAGATTACTTACGCTTTTGAGCCGACTTCAGCGGTATTAGGAATTAAATTAGCGCAGGAAGGCACCCCTCCCCCTCCGAGTGGGGATGGTGGTTCGTACACTCCTCCACCTAGCGGGGATAGTGGTTCATATACGCCCCCTCCCAGCGGTTCTGGCAGTTATACTCCTCCGCCCGGAGACGGCAGTTCCTATCCTGCGTCGGATGGCACTACCTGTCCGGCTCCGCCCAGTTGTCAGGGCGGCTCATGGGTGATCTATGATTCCCGCGGGTGTCCTTCGGGATGCAGTGTGCCACCCTCTTCAGGTACCACCGGATCAACCAGCAGCTGCACCGGCGGCCAGATTTGGTGCGCAAATTCTTCCGGTGGCGGTTGGTGCCAGATGCCTCCTTGCCCGTCATCTCAACCGAATCAGTATCAGCAACCATATCAAAACCAACAGCAACCATACCAACAGCCTAACCAATATCAACAACAGCCAAATCAACAAAATCAGCCAAATCAACAAAACCAATTTAATCAGCAGGAAACCTGCCGCGTAAATGGCGTGGAAATGCCCGGCTCGTGCAGTCAGTATAATCAGCAAGGTCAAATGATGGGCCCTAATCAAGTATTTGGGCAAGAGGGACAGATGATGGGGCCGGGCGGGCCATCGGAAGAAGAGATGAAAAAAATGGACGATCGCAGATTCCAGGACATGAAGCGGGGTTTAAGTCAGTTTTCCAAAGGCACGACTATGATGAAAAGGAGCGTGGAGAAAATGAGAAAAACATTGGCTAAATGCGGCGTTGGCATTCCGGTAGAGTTGGACAATGCTTTAAAAGCGACGGACGGCTTAGTTAAAAAAATTCAAGACGCTAAAACGGCCGACGAGCTTGAAGACATTATCGGCGACGTGGAAGATGTCGGTATGACCATGCAGGAATGGGGGCCAAGGATGGGGGACTTAGGCCGGCTTTGCCAAATGATGAGACAAGGAGACAGAGACATGAAGAGATTAGAGCGAGATGTGAAACGCGTTGAGGCGCGAGTTAAGGCGAACAAAAAATTAAATTTGACTGAAATATTAAATACATTCAAAGAAGAGGTAGCGGCTATTAAAGGTGCCTTTTTGGGAGTGGTAATATTAGCCAAAACTGATGCCAGTTCGGCGTTAGAAAAATTAGAAGACGAGTTTTACGGCGGGATGGATGACATCCGCAATAGCCAGATGGCGATTGAAACCGCAATTAACGTTACTCAAGGATTGAGAAACGCGGCGAGCGAGATTAAAAAAATTCAATCGCAAATTAAGAGTTTACAGAAAAAGAAAGTAGATACCGGCGAAGTAGAAGATTTGTTAGCGACGATGAAGAGCCAGATAGCCGAGTTGCAACAGTTAGTGAAGGGTAAATTTGACGCGGAAGAATTAATTTTTATGGTGGAAGACGCTTACGCGACGCGGCAAGATTTGCAGGAGAAAATGCAGGAACTGCAAGGCACCAATGCCTATTTGCCTCGTATTAAAGCGGATAAGAGGTCAAATGTTAACTTTGAACTGCCCGATGCCTTTAGAAGGCAGGAAATAAATAGCGGCGGCGAAGAATTTGGAGCCGGCCCAATGGAGCCGGGCGCTGCCGGAGGCGGTGGGATACCGGGCTCGGGGTTTTAAGATAGCGACCAATGAATATAAAACAAAACCTTCTCAATTGAGGAGGTTTTGTTAATTATAGTAAGGTTGAAGAGCGGTAATTTTTATGTTAGAGTAATGAAAGTTATAAAATGTTATGTCTGTCATTCCCGCGAAAGCGGGAATCTAAGATATAAGGGAATAAATTTAAAACAAACTGGAGATTCCCGCTTTCGCGGGAATGACAAGAGAAAGACGAGAGTTGCATCCTAATTTAAATTTATGAAAAGAGACAATAAAAACTTGGGTTTTTGGATAAAATTATTAAAGAGGAGCCGGCGGCAAAAGAAACCGATAATGTGCCTCGCGCCGATGGCGGACGTAACGGACGCGGCCTTTCGGCGGATGTTTGTTAAATACGGCCGGCCGGACGTTTTTTGGACCGAATTTGTTTCGGCGGACGGACTTTGCTCGGCGGGAAAAAACAATTTATTAATTGATTTAAAGTATTCTTCCGCCGAGCATCCGATTGTGGCGCAAATTTTTGGGGCTAAACCAAAAAATTTTTATACGAGCGCCCGCCTGTTGGCCGAACTTGGTTTTGACGGCATTGACATTAATATGGGTTGCCCGGACAGGAAAGTGGAAAAACAAGGCGCCGGCGCGGCGCTGATAAAAAATCCTAAATTGGCGCAGGAAATTATTTTAGCTACGCAAGCAGGAGCAGCCGGGTTGCCGGTTTCCGTTAAAACTCGCATCGGCTATAATAAAAATGAGACAGCCACTTGGATGCCGGCTTTGCTTGCGGCAAAGCCGGCGGCAATCATAGTGCACGGGCGGACGCGCCAAGAAATGTCAAAAGCATCAGCGCGCTGGGATATAATTGGTCGGGCGGCAGAAATTATTAAGGCAAGCAAAAAAGGAACATTAGCCATTGGCAACGGCGATGTGGCTGATTTAGCCGACGCTTACCAAAAAGCAAAACAATATAATTTAGACGGCATTATGGTCGGCCGCAGCGTTTTTGGCAAGCCGTGGTTTTTTACCCCCACACTCATGCGTGAGTTTGGGAGTAGACCCCTCTCCGGTTTTCCCCTTACTAAGGGGGGAGAGATGAACGCAAAGAAAAAGTTGGAAGTAATGGCAGAGCATACCAAGCTGTTTGAAAAATTATTTGCGGGGCACAAAAATTTTAACATCATGAAAAAGCACTTTAAGGCGTATGCGTCCGGCTTTGAGGGCGCGAAGGAGCTGCGGATTAAATTGATGAAGGCTAATAATTATAAGGAAGTTAAGTTTACTATTGATAGTTTTTCAAAATCTAAAGAGGCGCGATAATTTTGCAATAACTTAACAGTAATTGAACAATAATTTAGTTATTACAATTATGGTTAAATTACTGTTTAATAACTAATGTTTCAAATAGGCTTAACAAAATATCTTATAGATTTAGACGTTTTAAAGTCGCCGCACATCATTAATGCTTTCCAAAGTATTGACCGCGCGGATTTTGTGCCCCGGAAATATTTAAACGAAGCTTACGGCGACTACCCCCTGCCGCTTGGATACGGGCAGACAATATCTCAACCAACCACGGTTGCCTTTATGCTGGAAAAGCTGCAGCCGCAAGCCGGCGAAAAGATTTTAGACGTTGGTTCCGGCTCCGGCTGGACAACGGCGTTATTAGCGCAAATCGTTGGGCCGGCGGGCAAGGTATGCGGCGTGGAAATCGTGCCGGAACTGGCGGAATTTGGCCGAAAAAATTTAGCTAACTATGAATTGAATTGGGCGGAGATAAAATTAGTAACCGGAGAATTGGGTTGTCCGCCGCTTGCCCCCTTTGATAAGATTTTAGTTTCGGCGGCGGCGGAAGAGCCGCCGGGAAAATTGTTAACCCAACTAAAGATTGGCGGCCGCCTTATTATCCCTATCCAAAATTCTATTTGGCAAATTGATAAAGCGGCGGCGGGCAAATTTAGGCAGCAAGAATTCCCCGGGTTTGTCTTCGTGCCGCTCGTATAAATTTATATTTACAGCAGAGTTTATTTATGCTAAGTTTGCGTTAGCGTTAAAATAAAAAGCGGGTATCGTATATCGGTATTACCACAGGTTTCCAACCTGTTGAGAGGGGTTCGACTCCCCTTACCCGCTCCAAGATTAAATTTTCAACTAAAAATATAATAACGATCAACAATAAAACTCAAATCGCGGTTCTCTAAATTATTAAAATAGTAAAATATGCCATCACCAATTAAAAAAGACAGCGAACTTTCGCCCGAATTGCGCCGGGTGGCGCGCGCCGGCGGCACGGAAGCGCCGTTTGCAGGCAAGTACTGGAATAACCACGAACAAGGGATGTACAAATGCGCCGTCTGCGGCGCGGAGCTTTTTTCTTCCGACGCCAAATTTGATTCGGGAACGGGCTGGCCCAGTTTTAGCGAGCCGGCGAATTTAGAAAATATTGAATTGCGGGAAGACCAAAGCCACGGCACGAGCCGCACCGAGGTTATATGTAAAAATTGCGGGGCGCACTTGGGGCATGTTTTTGACGACGGGTCTAAAGACAGTCGCCTGCCTGCCGGCAGGCAGGGCAAAAGATATTGCATAAATTCTGTCTGCCTGAATTTAGAAAAAGAAAATAAATTTTAAAATCAATTTTTATAGAAAAATAAAAGGGGCATATATTAAGCATATGCCCTTTGTCGTAACCAAAAGCAAAACATCATAAAACATCATTTTGGTTTGCGTTGAAACTCTTTGGCAGCGAAAGTCGGCGTTACCGTCGGAGTTTCAGCTTTTGGTTTAGGCAGCAGCTCCATGCCGGCTTCCGTTAGCTTGAATACTATTTTTTTTCCTCTGTGCCAAGAAAGCAACCCCCTTTCTTCCATTATCGCTAACCTTGTCCCAAATTTTTTTGGGGGTGGGGTAGGCCATTTTTGGCCTCTGAAATAGTTTTCAATTTCCGCTTGCGTAGCCTGCTGGAAGTTTTGCAGCGCTTGCACCACTCTTTTCCTGAAAATAGTTTGCCGCCAATTTTTTACCAGCCAGACAAGTAGTACTGCAATTAAAACTAAAAGTGGAATATAAACCCATTTCATGGCGAGATCTCCTTTAGTTAAATTGTTTGCTAGTTTGTTTCTTGGCAAAGAACTTTACTCCGTACAGAAAGCCGCTTGACGAAGTCGGCGGTGTAAAAATAGTCGCGGGCGGTGGTTTAATGCCACTGCCAAGCGACACCTTTCTTATGGAGTTTACTTTATTAACACCCTCCTAATTAAAAGGATAGCAAATATTATAAGAGGCATCAAAATTTGTCAATCTTTTTAGCCAAAGTTAAGCGAATTTCATCCCAATTAAAGTCGTTGCCTAACATTTCTTTAATCGGCGTGAGCCGGTCGGCGCCGATTTGCCGGGCGGCTTTTTTAATCAACTGCTGTTTTTTCGGCTCCACAAACCTATTAATATCAATCGGTTTGCCGTGCTCAATCAGAAAGCAGAGGTGCTGAACGATGGTCGCCGGCTTTAAGTTCCGCCTTTGCGCCATTTCCTCCAGGGGCATGCCTTGTTGGTAAAGTTCGTAAGTTTGGAGCTGGGTAAGTTTTGTTTCCAAAGAAATCACCGCTGATTGGTTAACGGATTCTGATTGCCGGCTATTGACGGCCGGCAACTCGTTGAGCGTCGCGCAATTATCGCACATACTGCAATTTTTTGCCGCACTATCCTGAAAGTAGTCTAAAATGTATTTGCGCCGGCAAGCATCGTGGAAGACGTAACTTTCCATCAAGTCTAATTTATGCAGTTCGCGTTTGTGTTTAGCTTTCAGCGCGGAGAAATCAATCCGCAGCCCTTCCGGTTTAACCCGTTGTAAAATTTTAATTTCCGTGCCGCGGAAGGGCGGGCGGTACTCGGCTAAATTACTTTCCGTTAATTTTTTTACCAGCCGCGTTACGGCTTCGCGCTTGACGCTTCCCAGCGCCGCCAAATCTTCGGGGGAAAATTCTACGCCGCTAAGCAAACTCTCGCCATAATGTTTAATCAAGGCCTGCAAAGTTTTAGTTTGTACTTTGGCTTTGGCGCCTAAAGATTCCCGCACTTGTTCAGGACGCTCCATAAAACGCAGATAAGCTAAGCCGTTTTTTTCCCGGCTGCGCTCCAGATAACTTTCTTTTTCTAAAATTTTTAAGGCCGTGCCGATCGCCATATCCGGCACTTGCTCGCTTACGCCCTCCATTAATTCGCTGTAGGTAGCAAGCACCGTGTCGCTGTCGTATGATAATAGAGCGGCATAAACTTGGGTAATAACGCGCGGCGGCGGATTATCGCCGGCAATAAAAAATTCGCGCAGGTAGCGATCGGCCGGCGAATAAAATAAGATGCAGTAGCTTTTTTGGCCGTCTCGGCCGGCGCGGCCGGCTTCCTGATAGTAGGCCTCAATCGTGCCGGGCATGTCAAAATGGATAATTAAGCGGATGTCGCGTTTGTCAATTCCCAAGCCGAAAGCATTCGTCGCGACAATAATGCGCGCCGCTCCGGACATAAATTCATTCTGCACGTATTGGCGGTCCGCCGCTTCCATGCCGGCGTGATAACCGATGGCGGTTATGCCGTTAGCGAGCAAATACTCTAAGATGTCTTCAACTTTTTGCCGCGTGCCGGCGTAAATAATGCCCGCGCCGCCAATTTGCCGAACAATGTCTAAAAGGTGGCCGTATTTTTGCGCGTCCGAGGCGCGAATTACTCCGAATTTTAAATTGGGCCGGTCAAAACCGGTAATGATTACTGACGGATTTTGCAACTCAAGTTGTTTGATGATGTCGGCGCGCACTTCCGGCGTGGCCGTAGCGGTCAAAGCGGCTACCGTCGGGCTGCCGACTAGTTTTATTACCTCGCGCAGTTTCATGTAACTGGGGCGAAAGTCATGCCCCCATTCGGAAATGCAGTGCGCTTCGTCAATGGCAAAAAGCGCCACGGTTAAATTTTTAATCAAGGCAATAAATTCGCGCGAGTAAAATCTTTCCGGCGCGATGTAGACTAATTTGTAACGGTTATTTTTAATCGCGCTAAGGCGGCTCGCTGTTTCCGTCGCAGTTAACGAGCTATTGATAAAAGTCGCCGGAATGCCAATTTTATCCAAACTATCAACCTGGTCTTTCATCAAAGCGATCAGCGGGGAAATGACAATCGTCACGCCGTCTAAAATTAAGGCGGGCAACTGATAAATCAGCGATTTGCCCCCGCCGGTCGGCATCACCACGACGGTATTAGTTTTATTTAAAACATTACTAATCGCCTGTTCCTGCCCATAACGAAATTCACTGAAGCCCCAGTGAATTTTTAGCAGGTCTTTGAGTTGTTGCAGTTGAGAATTAAGCATGGGTAAATTAGTCAAAAGTTTATAAAGTCCTTAAAGTCCATAAAGTCTCTAAGAATAGTGGTTGTGGCGTATTTTGACTTTATGAACTTTATATAGTTCTACTACATTTCTTAAAGCGCAAGCTATCGTCATCGGTCCGACGCCGCCGGGCACAGGCGTAAGAAAAGAAGCGATTTTGCCAACGCTTTTTGATTCAACGTCACCAAAAGTTTTTCCCGCCCCGTGTTTATCGCTGGGATCGCCCTCGCGTATAATGCCGATATCAATCACGATGGCTTCTGGTTTGATGTAAGCGGCGGTTAAGTAATGTTTTTTGCCAACAGCGGTAATGACGATGTCGGCTTGCTGAGAGCAACTTTGCAGTTCGTTTGCGCTATGCTTATCATAAGAACAAGGTAGAATAGTCGCTCCGCGCTGCTGTAAAATTTCACCCACGCCGTTCATAAAAATATCGCTGTGCGCGAGCAGCGCAACGGTTTTACTCCGCAAATCACAGTTAATGCTGTTTAAAATTTCTAAAATAACGGCCGCGAGCACCGGAATTTGATATGTTTTGCCCGCTCGTATTTTTTTTAAATTCTCCGGATGAAAGCCGTCCACCTCTTTAGCCGCGCTAACAGCCGCCGCGATTTTATTGGCATCAAGATGTTTAGGCAGAGGCATTTGCAGTAAGATGCCGTCAATTAAATCGTCTTTGTTTAAATAATCAATGCAGTCCAGCAGTTCTTGTTCGCTTGCGTCTTCGCCGAACTTATATAAATGCGTGTCAATGCCGCATTTTTTCGCCTCTTTTTCTTTGCGCGCCACATACAGCGCCGAATCCGGCCGTTCGCCCACTAACAAAATCGCCAAGTTTGGCCGACTTGGCAACTTAACTACCTCTTTAACGATTTTATCTTTAATTTGGTCGGCTAAAGCGTTGCCGTCGATGATTTTACACATAACAAGTAACACATAACATAAAACACATAACACACTATGTGCAATGGGTAGCTATTCGTGAACTCCCGGAAGCGGAAACTGCAGGCAGAAAATTTTTACTTCCTCTTGTATCGCCTGCAATTTAGCCGAGTCGTCTTTAGACGCGAGCGCTCCGTTAATCCAAGCGGCGATTTTTTGCATGTCCGCTTCCTTCATGCCGCGGGTGGTGGCGGCCGGAGTGCCGAGCCGCAAGCCGGATGGGTCCATGGGGCGGCGCGGTTCGTGCGGAATGGTATTTTTGTTCGCGGTAATGCCGACCGCGTCTAACGCGGTTTGCGCTTGTTTGCCGGTAATATTTTTATTGGTTAAATCAATTAAAATCAAATGAGTGTCAGTGCCGTCGGTTACGAGTTTAAAGCCGTGATTTTTTAGAGCGTCCGCGAGCGCGGCGGCGTTTAAAATTATTTGGCGCGCGTAGTTTTGAAAATCCGGCTGGAGCGCTTCCGCAAAACAAACCGCTTTGCCCGCAATAATATGGTCGTGCGGCCCGCCTTGCAGTCCGGGGAAAACGGCTTTATCAATCGCCGCCGCGTATTTTTCTTTGCACATAATAATGGCGCCGCGCGGCCCGCGCATTGTTTTATGCGTCGTGGTCATAACGACGTCAAAATACGGCGTCGGGTTTTCCAGTTGTTTGCCGGCGATTAAACCGGCCGTGTGCGAAATGTCGGCAAAAGCAATGGCGTTGACCGAATCGGCAATCGCGCGGAACCGCCGCCAGTCAATCGCGCGCGGGTATGCCGTAAAGCCGGCGACGATTAATTTTGGCTTATGCTCCTGCGCCAAGCGTTCCACTTCATCCATATCCAGCCAGCCGTCCGGTTTGCAGGTATAGGGGACTACTTTGTAGCTGCGCCCGGAAAAACTAATCGGCAAGCCGTGCGTGATGTGGCCGCCGTGGTCTAATTTAAGCCCCATAATGGTGTCGCCGTAATTTAGGAGAGCAAAATAAACGGCCGCGTTGGCCGGAGAGCCGGAATAGGGCTGGACGTTAACGTGTTCGGCGGAAAATAATTTTTTTGCCCGCTCAATCGCGATATTTTCTATCGCGTCAATATTAACTTGGCCGCCGTAGTAGCGTTTGCCCGGGTATCCTTCCGAGTATTTATTGGTTAAAATTGAACCGGCCGCTTCCAGCACCGCCGCCGAAGTATAATTTTCCGACGGAATCAGTTCTATGCCTTCGCGCTGGCGGCTGGTTTCGGCTTGCAGAGCGGTATAAATTTCCGGGTCTTGTTGGAGAGAAGTAAATTGCATAAAGAGATTTTAAATTGTTACATTGCTAAATTGCTACGGAATTTGTATTTTCATCATAAGTCAGAGGCGGGGGTTTGTCAAAAAGAAAAAAGGCGCTGATTTTGAAATTATCAAAACTAGCGTCTTTAGCATAATCAAAGAATTCAGCGACGAGTTCAGGCGGCAATGCCCATAACTTGTCGCTGAAAGTCTGGTAACGAATAACCGGTCAGGAGCCGGAAAATTTTACAGTAACGATCGGTTGTCATTTGAATAATCTCCGTTGGTACGCTTAAGCTATGGATAAATTGCAGGAATTCAGAACTTTCCGTGTCCTTAAGACCATTAATGCCTACAATTTTTTTGCCGGATACATCAGCAAACGGAGTCAGTACTCCTTTGCCCCACAGGCGCACAACTTCTTTATCCAAAGCCATGGGCGTGCGGGTGTCTTTCAGTGCTCCTTCCCATTCATCAATTAACCAAAAACGCGATGAATCTGGCGTCAGCACTTCATCAGCCAGCCAGCCATTATCGCCTAATTCAAATTTTGTGTCAGCGATAATTATGCCTTGCGCGAGCGCATATTTGTAGGCGGTAAAATAAATCTGCAGGGACTTGTCCGCCAGCCAGCCACCATGCTCTTTTAAGACATCGGCGGCAGATAGGGGCTGGTCATGTCCGATATGGGCTTTGGTAGTGGGCGTAAAGAACGGGAAAACATCATCCGGCAATTTTGAGCCGTCCTGCAGTCCCGCCGGCAGTTGCTGGTCAAATACCAAACCGTTATTTTTCCGGTAATCAGACCAAGCCGAACCGGTCAAGTGACCTCGTACGACACATTCTACCGGGATGATGTCGCATCTTTGTACGATGAGCGCTCGGGCTTGCAGAGCGCTATTGCCGCGCAGAGCTTCGGGCAAGTAAGCGTCAATGCCTGCCCCCCAAGCGATGAGATGGTTTGGTATCTTCCGCAATAAGCCATTTCCGGGCTCAAGCCAAAAAACAGTCAGGGCGGTTAAGACCTCGCCTTTAAGCGGCACCAGCGCATTCAGTACGAAATCAAAAATGCTGATGCGGTCGCTGGCTACCATCAGCAGAAGGTCGGGGTGATCCGGAATGGCAAAGGTGTCGCGCACTTTGCCGGTATTGAGCAGGGGTAACTCGGTCTTCAAAATTTTTGTGTGTAGCGCCGTTTTGAGATACTCGGGAATTTTTTGGATTTTGTTCATCAGTCTTCCTCCTCTTCTCCCAGATAGAGCATGCCCACCCTTGATTCTCTGTCTGCTGCATTTAATGACGATACTTTCTTTGCTTCTTCTTGGAGTAGCCGCTCGGCAATATTATGGTTACACCAAGCAAACATTTGTGCTACGAAGCGGGCAGCATTTTCCGGACGGATAATGCAGGCGTTAGAGTTGCCCGGCGGATTCGTAAGGCAACTGATGTTAGGCGCGGTCGGTGTCGCATCTGGCGCGCAGCTAATTACCGGAAACGGCAGGTTGAAAGCCAGCATCCCCGATAAAGCGTCGGTTCCTCCCGCTACCGCGATGAACGCCAGAGGATAGCCGGCAAATTCTTGATATTCCCGGATGAAATCTCCTATTTCATCCCCCAGGGCTTGTTTATGCGCCGACAATATCCTTACCTCATAAGGAACGCGATATTGACGACGCAGGGCCGTGATGATTTTTTCAATATGCGGCTTATCGCTGTCAGAGCCGGCAACGATAATCGCAACGCCGTGTCCCGCCTCAATTAACTCTTTCAGTGTTTGGTCCATTAGCATCTTTATTCCTTTCTTGTTTTTTTGGAAGAATTTTTAGGCTTATAGATCAAATCGGTTAAAGATGGCATCAACGTGCTTCAAACTCTGCCGTGGGTCAAAGCAGGCGTTGATTTCTTCGGGCGAAAGTTGATTGGTGATTTCCGAATGAGCGGCGACAAGATCACGGAATGTTTTTTCGTCCTCTGTCTGGAAAGTGCCGCGTTCAACTTTAAAACATACACCCTCAACTAAATCATAAGCCTGATAGCGAGCCATGCCTTTAGCGGTTAGAGCCAGCATCACTCGCTGGGCGAAGATGATGCCGCCGGTTTTTCGCAGGTTCCGCTCCATGTGTGCCGGAAATACTTCCAGTTTTTCCACCGTGTCAGCGAACCGCTCAAGCATAAAATCAAGCAGAATGGTTGCGTCCGGCAAAAAAATTCGTTCGGCCGCGGAATTTTCCAGCGTGCGTTCGCACCAGACGACCTCGCATTCAAAAGCAGGAATAAGGTGTCCGCGCATCACTCTCGCCAGCGAACAAATATTTTCGCTTTTTATAGGATTGCGCAGAAAGCTTTTTCCGGGCATGGCCGAAGATCCCTTGGCGCCCGGCCGTTTAAATTCAGCCACTTCGCTGATGTCGGTGCCGGCCAGATGACGGATTTCGGTCGCGAATCTATCCAATGAATTGGCGACGGCAACCAGCGCGCTGATATAGCGAACGATGATGTCGCGGCTTAAAATCTGCGTGGAAATGCGCGCCGGTTTTAAGCCCAAATATCCGCAAGCCAGCTCCTCAATTTTAGGGTCAAGGACATAAGTTCCGACCGCGCCGGAAATTTTTCCCACCCCTACTTCCCCCCTGACAGATTTAAGGCGTTCGATGTGCCGTTCAACCACATCAAGCCAGCCGAGAAGTTTTAATCCAAATGTTATCGGTTCGGCGTGGATAAAATGCGTCCGGCCGATCATCGCCGTATTACGATGTTCCTGCGCTTTGGCGGCGATAACTTTCCGCAGACGATTCATTTTTCTTAAAATAAGCCCGAGCGAGGAGACTAATGTCATCGCCAGTCCGGTATCCTCAACATCGTAAGAGGTCAAACCGCTATGAAAATGCGGCTTAACTTCTTCCGGCAATTGTTCAGTGACCGCTAAGACGAAAGCGATCAAATCATGGTCGCTGATTTTTTCCAATTCGTCGGCCCGGGCGAGAATCGCTTCAGTTATCCGAACTTTTCTCGCCAACTCATGAATGTTTGTTGAGATTTCTCCCAATTCTCCGCGCGCTTGAAGCACGGCTATTTCCACTTTTAACCAATGAGTTTTTTTTGCCAATTCATTCCAAAGCGTTCCCATTTCCAGTAGAGTGTATCTTGGTATCATGATATTTCCTCTCCTTTTCGGAAATTATAAAGTTGTTAAGGAACTAATTATAGGTACTTTACCCCCACATTTATACATAAGTGTGGGGGTAAACTGCCAAAACTTTACAATAAAACGGGGAAAAAGGCAAATTGCGCGTAACACGTAACATAAAACAAAAAAACAAAAAAATAAAAATGTCATTCCCGCGAAAGCGGGAATCCCGTGAAAATAATAACGAGATTCCCGCTTTCGCGGGAATGACAATGGATGACAATTATTTGTTAATCAAAAAATAGCAAACATCCCCATCTTTCACCTTATACTCCTTGCCCTCGGTTCGGACCAGGCCTTTTTCTTTCGCTTTGCTCCAGCCGCCAGCCGCCACAAAGTTTTGCCAATTTATTACTTCGGCGCGGACAAAGCCCTTGATAAAATCAGTATGGATAACGCCCGCCGCTTCCGGCGCCAGCGCGCCCTGCCTAACCGTCCAGGCGCGTGTTTCCGGCTCGCCGGAAGTGAGAAAAGTGATTAGGTTAAGCAGCTGGTACGATGCTTTGATTAATTTGTCCAAGCCGGTCTCCGTGACGCCCAATTCTTTTTTGTAATTTTCCTGTTCTTCCTCCGGCAGCTCGGCGATTTCGGATTCCAGCTGAGCGTTAATCATAATTGAGGTTGTATTACCTGGAAGGCGATCCCGCAATATTGCGGGGTTGTCTTTAATTTTGTCGTCAATATTTAAAACATACAATAGCGGTTTGGCGGTCAAAAGCGACAAAGATTTTACCAGCGCCGTTTCTTCCTCTGATAATTGCAATTCGCGCGCCGCCTGCTCCCGTTCCAGCGCCTGCTTTATTTTTTCCAAAACTTGTTTTTCCGCTAAGAGCGCCTTACCTGCCCCGTCGGATGACTTGGGGTCGACAGATTTAGCGTCGCTTGTAACTTTAGACAGCCGCTTGGCTACCGTCTGCAAATCGGCCATTATTAATTCTAAATTAACAGTCGCGATGTCATCCGCCGGCGAAATTTTGCCGGCGACATGAATTATTTCTGGATTTTGAAAAGCGCGCACTACTTCCACGATCGCGTCCACCTCGCGGATGTGGGATAAGAATTTATTGCCCAAGCCCTCGCCTTTGTGCGCGTCGGCGACTAAGCCGGCGATGTCAATAAACTCAATCGCAGTCGGCACGATTTTTTTTGATCGCGATACTTGTGCCAGCTGTTTTAGCCGTTCATCGGGTACGTTAACCACACCCACATTGGGGTCAATGGTGCAAAAAGGAAAATTAGAAGCAGCGGCCTGTTTGCGCTTCAAAAGCGCGTTGAAGGTTGTTGATTTTCCCACATTAGGCAAGCCGACGATGCCGACGGAAAAAGACATAAATCAATTATCAATTACGAATTATCAATTACGAATTGAGTATAGATTATTTTTATTATTTTGGCAAAAGATTGACTTTTTTATTTGTTAGTGCTATAAAGAGGGTATTAATTGTTCTCTTAATTTTATCCAGTAGATGACTCAAATTTAAAAGAGAGGGAGAATGAATATGGAGTTGAGGTCAAAGTTGAGGGTTATCGCGCGAAGGTCTAATGGTGAAGTAAACCATAGACCAACGCCAAGAAGTGCCACGCATCTTGAATTACAAAAGTTGCTGGTTGTGCCGGTAACGGAAGAATGCTCATTATTTGATTTAAATTCAATGAGCGTTTTGGACAACTTTCGTTATTATGGCATAATTCACGGCATTTCCCTGGCTTCCGCTCACCACCTGAAATTCATGTTGTGGAGAGAACAGTTTCCCGGGGAAAAAGAGTGCGGGCGGGAAGTGGCGAATGGCATAGTCGTCCCCGCCTCCAGTTTTATATTTACGCGGGAGATTGTGGTTGCTTGGAAAGGCAGGAAGGTTATTTTTACTAATTTCTCCCTTGCCGAAGATGCCCAAGATGCCATTCGGCTTTTTGGCAAAAAGCCATCTTCCTCGTTTGTAAAGTTTGTAGACGTACTTAGGTGTCTTGCCGCCTAAGCCAGCACCAAGAGTCATCTATGATCTAGGGTTGAGGCCGTGCAGTCAAAGACTTGCCACGGCTTTTTTATTTTAGAGATGACGTTATTTTGTCAGCTGAACGCCTTGTTGAATTTGCTCGAGCAGTTTGAGCATTTCGCTCGCGCGTTCGTTTTGAGAAGAGCGTTTGCGTAAAAAAGAGTTGAGAGCAAAGGTTGATTTTTTAATGCACTCTTCAATCACGAAGACGGAAGAGGGAAGTTGGCGCAAATTAGGGCGTCTGGTCTGTACTTCAAGCAAGCGCGGCGGCGCTACTTTTTCCGTCAGGTAGCGCCAGGTCTTGCTTAATATTACCGGATGCAGCCAGGCGATATGGTCCATTTCTTCCGACAAATCGTCAACGGAAATTTCTACTCCGTACTGCAGCACCATTTTTTGTTGTTCAAACCAAAATTCATTCAGGAAGTCTTGGGCCAGTTCGCTGTAGCGCCGGGCGAGCACAAGCAGCGGATGCCGGCTTAAGTTTCGCCGCCGTTCGTAAACGCGGCGCAAGCGCCGTTTAGTCGGATTATGCTCCAGTTCGCGCTCGGCGATCAGCATCTCCTGCATTTCCTGCAAATGGCTGATAATGTCGTCAATCACGACGATGGGGTCGCGCGGGTCAATGTCCTGGAAGATGTTTTTAGGCATTACTTTCTGTTCAGTTATTTTTTTATTTGGTTTTTTGTCAAAAGACATATCTTATTTGCTGTCATTCCCGCGAAAGCGGGAATCTCGCTAATTGATAGATTCCCGCTTTCGCGGGAATGACAAGTTAATTACGCAGTCTTTTTTCCGTCTTCAAAATGGCAACCGTCGTCTTAATGACAGTATCAGGATTAAGGGAAATGCTGTCAATACCCTGCTCCACTAAAAATTGGGCAAAGTCAGGATAATCAGACGGCCCTTGTCCGCAAATGCCGATTTTAGTTTTAGTCTGGCGCGCGCTTTTAATCGCCTGTGAAATCAGCCGCTTGACCGCTTCGTCGCGCTCGTCGTAAAGCGCCGCGATGCGCTCGGAATTTCGGTCAACGCCGAGCGTAGCCATCGTTAAGTCATTAGAGCCGATGGAAAAACCATCCACGTATTTAGCGAATTCATCGGCTAAAATTACGCTTGACGGCACTTCCGTCATCATATAAAGTTCCAGCCCGTTGCGGCCGCGCTTTAGCCCTTGCTGCGCCATAATGGCAATGACTTTTTTTATTTCCTCAACCGTGCGCACGAAAGGAATCATTATTTTAACGTTAGTTAAACCCATCTCATCGCGCGCTAAGCGCAAAGCCGCGCATTCCATCTTAAACACCTCAATAAATTCCGGATGATAATAGCGGGAAGCGCCCCGCCAGCCCAACAGGGGATTGTCTTCCTCCGGCTCAAAGCGCTCGCCGCCGAGCAAAGTTTTGTATTCATCGGTTTTAAAATCAGACAGGCGCAAAATCACGTCTTTAGGATAAAAGGCGGCGGCGATAATTCCCACCCCTTGCGACAGTTTATCAACGTAAAATTTCTTTTTGTCCGCGTAGCCGACGGTAATTTTGGCTATCTCCCGAATTTGCGCAGCCGTTAGTTTTTTTTGTTTTTTTAATTCCTCGTAATTTAACAGCACGCGGGGATGGATTTTGATGTAATTAGCGACGATAAACTCTTCGCGCGCGAGCCCCACGCCGTCGTTAGGGATGAAAGAAGAGGCAAAAGCAATGTCCGGCGCGCCGATATTGAGCATAATTTTTGTTTTCGGCCGGCCGCCTTTAAACAAATCGGCGATGTTAGTTTTTTTTATGTTAAATTTTAATTCCCCTTCGTAAACAAAACCCTCTTCGCCCTCGGCGCAGCTAACGGTTATCCCTTGGCCGGTCGTAACGGCGCTCGTTACGGTTTTCGTGCCGACTACGCAGGGGATGCCGAGTTCGCGGCTGACGATAGCCGCGTGGCAGGTGCGCCCGCCGCGGTCGGTAACGATCGCGGAGGCGATTTTCATAATCGGTTCCCAGTCCGGATCCGTCATGTCCGTCACGAGCACCTCGCCGGGCTTAAATTGGGAGATGCCTTTAATGTCTAAAATAACGCGCGCAATGCCGGCGCCGATGCGGCTTCCGACCGAGCGGCCGCGCGCTAAAATTTTGCCGCGTTGGGCAAGAATATATTCTTCAATAATATTATAGTCGCGCTGGCTTTGCACCGTTTCCGGCCGCGCTTGGATGATGTAAAGTTTATTGTTGCGCCCGTCTTTTGCCCATTCAATGTCCATCGGCCGGCCGTAGTGCTTTTCGATCATAACCGCCCATTCCGCCAATCGTTTAATTTCGGAGTCGCTGATGGATTGGCGGTGCTGGTCAGCCAAACTGACTTTTATGTCTTTAGTGGGGCGTTGATGGTCATTGCTATAGACCATTTTAATGTCTTTATGGCCGATAGTTTTTGAAATAATCGCGCCGGTCGGTTTAAAGTAATAAAATTCATCTGGATTCACTTTTCCTTGCACGATGTTTTCGCCTAAGCCGTAAATAGAATTAATCAGCACTATGTCTTTAAAGCCGCTTTCGGTGTCAATCGTAAAAGTTACGCCGGAAGCGCCCAAGTCCGAGCGCACCATTTTTTGCACGCCGACCGACAAGCCGATGGTAAAATGGTCAAAGCCCTTGTCTTGGCGGTAAGAAATGGCGCGGTTGGTAAACAACGAAGCGACGCATTTTTTAACCGCGATTAGTAAATCAACTTCGCCGCGGACGTTTAAAAAAGTTTCCTGCTGTCCGGCAAAAGACGCGTCCGGCAAATCTTCGGCCGTGGCCGACGAGCGGACGGCGACATCCAGTCCTCCCCCTTCTCCCCTCCTTAGTAAGGATGGGGCATATTCCTTGCTTAACTTTTGGTAAGCTTGGGTAATTTCCCGTTCTAACTCCGGCGGCAATTTAGCGCCTAAAATTGTCTGGCGCACGGTTCGGCCGCGCTTGGCTAAATCTAAAATATTATGGGTATTGAGACCTTGCAGTATTTTTTTTATCTCTGTTTTAATACCGGCTTGTTCCAAAAAATAAAAATAAGCGTCAGCAGTCGTGGCAAACCCGTTCGGCACGTTTATTCCTTTACTTGTCAGCCGGCTGTACATTTCGCCTAACGAAGCGTTTTTGCCGCCCACGACCGGAACGTCTTTGATTGTTAGGTCCTTGAAAAAAATTATAAAAGGTTTTTGCATAGAGATACTTAAAAAATAACAAATGACAAAAAGCAAATAACAAACAAATTCCAAATTATAAATTAAAGATTATAAACAAAAGTTTTGGTCATTATTATTTAAGATTTTAGATTTGTTTGCTATTTGTTA
>Ga0210057_1003794_pt1 | contig 20555 bp, 18 predicted proteins | sample CryGeyCG2114_010_2_FD_183968 | JGI IMG/M metagenome (GOLD analysis project Ga0210057, IMG submission 183968) | Groundwater microbial communities from aquifer - Crystal Geyser CG10_big_fil_rev_8/21/14_0.10 (SPAdes) (version 2) | ecosystem: Environmental > Aquatic > Deep subsurface > Groundwater ...
CGTGCAGATAGCTTATTTGTTTTTCGGCAAGGTTCAGGATATCGAGTTTGTAGTTATGAATTCTTGCTACCACACCGCCGATGTCTATCAGGTAGGATTGAAGTTTGGTTGCAAGATTTCTGATATCGAGTTTGTAGATTGTCTGTTTAATCGCCGAAAGGAACGAGTCAAAGCGGTATGTCAGAGTTTTTCCGAGTGTAAGTAAGATGTCCAGCAGATAGCTCGTTTGCTTTACGGCCAGTTGTCTGATATTCAGCTTATAAATCACTCCCATTAACGCACCGCCGATTACATCCCACACATACGAGACTATTTTGGTTATCAGATTCCGAATATCCAATGTGTAAGATATGGCTTTTGTAATCAGACTTTTGATGTCCAGCACATATGAGATTGTTTTGTTTATCGTTGCGTAAACATCCAGCACATAGATTTCAGCTTTTTCTATCAGATTTAGGATGTCTGCTTTATAAGTCATCAGATTGAAAACTAAGACAAACTGATCGTAGACATAAGTGACCGGTCTGGATATCAGTCCGAAAACATCCATCGCATAATTCATTATTTTAGCGATTGGTTTGGTCGCCGTGCTATTAAGCTGTGCTGTGTTGAATTGATAAGCGTTGAACATAATCGTTTAACCCGAAGCTGGGATGTTAGTACCTCGCACCGAATTAGCTCCTTGTAGGTTTATTTGTCCAGTCACGCCGTCTTTGCAGATATTGCCAATGACCAAGTTATAGTCATCGTTCGCACCCAGCTCTCTGATGTGATAAGCGACTTTATTCGCTTGAGTGGATTGGAGATTGTTGGACGAGATCACATTGTAAGTGGAATAAACCGAACCATTGTCCGATAGGTAGATGTCATACGATGTGTTATTGGATGATCGTGATGAACCATCGATAGCGTTCCCAGTGATGGTATTGTAAGAGGAAGCGTAGAGATATATTCCGTGCCCACCGGCCCCGAAGATGTGATTTCCTGTGATTACATTACTTACTGTCGTGCCCGACCCATAATACAAAGCGATGCCTTGACTGGTTGGCCAAGCGATTACATTTCCTGTGATCACATTGTATCGGGTGATGTTAGAGCTGTTGCCGATGACGATACTCCAGCTATCGCCGTAGAAATTATTGCCTGATATGGTCACTCTTTGAGATCCGATCAAATACACTCCGTAATTGGTGCTCGTGAATATCGTATTGCCCGATATAGTTTCTCGCCAACCGTTTGAGACATAGAAACCGTAGCCGTTGCTTCGCAAGACATTGCCAGTCATCGTGCAATAATTGCAGGCACTGTCATACACTCCATAAGAGTTCGATGTCAGAATATTTCCGGTGATGCTGATGTATTGAGAAGTGGTAAATAATCCGATAGCCGTGCCTATGTTGGAATAAATAAAATTATTCCTTATCACGCTATCCTCAATAGCAATCACTTTTAGGCAATCTTGTTTAGCACCGGTCAGCCACATATTCTCGACCGTGATTCGGCTATGTTTGTAAGAGGAAGCACCCCATAACACCAGCGGACTGCTGGCACCCGAAGTCTGATTGGCTTGATTGCCGTCAATCATGAATTTTCGGATGATCACATTTTGATAGCTGGTTGTGCCTCCGTTTCCGACTCTCACGATATCTCCCAAGTTGCTAGCGTTGGCCGCTCTCAGGAGCGTTGCCGAGCCTTCGCCCTCTAAGACGACATTGCTTTTTAAGATTTCAACGACACCGGTCAGGTTATAAGTTCCTTTTTTAATTCGTACGATTCCGCCTCCGGCAGGCAGATTGCTGATTGCTTCGTTTATTTCTGTTTGATCATCTGTACCGTCACAGTTGTAATCACCCGAACCATCGGTGGAGACTACGATTTCTGTTCTTGTTTGCAAGTCGTCAAAAAGTTTGGCTGTGACTAAAAGTTCAAGGCGTGTGCTTTGAGGCCATTCCTGTGCCGTGGTGTTTTCTTTGGCTCTTTCAATTGTGAATTGGTCGGTTGATTTCACTGTCACTTTCACAATTTCGCTGGTTGCAGGATCGCTCGCATACAAAGTCGCATGGAACGGTGCATCGGGAAATTTTGAGCCGTCTCCAGTTTGCACATTCAAAATTGTCGCACCCGAAAGGAGTGGATTATCAGTGATTGTGCTTTTGGCATTATTCTTTTTTGTTAGGAATGTTTTAGCCATAGCTTATAACTTCTTTTAGGCCGCCGTGTCGCCCTCGGATTTTACTTGTGTGGTTGTCGCTGTTACCGCACCAGCACCGGCTGGCCATGTTAGGCGATACCACAAGCCGAAGTTACCGGCTGAAGCGATGTCACCGTGTTTTAATCCGGCCACTTTGCTGGCCATATCGCCACCCTCGGCATTTACGAGAGAACCTCCTGAATAGCGTTTGCCATACCAGATAAAGCTGACTTTTTTGTTGATTCCAATTGTGCCTCTTGAAGTTCCTCCTGATCCCTGTCTTATCGTTACCGAACGAGATCCGGACAATGAGTTCGCATAGGCACCGTAAAGCTTAGAGAATGTAAGAGACCCGACGACTTCGGTTGTACCGTTTAGTGTTAGAGTTTCCGTCTGTCTGTTTCCTGATGCATCCTCGCCGACAATCGTTACTTGTCTTGTGTCAGCACCGTCAGAAACAACAGCCACGACCGCATTAGCGGAAAATGCCGACATGTTTCCTTGAGCACCGTCGGCATCATCGGCATGATCCACGCCGAATCCGAATGACAATGCGGAATTGGTCGGTTGGCTTTGAAGCCACGAGACCACATTCTGCCAAGACAGTGAGCCGTGATTATTTTTACGGAATACTTTTCTATATTCTGTTCCACCGGCAGATGCCTCATCACCAGTTATGTCGGTGAATAAGTTATTGTCGGTATTATCCACGACTTCAGTGGCGGAAATTCCACCGCCGTCCGAATTGGCGTTTGATGACTTATATTCTTTTAAGTCCGCAGATACTATTGGCATAAGTTTGAATTTGTTATCGACCTCGGTCGGGTTTATTTGTTAAGCAAGAGCTCGATCAATCTCTCTTTGGTTTCGGTGCCGTCGACCTCGACATTCTTTTCTTGTGCCAGAGACTGGAGTTCTTTCTTGGTCATCTTGGCCAAGTCTTTGTCTACTGTAGTGTCCTCGGTTGGGGACGATTCCTCGGAGACCCTCCAGAAGTCAATCTTGAATGTTCCGAGCGATTCAAGTTTTTCAATGACGGCTTCATCTTTAGTTTCGAATTGACCATCCTCGAATTGAGCGTATTCACCCGGCTGATCGCCGACTTTGACTCCGGCTTCATAGACCGGCATGGCCGGCTTGAGCACGATTCGCAGTTTTTTGATGTGAGAATTGTATTTAGCCATATAAATTGGTTGGTTAAAGTTTTTAATGATGGCCTCCGCCCTTACTCCTGGCTTCCAAAATTGAAAGCCAGCGAGTCAGAGCAGAGCCGACGATCAAGGTTTAGACTACGCCCTTGATCAAAGCGTTTTTCTCGAAGTTGACTCTCTGTAGACCGACTTCGGTTTTGTACTGATCCATTTCCTCATCAGCATCGTTGTCCTGAATATTGGTTTCGAGAGAAGTATCTCGACCATTCAAAGGACAATGCTTCAAGGTTGATAAATCAAGCACGACTCCCATTCCGGCATACTGATTGTCGAACATTGGATGTCGGACAATGTTCAGCGTTCCGAATGAAGACTGATACTTCCTAACTTCCACACCGAAGGTCTTATCGCTCGGAGTTAGCATGAGTTTGCCAGTGGCAAAGCTTTCTAAATGTCCGAGAATGGTGTTTCCACAGAAGAAGTATTTTTCAGACGAGCCGAACTTAAAGGCATAATTCTGCAAGAAGGAACGGAATTCAGCTTCGGTTAGGCTTGAACTTGCTTCATCTTGCACATTGCCCGCAGAGATGATGGCTTCCAAAACACCTCCGGTTAAGCGGAGAGGTTTGCCATCAGGACCGGTGACCTCTTTCTTTTCACCGAACCAATACGCGCGTTCGATTTTCTTGGCTTGCTCAATACCATGTTTGGCACGCAAGTACTTCAAGTCCGCACCGGGATTTCCGGACGGATAGAGTTTCGAAGCGTTCTCGGTTTCGGTCACACCGAACTTGGTTTTGAAGATTTGGGTAAAGTTGGTGACTTTCACGAGTTTAGTCGTGTTGGAATCGCCAGACTTTGATCCTTCCTCAAAAGCAGGACCGATGATCAACAGCCAGTCGTTATCATTGATAGCGGCGGCGGCCGTGGCACCGGCTCCACGAGTTACGGTGATGGTGTGAGTGGAGTAATTGACCGCAGTCACACGCATAATTTCACCGGTACGAGTATTTTTGATCAGATCGTATTTGGTGAATATCGATCCGCCCGGGTTGTCTACGACCAATGCTGTGTCGCCAGCTAAGTAACCGGCACCGTTATTGATCTGAGCCCAGACACCGGAATACTGATCCTCGTATTCAGTGAATTCCGGGTTGTACACGACTCTTTTTTGTAGAGCCATGCCCTTGAATTTGCCTCCACCGTCGCCAATCTTTCCGATTTGGGTCAAGAAAGCTGTGAGCGGTGATTCGCCTGGTTCAAGGAGGAAAATTTTGTCATCAACATCGGGGATACGGCGTGACTGTTCGATTGTCAGCGTATTTCTCGTGCCGATGATATGAGTTGGTTCAGGCATAAGTTTGTTATTTTATTGAGTCAATACCGCTCACGAGACCTCAAATCTTATAAGCGTTACCTGACTCGGTTAGGGTTGATACTTTCACCCACAAGATCATCAAAGGGGTTATCTTTGGGTGTTTGTCCTTTGGCAGTTGGTGTACCGCCTCCGACACCTGATGCGTTTTCTCGCTCGAGATTTTTTACTTCCTCTTTTTTCAAAGCTTCCTCGGTCGCTTTCTTGGCTTGGGCATCCTTGGTTATGGAGTCATAGGCCAATTGCAGTGTCCGAGCATTGAACGGGAGTTTTTCTTTCTCAATGATGTCGAGAATTTGATGGCCAAGTTCCGGCTCTTTGAAGTCCGGATGTTCCTCGATCCATTTATCTATCTCGGATTTTGTCTTGGCTTTCATCTCTCGTTCCTCGAGCTTTTTATCGAGGAGTGCTTCAATATCGGGCGTGTCCTCTGGCTCGTCATCGCTGGCTTTCATCGCTTCGGCAAGATTTGCTTTTAGCTGTTCGGCCAGTTGGGGATTTTTGGCCAACGCCTTGTCGAGCACAGAGAGAAACTGTTCATTTTTCTCATGTGTCGTTTTCAATTCGTTGATCTCTTTTCCTTGCTCAATGATCTTGGTTTGGGCTTCATCGTATGAGCGTTTTGCATCATCTTCGCTCTTGAATTTGCCCCAGAAGGACTTATCGCCCTCAGGCTGTTTGCCCTCGGGACTTTCGCCATTATCGGCAGGCGTTACGCCGGATTGATCTTTGGGCTGTTCACCCGAAGCGTCCGGTTTTTTGTCAGGTTGCTCTCCGCTCGGAGTGCCTGACGGAACTTGATTGACCGGTTGTTCCTTTCCGACCGCATCGTCAAATGACGGTGTTGGATTCGGATCGGCGCCGGAATTGTTTGGTTTTTCCATAGGCGTATTAATTGACGGATTATTCTTTTTTAAGTCTGACCTCACTCAAGACTTTGCAAGCGTCCGCCGTTTAATAAAACCGAGCCCCTTTGTGGAGGCTCGGTTGGCTTCTCAAGATGTGGAAATCGCCAGAAATCCCATCTTAAGAGGCCAGCTGAACCTCTCAAAATTTGGCGATTTCCTTAAATTGTTTTTATCAGGTTTTCATACTTTTGGTTTTATAAATTCATCGTGAATTGCTTTTATTCTTAGTAGCACGACTCCCAATCCTTCGGCTCGACCTTGATAATGCCGAATATCATCAATTGGCAATCCTTTGTTAAGAAGCCAAGTCTTGGTTATTTCTAATTCATCGGCGACAAGCTCGGACAAGGCTTCAAAATATTTTGTCTCGTATAAGTTGCTTATCGTTTCCTCGGTTTGTTTGTTTAATTTATCGCTCATATGATTATTGTTTGATTGCATTTCCTAATATCGCACCCATTTCATTTCCGGGAAGTGGCGGTGCTGGATTTTCATTTGGATCAATAGCAGGAGCTTCGCCTGTGGGGATGTTCGGGTCTGTAGGCATTACCGGCTGTTTTTGCTCGGTGATGTAATTGGTTGGCTCCCAGCCGTAATCTTCAAAAAGCTTCATTAGTATTTTGAATTTTTTGATTGAGTACACGATTCCAGTTTCAAAATCGGTCAGTTCATTTACATCTTTGATAAGCTCCCATAATTCCAAATCTTTGGCTTTTCTAAGTTCCGATGATGTGGCCAACGAGGCGGTTGATTCGAGAGACATCTCGTATTCATCGTCAAAGAGTCCGTTTACGCTCTCATCGGCATCGGTTATAAGTCCGTGTCTGGTCAGAATTGCTACGGCTTTGTCGGGCATCACGGACTTCTTTGTCCAGAATTGTTTTATCATGCTGATCCAGTGGTCAAAATGCATGATGTAAGAATTGCGAAGCATTATCAAAAACAGCTTCACGCCCTCAAGTGTTGCTTCTCGCATAAACGAGGCAACGGTGGCGGTTTCTTTTCTGTCTACACCGGCCGTAGTGGTGAATTCATCCACGCCCACGGCAATTCGCATGGCTTCCTTGATGTGGTCTGGTTCTATAAACGCCGAGGAGTTAACATCGCCGAATTTAAGCTCTTTGACTGAGTTTGGATCATTAGTCCATAAGATTCCAAGCGGTTTGACTGTTATGGTTGACTGCTTATACCCGGGCAGAGCCACCGGTGCGGCCGCAATCATGCTATGAATTTTCATGGTCACCGCATCGACTCTTTGGTTGGTTACGGAATTTAGAAGTTCTTGCAAATGGTCGACCAGCTTCGGAATACCCAGCCAGTAAAACGAGAATGGTCTTGGGAAGAAGCCTGTTCGGGAATATGGTTTCTGTTCGTGATCATACGGATTGTCGCCGTCCTTGATCTCTATTGGTGTACCGTCCATCGGCAGGAATACAGTGAACCTTTCATCAATCCAGCGTTCAACGACTTCAAACAGTTTTTCATCGCTGGTTGGTGCTGATACTGGATTGTTTGGGTTGCCTTCAATCGGGCTCGATGCTTTGGTTGTCTCTCTGATATTTTTTCTAAGCTGGATCAGGACTTCTTTTCTCACATAGGCATAGTCGGTGGTATCACCTCCGGACCTTACTACTTCGCCGTCCGTGTTCAGGAATTGCTTCCAAACGCTTTCGTTTATATCGGGATACTGAGCTTTCATCTCGTCCAGTGTAAGCACATAGCGGTGGAATACCGGAAATGGATCGGCAATCTTTTTCATTCTTGGATGAGGATAGAAATTGTAAATATCCACCGGATCAAAATCTGGACGGAAGACGATCTTGGATGTCTCGGTTTTGAAAATAAGTTTTTTGATATTATCTAAAAAGCTGATCTCTTTCTTTCTCTTTTTCTTGGTTTGTTTTTTGAGGAAGTCTTTTCCGATTGTGGTTCCGCAGATGAATACTTGGAGGAAGTAATCTATTAGGTCGTCACTCATGCCAATCTCCCAGAGCCACACAATCAAATCTTTCAATGCTTCGCTATTTTTTCCCTCAAGCTTGAAGTCTGGCGTTATCCCCACTGTCTTTTGTAAAAAGGTTTTGATGTAAGAAAAAATTTGAGGAATGAAAACATTTGACTGCCAAACCTCGCCGTCATTGGTTCTTTCCAATTCCTCGGCACGATCGCCGTTGAAAGAGGAGAATAGCTTATAACCCCGATCAAATTCGGGTTTGTAGTAGTACAGGAAGTTTTTCTTGGCTTCATCGTACTCGCTATTAAATTTTTGCAGTTCTTTTGTATTTGCCATATTTAGTAAAGTTTTATTGTTCGACCTTTGTGAGCCATTGGCATCTCGCTCGGAAGCTCTTTTAATCCTTGCCAAGCAAGCATGGCCGAAATTAACGCATCGTCTTTTTGTCCAGTTTCCGCTCCCATACCGTACTTGTTGCTTTCACTGGTGTGAACGAATGTCATCATCTGACTAACTGTCGCTTGGGTTGATAAGCCAATATCATCGTCACGGAGTCCGGCTATAAAGTCATCGACCATGAGAGGCTTGGTGGTTTGGCTGGTTTTCCATCCCAATTCTTTTCTCTTGGTGTTCGTGGCTTTATCAAAGACCGTTCGCTGATAGATGTTCGTGTATTCTGTCTTGAGAGCGTTGATTACCGCCAGTCCGTGATTGTTTATTTCAATTACTGCCAGAGCGTTATTAAAGAATTCGGCTGTCTGTTTTATTTTCTTAGCAAATAAGTCCGGCTGTATCTGTCCAATGTAGAATCCGACTTCTCGTCCGGTCATTTTATCGATTACCGTAATTGCCGAGTCGTCTTGTCCGATACCCTCGGCTGGATCGGCTCCTAAGCTGTAGAAATGGTTCAAATTCGGTTCCTCGTATATCAGGATGTCATCCAATTTTCTTATCGGCTGTCTGACGAATTTACCTTGAGCTTCAATGTACTGTTTCGGAATTACGGCCTTGCTTGAAGCGACGAATGATTCCTCGATGGTGGCTGGATATTCTTGTTTGAATTTATCCAAGTCGCCACCGCAGAGGTTTTGGATTGCCCATCTACGCCATTTCAATTGCTCGTATCTCAGGTTTTCTTTGTTTAGCAATTCTTTTTCGTATTCATTCAGTGTTTCGGCAAACTGTTTTCTGTCAGCTTCACTGGCAAACGGTTGGCTGTATTCCGGCATAAGGTGCCAAGGAAGGAATATAAGCTCGAATTCGTTCTTACCGGCCAGAGCATCTTGCACCATTTGGTAGAAGTATTCGCCATCGCCACCGAAACCGTTGGCAGTCGATTCAAGAAAGACGGCAGTTGTTGGCAGACTCGGAATCGCTTGCATTACGGAAAGCATCAGCTCTTTTGCATTTTTCCAGAATGCGACTTCAGATCCGTGAAAATTGTGAAGTGTTAGACCTCTACCAATTTTTACCTTGTCAGCCGTCGAGATTACCATTCTCGATCTGAGTCCTGGATCATCGGCTCTTGCTTTCTGATCAGGATTCTCAAACACCATCTGTTTCTTGTTGTCGTATCGTCTCATCGGCTTAACATCCACTGGAAGCATGTCGTAGAACAGTTTGCTCATGGCGAATATTGCATCAGTCGACTCTGGCTCGTGGGCGACAATCAGCGAGTTGGTATTTTCTTGACGAACGGTCTTTTCAAATATCAATCCCTCGCAAAATGTTGAAACGCCCTCTTGTCTGGCTTTAAGAATTATCATTCTGATCGGTTTCTTTTTTGCTCTTAGCATCTTGATTCGTTCGTAAATCATGGATTGAGCGGTATTAAACTTTAAAAGAACAGTCTTTTGGTCTTTGGTTTTTATGGACAGACACTCCTCAATAAACACTTTTGGGTCAGCCTCGCATAACCTCAGGAAAGCAATGAGGTTATTAACCATCGGGTGGTTTGTCTCTTGATTTTCGTAGTATCTGTTCATAATTCAGGCCTGATTCAAATAATCCCTTATGTTCCACCGTCTCTTTCGGCTTTCCATATTGACGGTAGACAATCTCTTTGGAGGCATTAAGTTTTACCGTGTCATTTTCACTGGCCATTAGAGCGACAATCATACTCGATGCGGTATCCACATTTTTCTTGAAAATTTCCAAGCCGTTCTCGTGTCTGATCTGATTCTGTTCATCCCGGTATTTTTCGTATTCCTCTTTAAGCAAACCGCCAAAAGCGAACCATTTCTCGATAGTCGACACCGGTGTTTTGATTTTTCTGGCAATCGAAGAATACGACTCGTTGTTATATTTAAGGCGAATCGCTTCTTGATACCTGATGCTTTTAATGTCGACTTTTTTGCTCATATCGTTGCCGTTTACTGCGGTTTACTGCCGTTTAGTGTATTTATAAACTGGCTACACACTTCGGCGATTGCCTCACTCTCGGTCATTTTTGATTGCTTTGATAAGATGTCCAACGCTTCATCAATTACGCCTTTTTGCGGATTGGTGACATTGAAACTTACAAGGGCAATGGTTTCTCTTTTGCTGTTTATATCTTTGACTGCTTTCTCGACCTTTACGCCTTTACTTTTGGCAAATGCAGTCACGACTTTTATAAATCCATCAGCTGACGCTTCCGGGTCTTTGTCCACGATGAAGTTCAGCATGATGGTATTTTCTCGTTCGGCTTTTTTAAGCTCGATCATTTTCTTTTCAATCTCGTCTTTTACTAAGTCGAGAGCATCTTTGACATTGACATCCTCCTCACCGAGACTCTGGGCAATATCTTTGATTGAGTATCCGTTTTGGGTCAGTTCGTAGGCGAGCTTGCCGAGTTTTATTTGCTGGTTTGAACCGTGGATATTATCAGTCAATCCATAAAGCTTGGCCTCGTCCTCATTTTTGAAATTATGGATATTAGCTTCAATCTCGGTTTCGCCGAGTTCGCCGAGGACTTTCCAAGTGTGATAACCTCCCACAATCACATAGCCGGCTTTGACTTTCATATTTGGCCAGACTCCGACTTGTATCGGTTTGGTTTGACCATACTTGGTCAGAGCTTTTTTCAGCGAAGTAAATTGGCGAGTGTTCATCTCGTTCGGATTCCACCAGTTCGGAACACACTCTTTTATTTTCACTATTTTGATTTCGGTTTTTTCTTTTTTCATAAAGTTACGATCATGTATTCGATGTTATTGCTTTGATTTCGACCTCCGGCGTTGGCTACGCTCCATTTATGGTCAAGCATCTGTACTTCGGCTTTGCGATGTTTTTGCACCATTGCCAAAAGTTTTTCCGGCTTTACTCCCACATCCTCTTTGTTTTGTCCAAGCGATATGATCCATTGCGGAATATGCTTGGCCGACTCAAACATTTTTTCCAAAAATTCATCGGCATCTTTGTTGGAGAAATCACTCGGTTTGTTATCCAGCTTTTTGTTGGCGAGAATGTTGTCTAAGATTCCGTATTCCACTTCATAGGCGGAAGATCCGGGATATGGAGGGTCAAAGTACACGACATCGCCTTTGACATCTTTCAAAAAATCAAAGACATCTTTTTGATGTATTTCGTTGTCTTGGTGGTTGTCAAAGATACCGTGGTTTATCTCATCTTTCAGTTTTTCTAAGGTCATCATCGGATTCTGTATCATCCGCAGGTTTTTCGGTGCATGCGATTTGGACCGAAGAGGCCACTCCCATTTTCGAGCTTCCAAATCCAGCGTGTCCCGGGTGTGTGTAAACTTGCCAAATTGTCGGCAGGATAGAATAAATTTGATCAATAAATGCAACAAAAGATATCGCTTGGTATCATTTTCCACTTTATTGGCTGAAGCGAAGGCATTATCTAAAAAGTCGGATATCTTGCTCGTGAATACCTTCGGGCAATAATTCTTCTTTATAAAGCTGTCATGTTTGGTTTCAAAAAATAGTCTGGCTAAATCCTCGGATTCAAGTTTGACGGAATTGTTGGCAATAATCGCTCGGCCGATGATCACTGATCGGAAGGCGATGTCGTTGCTTATAACTTTGTATCCTTTTGCTTTGGCGTAGAGACTCACTGAACCGCCTCCCAAAAAGGCATCAATAAAAATTCCCTCGGTCTTTTTGATCGGTTTGAAAATGTGCTTGACCAGTTTTCTTTTTCCGCCGAAGTAACTCGGCAATGCTTGAAATTTGCTAAACATAATTTTTTAATTCTCAAATCTCTGGCACGCCCACATCCCTTGTATATTTTTTATTACCCGAACCCTTGAGCTCGGACAGTGTGAGGTCGATTAACAAGATTGGATGTCGACCGTTTATTGGGCGTGGCAGAGAGCTGGTAACAAACAAAAAGAGCTCGCGATCGATTACCACAAAAAGTGATAATTAATCGCAAGCTCTTAAACTTGGAATTCCTTTCAGGATGCCTCGTGAGGCATAACTCTATTTGATTGTTAATTGCATTATACTACTTTTCAAAAATCAGCACAATAGTTTTTTCTGTGCATAATTTTATTGAGCGAACAAACCCGTCGTATTTAGATAGTATAAAAGTTTGCCTCCGCTCGTCATGATAATTCTGATTGTCGGGTGTTGCCATGGATCGCCAGTTAGCCCATCTGGAAGTGAAACGCTTTTATCCTCCCATTTCCATTCGTTGGCGGCTGGATTTGCAGATCCTTTTTTACTCGAAATGTATTCGGATTGAATATCTGACCTGATTAGAATCTTTGCATTTTCAGGATCCCTGCCAAGGTATTCAAATGCAGACCTTTCAATGACATCTTTCGTCTTTAATGGAATTTCCATTGACCCATAACTCTCACACTCTGATGCTTTAAGCCCAGTTGTCGCAAGCGTCTGTTCTACTTCTTTCGGATATCGGACATGGACTTCAATGACCTGATTTGTTTTCGCCAGTACCTCATATTCATAAACTTCGCATCGTTCATTTATGTGTTCCTTTTGTTGGATTACATGGACTGGACGATCCCATTCAGATGGAGTATCCATGCGGATTGCTCCATCAGCGATTGCCGTTGATTTTCCGACAGTAAAGTTTGATGGATGCTTTTGAGTCGTTATGTATTGAAAAGTCAAATTTGGCAAAGCCATAAAGGTTCTTATTGCTTCTTCTGCTTTGGCGAGTGCATCCTGATCAGGTGCTTGAAGTTTCGTTTCTACTACCTGCTGATTGTTCTCGTCAGTCGGCAAGTTGCTTGTCTGATTAGTCTTGTTAACTGAGAGAAAAATCCAGCTGGCTACTCCAATAATCGCTACTGCAATGACTACACTTAGAATAATTTTGTTGTTTACTTTCATATATTTCAATTTAATTTTATTCCGGTATGTATTCTTGATGTCCGCAATGGCAGGCAGTGCCGTCATTAGTCGACATGCTGAAGTATGATCGCTTGGCCACAATAATAAAATCGGCAAAAAATGGCTTAAATGACAAAACTTGTGCATCGGCCTGTAAAGCCCTGATTAATTTTCTATCCGCCTCATCGGGAGTCGGGTCGGTTGATCCGGGATGGTTAATTAAGACGATGAATTTCTTTGCTAAAAATAAGGCGTAGTAATGGTAGAGCAATTGCGTATCAAAAACTTTAGGCGAAGAGCCGAGAAAAACCTGATGACCAAGAAATAAGTTCTTGTCATCCAAATAAATTCCAATAACTTTGGAAACGCTTTCATTTTCCAAATCTTTTAAGAATTTATATAAATCCTCCGGATCACGGACTTGTCCTTGAATAGGAAGCTCGACATCGGTTTCAACGATCTCAAACTTTTTCAGATATCTCTTGTCTGATTTTTCCGGTTCGGGGATATGTTTTTTTTGCTCTTTTTTTACCATATTATTTTTATTTTATCACCGACATATAATTTTTCAGCATGAAGATAGTGTCGGCTTTCAAATGATTTCTAACCCACGCTTTTTCTTTCTCGCTATCAATCAGCTCGCCCAAGCCCTGCATTATCTGATTGTCTTTCACTTTCTCTATGAATGCGATGCAGTCGGCCAGATATTCTTTGGTTGTCTTTTCAGTTCTTTCTTTTATCACTTCTGCATTAATATCCCAATTGCTCTTGGCAAAATAATGGATGTCATAGATGTCTCTCATGGCAGTTTCGTTTCGGAGTGTCAAAGCCGATAATTTACTCGCAAACAAGTAATCTTTTTTGGCGACAAACATTGAAATGCCAAGATATTCTTTCATCTCGTAGTGGTCTTGGATATTTTCTACTAATTTTCTGACATTGATTTCTACCTTGATGTTGTGATCGTCATCGCCGTAGGAGAGTAATGCAAACACTGTAAATCTTTTAATGTATTGATCCTTGATCTGTCCGTATTTGCTCAAAATGGCAACAATCTTTTCAAAAACTAACTTTTGGTTTTCCTCGTTGACCACCAGCAAATCAAAATCTAAGTCCACCGAGAATCTCGGCAGGCTGTAAAAGAAATAGGCACAAGTACCACCCTTGAATCCTAAGAGCGGACTAATTGAGACATCGGTATAAATGTCCTTCAAAATCTGACCCATTATTAATTGATGTTTTTCTCTATTGAGCATAATTTTTGCGATATTTATTCAATCGTTTTATCAATTGCTTATTGTTATAAATTTTTGCGATCTCATCACACCTCTCCCAGTTGATTGATTTCAAATTGTCGAAGTAATAATTCGGAAATAAATAAATCATATCCAAGAAGGCTCTTTCGGTTGTCGCTACGCTGTAGTTGTCTTTGCTGATAACTCCGGTTGAATTGAACAGGACCGCATCTTTTAATTTTCTGAATGTAATGGTGTACTTGTCTATCTTGGTTGTTTTCGGCCATTTAGATGCGACAAAGATTGTTTCGTAATGTTGGAAAATCACACCAGCTTCTCTCAAAACTGTCTCAAAGCTGATATAAGAGGGAGTGTAGATGCTGGTTGCCAATTCTTTTGAATTGTAGTCTTTACTCTTGGCAAAAACGCCTCTTGTCAGTCTGATCAAGGCTTTTTGCTTTACATAATAGGCTATCTTGGCATTCAGGTTGAATTTGTCGTTTTCTTGCCAAATTAAGGCCAAATCCTGGGTTGAGAGGATTGTTTTCGTGGATTGATATAATTTTGCTATTAAGCTGTCCATATCTATGTTGTTTGATGGAATTGATAACTTTTCTTATTTCCATTGTATATTATTGACAAATTATAGTCAAGTGCGGTACAATGTAACTATAAAAATATCGCATAAATAAGCAATCATAATATATGGCAAAACAAGCAAAAAATGCATCTTTCGCTAACATTGGCTTTGAGGAGACCCTCTGGTCGGCGGCTGACAAAATGAGGAACAATATGGATCCGGCTGAGTATAAGCATGTGGTTCTTGGTTTGATTTTCCTCAAGTACATTTCCGACTCTTTTGAAGAGGTTTTCAACGAAATCAAAAACGACAAGGACTATTACGCTGGCCAAGAGGAAGACAAGGATGCTTATCTTGCCGAGGGTGTGTTTTGGGTGCCACAGGAAGCTCGTTGGGAATACTTGAAGGCTAACGCCAAAAAACCAGAGATTGGAAAGTTGCTTGACGATGCGATGATTGCGATTGAAAAAGACAATCCAAGTCTCAAGGGTGTTTTGGCAAAAAACTATGCTCGCCCCGATCTTGATAAAGTTAGGCTTGGTGAATTGATTGATCTTATGAGTTCCATCGGTCTTGGTGACAGAGCCAGCCGAAGCAAAGATGTGCTTGGTCGTGTTTATGAATACTTTCTCGGACGATTCGCTGGTGCAGAAGGCAAGGGTGGTGGAGAGTTTTTTACTCCCCAGTCTGTTGTCAAACTTCTTGTTGAAATGATTGAGCCATACAAAGGGCGTGTTTACGATCCTTGTTGCGGTTCAGGTGGTATGTTTGTGCAGAGCGAGAAATTCGTGGAAGCACACGGCGGTCAAACCCATGATTTGGCTATTTACGGGCAGGAATCAAATCCTACCACATGGCGACTTTGTAAAATGAACCTTGCTATTCGTGGTATTGAGGGTAATCTCGGACCGAACAACGCCGACACTTTTCATAATGATTTACACAAAGATTTAAAAGCAGATTTTATTTTGGCAAATCCGCCCTTCAACATCAGTGATTGGGGCGGTGAACGATTAAAAGACGATGTCCGTTGGAAATATGGCACACCATCAGCTGGTAATGCAAACTACGCATGGATTCAGCACATGATTCATCACTTAGCTCCCACCGGCATTGCAGGCTTTGTTTTGGCTAATGGATCACTTTCATCCAATACTTCCGGAGAGGGTGAAATCAGAAAAAGCTTAATTCAAAATGGCTTAGTTGATTGCATAGTTGCCCTCCCAAGCCAGCTTTTCTACACCACGCAAATTCCAGCTTGTTTGTGGTTCGTGTCTCGTGATCGTTATGATCACAAATTCCGTAATCGCCACGATGAGATTCTTTTTATTGACACTCGCAAAATGGGAGCAATGGTCACTCGCAAGAATCGTGAATTGACTGATGAGGATTTAAACAAAATTACTGGCGTATACCACGCTTGGCGAACTATTAATGGCAAATACGAAGATGTGAAGGGATTCTGTAAGGCAGCTAAAATTGAGGAGGTCGAAAAGAACGGGTTTGTTCTTACTCCCGGTCGTTATGTTGGTTCTGATTTTGTAGAAGAAGATGACGGAGTTTTTGAGGATAAGATGAAAAAAATTACAGCCGAGCTTTCTGATCAATTCAAGCAATCAAAAGAGCTTGAGGATCGTGTTAAAAAAAATCTAAAAAGCATTGGCTTTGAAATAAAATAACTATGAGTACGGAAATCGCCACAAAATTTAAAGACACAGATATTGGTTTAATTCCGGGAGACTGGGATGTTGTTACAATTCCAAAAATTGCACAAAATTTTGATAACAAAAGAAAACCTTTAAGCTCTGCTGAACGAGAAAAAATGAAAGGGATATATCCCTATTATGGAGCGGCTGGAATTATAGACTGGGTAAATAACTTCATTTTTGATGGAAAATATTTATTAGTTGCCGAAGATGGAACGGTAACTAACGAAGAGGGGTATCCAACGCTCCAGCTAACAGATGGAAAATTTTGGGTAAGCAACCACGCTCATATTTTACAGTGCGAAGATTTTATAGAAACAAAATTTTTGTACTATGCTCTAAAAAACCAAAATATAAGAGCATTCGTGACAGGTGCCGTACAACCGAAATTAAATCAAGAAAATTTAAATTCTATACAATTCCCGTACCCTACAAAAAAAGAAGAACGAAATAATATTTGTGAAATACTCTCATCTATTGATGAAAAAATTGCTACTAATAATAAAATCAACAGCAACCTTGAAAAATTGTCCGAAACACTATTTAGACAATGGTTTATTGATACCGATTCACAAAAATGGGCAATTGGTAAGTTATCTGACATTTCAGATATAACCATAGGTAGAACACCGCCGAGAATGCAAAAACAATGGTTCTCAGTAAACTCAGAAGACATTAAGTGGATATCAATAAGAGATTTAGGAAACTGCGGTGTTTATATAGATAAAACGGCGGAATATTTAACACAAGAAGCTGTTGATAATTTTAATATTCCAACAATACCGGCAAATACTGTAATTCTAAGTTTTAAATTAACCGTCGGTCGAGTTGCTATTACTACAGAAAAAATGTTGTCCAACGAAGCAATAGCACATATTAAATTAAAAGATACAAAAATATCGCCTGAATATATTTATTTGGCTTTGAAAAAATTTGATTACTCCTGCCTTGGTACAACATCATCTATTGCTACAGCAGTAAATTCAAAAACAATAAAAGATATGCCTATGATTATTCCGGATGAAGTGACTATGAAAAAATTCACTGAAACTGTTGAGCCAATTTTTAAATTAATTTTGTGCAACACAAAAGAGTCTGAGTCACTTTTAAATATCAGAACTTCAATCTTGTCGCGATTAATGATCGGGAAAATACGAGTAAAATAATATGGCTAATTTAAATACCAACGAAAAACAGGTTTTAGAGAAACTTTTCCAGATGGGCGGAGGTGGTGTTTTAAATTTTACCAATAGAACAATTCAAGAATTCTTTGTTGATGATATTGGTATTGATATTTATAACGAAAAATATAACTACGCTAGCGGATCAAAGGCTAATCGCATGAGAGGTTTTTGGCAAATCACCGACAATCAAACCACAGGAAAATCAGTAAGCAAGCTTATTGAATATATAGAAAATCAGATTTTAATTGGCAATCTGAATAAGGGAGATTTCTCCCAAGATTTGATAAATCGTGGCAAAGAAATATCCGGCCGGCTTCTTGGTGTTAAGCCACAAACTCAGGAAATTAAAGAGGATGAATTTTTGAGCAGAGATTTCAAAGATGTCAGTATCGATAAATTAAAATTGGATGGAACAGTTTCGGCAATCCTACAGCAGAGGGTGGATGAAATTAGGAAATGTTTAAATGCTAAAGCACCGTTGTCTGTTATTTTCTTATGCGGTAGCACCTTAGAAGGCATCCTTCTTGGGGTTGCAAGTGGTAAGGCTAAAGATTTTAACCAAGCGACAGGAAGTCCGAAAGACAAAACCGGGAAAGTGAAATATTTTCAAGATTGGTGTCTAAGTGATTTTATAAATGTTGCTCGAGAGCTAAATTTGCTTGGTGAAGATGTAAAAAAATTTAGCCACGCCTTGCGAGATTTTAGAAATTATATTCACCCCTATCAACAGATGTCATCAAACTTCAATCCCGATGAGCATACGGCAAAAATTTGTTGGCAGGTATTACAAACAGCAATAATACAATTATCAAAATAATTATGACTAACTACAAATACACAGAATCAGATTTGGAAAACGCAACACTCGAATGGCTCGAGGAGTTGGGTTTTGGAATTGTCTTTGGACCGAACATTGCTCCCGATGGTGAATCGCCAGAGCGTGAGTCGTATAAAGACATTGTTTTGGTCGGCAGATTACGATCCGCTGTCTTAGCAATTAATTCCAATATTCCACGAGACGCCCAAGAGGAAGCAATCAAAAAAGTTATTAATGTTGCTTATTCTAATCCGAGTCTTTTGGAAACAAACCACGCTTTTCATAGAATGCTTGCCGAAGGTGTTGATGTTGAATATCGCCGTGATGACGGCTCTATTGCCGGCGACAAAGTGTATCTTGTAGATCATAAGAATTTATCAAACAATGACTGGTTGGCGGTTAATCAATACACCGTCATTGAGAACAACCGCAATCGCCGTCCGGATGTCATTGTTTTTGTGAATGGATTACCTTTAGCGGTCTTTGAATTAAAAAATCCAGCCGATGTTAATGCTACAGTCAAAAATGCTTTCAATCAGATTCAAACTTATAAATCAGATATCCCTTCTCTTTTTACTTATAATGCCCTTTGTATAATTAGCGATGGCATTGATAGTCGCATCGGTTCGCTTACGGCAAATATGGAACGCTTTATGAAATGGCGAACCATAGACGGAGAAACTGTCGCTCCGGCCTCTATTCCAGAGATGGAAATTTTGATCAAGGGAGTATTTACTAAAAACCATCTATTGGATATCGCAAAGAATTTTATCGTCTTTGAAACTGACGGAGAAACCACAATCAAAAAACTCGCAGCTTATCACCAATATCACGCCACCAATAAAGCAATCGTCAGAACCATTGACGCCACTTCAGAAAAAGGCGACCGCAGGGCTGGCGTTGTTTGGCATACTCAAGGTTCCGGCAAATCTCTGACAATGGTATTTTACGCTGGCAAAATTATTCAGGTATTGGATAATCCAACGCTCGTTATACTTACCGACAGAAATGATCTTGATGATCAGCTGTTCGGAGTATTTTCAAATTGCCATGAATTACTCCGCCAAACTCCCACACAGGCCAAAGATCGTGCCGATCTTAAGAAACTATTGAGTGTTGCTTCAGGCGGTGTCATCTTTACCACGATTCAGAAATTCCTCCCAGAAAACAGAGATGAAAAACATCCGCTATTATCCGACAGACGAAATATTGTCGTAATTGCTGACGAAGCTCATCGCAGTCAATATGATTTTATTGATGGCTTTGCTCGCCATATGCATGATGCCTTGCCTAATGCATCCTTTATTGGTTTTACCGGCACACCGATTGAATTATCTGATAAAAATACCAGAGCGGTCTTTGGTGAATATGTTGATGTCTATGATATCACTCGTGCCGTTGAGGATCATGCCACCGTTCCGATTTATTATGAAGCACGATTGGCAAAAATTCAGCTGTCTGAATCAGAAAAACCACACATTGATACAGAGTTTGAAGAACTGACCGAGGGCGAAGAAGTTGCTAAAAAAGAAAAGCTCAAAAGCAAATGGGCTCGGCTGGAAGCTATGGTTGGTTCTGATAAACGCATCAAGCTAATTGCTAAAGATGTTGTTGATCACTTTGAGGCTCGCCGTGATGCTATAGAGGGCAAAGGTATGTTTGTGTCCATGAGCCGTAGAATTGCCGTTGAGCTTTATGATGAGATTATCAAACTTCGTCCGCAATGGCACAACGATGATATAAACAAGGGATTTATTAAAGTGGTTATGACTGGTTCGGCCAGCGATCCGGCCAGCTTCCAAAAACACATACACACTAAGGACGAACGAGAATTGATTGCCAAGAGAATGAAAGAGCCAAAAGATGAGCTCAAATTTGTGATTGTCCGTGATATGTGGCTTACCGGCTTTGATGTGCCCGTCCTACATACGATGTATATCGACAAACCAATGCAAGGTCACGGCCTAATGCAGGCTATCGCTCGAGTCAATCGTGTCTACAAAGACAAGCAAGGTGGTTTGATAGTTGATTATCTTGGAATCGCTCCGTCCCTTAAAGAAGCCCTTTCTTATTACGCTGATAACGACAAGGAGACACCAACGATTCCACAAGAGGAAGCTGTCTCTGTCATGTTAGAAAAATACGAGGTTG
>Ga0210057_1003795_pt1 | contig 20544 bp, 24 predicted proteins | sample CryGeyCG2114_010_2_FD_183968 | JGI IMG/M metagenome (GOLD analysis project Ga0210057, IMG submission 183968) | Groundwater microbial communities from aquifer - Crystal Geyser CG10_big_fil_rev_8/21/14_0.10 (SPAdes) (version 2) | ecosystem: Environmental > Aquatic > Deep subsurface > Groundwater ...
TTTCGCTCTTTCCCAAAGCCTGCGCAATTTGCGCGTGCGGCATGTCCTGCCACAGGCGCATTATTATGATATCCCGCTGTTCGGAGGACAATTTTTTTAGATATTTTTCAACTTTTTCCAGCTGCGCCCGCGCATCCGCGTCGCGCTCAATGTCTTCGTTTGACGATAGATCCCACACATCCTCAATATCCTTTTCTTTTTTTTGCGTCCTATAATGGTCAATAACCGTATGGCGGGCGATTTGATGCAGCCATGCTGAAAAATACCCATCTTTTACGCGGAATGTGCCAATCTTTTCCAATGCCTTTGTGAATACTAGGCTGGTGATATCTTCGGCTGTTTCTTTATGCAGAGTTTTGTAGTACACAAAATTGTAAATCTTTTTGATATACTTGTCGTACAAAACGCCGAATTCTTCTACATCGCCTTGTTGGCATTTTTGAATTGCTTGTTTTTCGCCATCTTCCATGTAATATCGCGCTTGCGCGCGCGACGAGCGGCCGCCAACGCGTCTTTTATATTCTTTGTCTTATTTTAGCACGATTTGCCGTAAAAATACGATACATTTTTTTAAACATATTTTTATTGTCGTTCCGATCGAGGCGCCTGCCTGCCGGCAGGCAGGTACTCGCCGACCGAAGAAATTTCTATATTTTCTTATGCACTGCATACAACGAAATGGATTGGAATTGGTAACAAAAAATTATCTTACATTATTCCTACCCTTTGCCCATTTAATCGCATTGTTTTTAATATATATTCTTTTTATCATCAATTCGTTTTCATCCCTAATAATTCGGTCGTGATAACGCGGTTGCCAAACAAAATCCAAATTACATTCCCGGCATTCGCGCGTAACACGTGATTTATATGAACGAATAATCGCGCCCAATGATTTTGATTTTGGGGATATTTGGGAAAAATAGTAGGAACGTAGGAGAAATTCCTCGGCCTGTGGCCGAGGAATTTCTCCTACGTTCCTACGTTGCCCATCCGAATTGACGTCATCATTCCGTATAACAATAATCCCATGAATATGATTCGGCATAATAATAAATTCATCCAATGACGCGTAATCGCACCATTGGGGAATTTTTTTCCAACATTGCACCGCAATTTTTCCAATTTTTGATAATGCCACGAATGGTACGCGCCCATCATCAATCAAAACATCACCAAAATAACAAACCCGATTATGTGTACAAATTGTAACGGAATAATACCCGGACAATGAATAATCGCGGCCCTTTAACCTGAATTGTTTATGGTCTTTATATCTCATCCCTCCAAATAATTTTTACAATATCCTTTTTATCTCCTGCCCTAACATCGGATTCCACATGGCGCCGGTGGCGGACATAACAGCGTCCGCGCCTAATGAAACATATTCCTTGTAATCGTCTGGCGCGGCTACTCCGCCGCATCCCACAATCACAAAATTCAGACCCATCTTTTCGCGCCAAGACACGAGACGCTTTACCATATCCAAACCCGCCCATTTAATAGCATGCCCGCACACGCCGCTGCGCAGCCGGCCTTCTCCGGGTAGGGCCTGATTGCCTTCTTTGTCGCGGATTTCCGCGGGAATGGTGTTGATAGAAATAATTCCATCTGCAATTTTGCCCACATGAGACACAAATTCTTTTAATTCGGCATCATTTTCAAAACGGGCCGTTTTAACCAAAAAAGGAGTATTCCCGATTTCTTCTTTTATGGCGCGCGCGATTTTTTGCGCCCGCTTAATGTCAAAACATAGCAAATTGGCCGTGCCCTCGTTAGGACAACTGAAATTCGCTACCATCATTTTTACGCCTGTTTCTTTTACCAGGCGGGCGGTTGCGACAAAATCCGCGATATAGCCGCCTTCATCCTGCCCGTCTTTCACTGTTCCCTGAAAACTGCCGATTACTACCTGTCCTTTCTTGGCGTATTTAACCGCGTCCGCTAAATCCGGCTGCCAAAAATCCGGGTCAAAAGACGGCACTCCAAAAGAATTTGTAATTGAAATAGGCTCTTTATATTCCTCATCGGCAATTAGGGGTTGGGACGCCTTCTCCGGCGTTAAATCGCCTTTAATTTGGACAGATAGCACGTTCGGCCACCGGTGGCATGGATATTTTTTACTGCGCACTGTTTTATAAACAGGCAAATCAAACCCTTTGTCCAAAGCGGCTTTAACGTATTTGCCGTTGATAAGCGGTCCGGCCGGAATGCCGAATGGCGCAAATACTTTTTGCCCTAAAAATTCGCGCGACGGATTTCCAGAGTCTGCAAAAACTTCGCCGTCCGCGAACGCGCCAAAAGGCCCTTGTTCAAAATTCTCCTCGTATGATTTTTTGGGGTCGTAGAATGGATGCATATCATGGGTTCAGAATGACGTGGTTATCTCTTCAAACGCTTTTTCCGTTAACAATCCTTGCTCGATTATAACTTCGCGAATCGTCCGATTGCTCTTAACCGCGTCTTTAACTGCTTTTGATACCGCGTCATATCCCAGTTTAGGAGTTAAAAGCGTGGCATAAGCAGTGGAGGCTTCCAGATGCTTTTTACATGCCTCTTTGTTCGCCTTAAGCGGAATAACGCACTGCTTGGCAAACTGCCGCGCGACTTGAGACGTCAATTTTAAAGATTCAATCAATCGGTCCGCTATTATCGGTCCCATTACTCCCAACTCCAGCTGTGAATCCCGGCTGGCCTGCGCAATGCTTTCGTGGTTGCCGTGCACCAGGTAATATAATTGATTTACCACTTCCGGCATAACCGGGTTTACCTTGCCCGGCATAATGGAAGATCCCGGCTGAAGCTCTTTTAATTTAATTTCTCCGAACCCGCCTTTCGGGCCGCTGGCCATTAACCTTAAATCACTGGCGATTTTTGAAAGGTCCAAAGCAAACGTAACCAAAGACGAAGACAGCATCACAAAATCGGTCTGGCTGGAAGTCTGGCTCATTAAATTCCCGGCCGGCCTAACGCCCAAGCCGGTAATTTTCTTTAACTCAGCGTACACGCGCGCCTGATAAGCCTTTGACGCGTTCATTGAATTGCCAATGGCGGTTCCGCCCAAATTCAAATCATATAAATACAGCAAAGCATGCTTAATGCGCTCCTGATCGCGGGAAACAATGGCGCTATACGAGCCGAACTCCGCGCCCAAAGTTGTGGGCACAGCGTCCTGCAGGTGCGTCCGGGCCAGCTTGGACACGGACGCGTATTCTTTTGACTTCTTATCAAGCGCCTCAGCCAGTGCATCGGTTGATTCTAGCAATTCTTTCGCCAAGCGGATGGAAGCGATTTTAAGCGCGGAAGGATTAACATCGTTCGTGGACTGAGATTTGTTCACATGGTCATTTGGATGCACTTCAATCTTATTTTTTAAAATTTCACTGGCTCGGCTGGCAATAACCTCATTCACGTTCATGTTGATTGACGTGCCAGCGCCTCCCTGCAAAGATGGAACCGGAAACTGCTCATCCATTTTGCCTTTTATAACCTCGTCGCACGCCTGCTCAATGGCGCGGGCTATCTTAGGCGCTAAATTCCGACTGGCGCGATTCGCCCGAGCGGCCGCTTTTTTTACTTCCGCGAGCGCGCGGACAAATTCCAATGGCATTTTTTGGATGGAAAAGGGAAAATTTTTTAATGCCTGCTTGGTTTGTTTTTGGTAATATATTTTCATATTTAAAAATTAAGTTTAATGGAATGGCGGGGCAAAATGCGCGGCTCCGCCGCGCACACTCCAAACTGCCAAAGAACCTGAAAACAAATCTGCTCGAACCATATTTTGGAAGGGCAAAAGAAATTTTTTTATAGAGGATATCGGCACGGAAGCTGTTCGCCACGAGATCGTTCTCACCGACGAGGACATGTTCTCGTCCGGTGGTTTCGTGGACGGCAAACTGATCATCAAGCTCACCGTGACAGTTCAACGTCGAACGTGGGTTCGTTTGTTCCCGAACGCGCAGATCGCCGCGGCCGCGCTCGAAGGCGAGAACGAGTATCAAATCCCCAAGAACGAACTCGCGAAGTATCGCGGAATCGTTGCTCGGCTCGCCAGCGCCCTCTCCTAGCGGAAGCACAGCCGTGCGCCGCTTCCAACCACGCGCGCCATGTCCATTGGACCTCTGGCGCGCATTTCTTTTTTGTAAAGAACTATTTTGTGCGTGCTCCGCACGCTCGCATTTGCAATTTCCTAACTGGCGGTGTTTTTTGGACAAAGTTCAAACATTCTTTGAGCAAACCCCCCACTAAGGAAGCCAGCCCCGCCACTGCGCGCCTTGCTCGCCACACCACAGAAAAATACTCTTTGCTCTTTTCATTTTGCCTGCCTGCCGGTAGGCATGGCGCGTTGCGCGATGTTCCAGTTTTTCTCCGCATAAGAAATATATATTAAAATATAAATTAAAATCTATATTTAATTATAGCGCATCTATCCATTTTAGAAAAAGTTGCTGTACGGCCCCAAGGTGTTTAGGATCGCGGAATGATGTTCCGCGTACAAGGCAGTGCAGATGCCGCCCAAACTGTGTCCGGCCAGAGCGAATGGTTCTTGGTACCACTCCTGCGATTGCGCCCAACTGATCACATCTTCCAAATCTTCGTAGTATGATGTGATGCTCGCGTCCTCCATGCTGCCGCCTGATTCGCCAATGGTGTTTGCCGCGTCAAAACTTACTGCGGTAAACCCTTTTTCCAGGAATGCTTCTATAGACCTCTTGCAGAATAATTTTTCGTGGCGAAATTCAAAAATTTTGAGCGAAAATTATGAAGAATGAGGAAGCGATATAGCCATATCGTTGACGAATTATGAATAATTTGCAGCCAAAATTTTTGAATTGCAGCAGAAAGGATTATTCTGCAAGAGGTCTTATGAACGTGCGGACATGGGGCTGTTCCTTGAATCCGCCCTGGCCGTGCATCACAAACGCAAGGCCCTTTGCATCCTTCTGCTCCTCAATCACAACTGCGAGCTTTTGGCTATGCTGGTTTTGGATGAATAGCTTATTCATTTTTTATGCGGTTGGGTTATCTTTGAGTTCTTCCTTTGCCAGCTCTGTATAGGTCTCGCCGTGTGCAATGCGTTTAATCGCAATACCAACATGATGCATGATATTTTCCGGGAGCGCGTTTTTTGGAAACCATTTGATTTCAACGCATTTGTCCGGTTACTTGTCCCATGATGCCCGCTCTTGCTTGATGTACTTGTCCGCGCCGCCGAGCGATCCCCAAACCTCCTTGCCAAGTCCGGATAAGGCCTCCACATAGCTCTTTGGCTGTTTCACTAACACAACCCGATTGTCATCGAGCGGATAGAGCGCCACGGACGTGCCTGCCTTGAGTTTCATGCGTTCGCGTATTGCCTTGGGCATCACAATTTGATGATTGCTGGAGAGGGTGGTGTTGACCATAGAGTTACGGTTAATTATTTTCCTTTACTTTATAGTAAAAGTAAAGGGGCATCAAGCTTGTAATTTAGGCAGGGAGAAATTTTTTATTCTAAAACCAGCGAATTCAAAACGCGGTCAATATCTCTGTGGCGTTTGTCACCGATTGATACTTTTACATTCGCGCGAGCCGTGAAGACGCTCCGGTCGCCAAGAAACGCGTTATATTCATAGAAATGAAATTCGTTTCTGTCATCGCGGTATATTCCCTCGGCATAGTAGGCGGGGTAATCATGCCAGACGCGCTCCTCAAAAATTTCCGGCTCATGGTACGGATTTTTTTTCAATTCTTCACGAATGGCGCCGCGGACAATCGCGTCATCCACGTCGGCGGGCGTTGGCAAGCGTTGAAAATATAAAATAACATCGCCCATCGGATTGGCAAAAGATTCGGCCGGATAATCATTCTGGCTATCGTTTACGCGCCAGTAGCGAGGTAAAGAAACGGCATATCCGTATCGTTCGCTTTGGTACCGTATGGCAGTTTGGCCGCTGTGCGCGGACCAGATCCAATACCCGAAAATCGCCAGCGCAAATACAGTAAGCCAGAGCGCTGTTTTCTTGCCACCCCAAATATTGATGCGTTTTCTTTCTCGAAGTTGAAGCTGATGCCACAGAAAGAGAACCACGACATTTCCGGCAAGAAGCAGGAGAATAATAAAAATGGGCGCGCTTTCTCCAAAACGCAGAGAGTACGACTCGGGCAGCAGCCGCAGTAGCGCGCCTATGCAAATAACACTGGCGGCGATATGCGCTATCGCGCCAACGCGGATTGAGCGCGGCGTATTGAATAAAAACAAGAGCGTCGCTCCGGCAATCAATCCAAGGGCAAAAGTAACATCGGCATTTCCGGACGCTGCCAACTGAAAACCGGTATCACCGCTTATAAATTTTGGAATCCATGAAAAATAAAAAAGCGCCAGCGTGGCAATTTCCATCGCCAGCGCGGCATAACGCAGACGCTTCATTTTTTCCACGCTCGCTGAAAAATAAAACTTCCGCAGGAGATACGCGGAAATGAACATTAACAACGACCAAAAAATTAGGCGTTCAAGCATATGGCCAAATTATTAAATGTAGGTTTTTGGTTTTTTCAATACGGCAATAATTTTATCTTTGCTCCGGTAAGCCAAATATCCCGCGCCGCCGGCAGCTATGAGTATCGCGATCCATGGCCACGCCCCGCTATTTTTCCCATAGATGCGATCCCATTCATTTCCGGGAATTGCCGTCTGTTCGGTCATGCGTCCGTCGGCAGTTACCGTTAAACGCTTGATCGGAGAACCATATAATGAAGTGATGGTGCGTTTCTCATCTGTAATATGGCTTGATACTTCCAGAGATCCGTCATAAATTTCCCAAACTGACATGCTGGATTCTGGATCATACGCCGCTCCAAAATCTGTTCCGACGACCGTCCCCGTGTTCACCGGGGTGCTTACCTTCATATCCGTTCGAAAATCGCCTTCCAGCACCTTAAAACGGATTTCCCCGGTATTAAACTTCAGTCTGCCAATCCACGCCTCCGGATCATCGATAAAATCAATCAGGCGTATTTCTGTGAGCGGCGGCAGCACGATAACAGCTTTATTGGAGAACTGAATCGTTACGATTGAGTCGTATCCCACCGAAATCAAAGAGTGCACGGGGAATTCATCTCCCATGTTAGCTGGTTTCCATGTGCCGTCCGGCAACTGCATATCCGCTATGCCTTCCAGCTCGATAATGCGAATCGTTAAATTTTCATTGCCCGTGTCAATCGGCAGATCTGCTTCAGACGGCGCATCGGCAACCAAAGCCGGCACGGGAGTTTCTGCCGGTTGCGCCGGAATGTCTTGGCCACATACATCAACCGCCGCCATAGCCGCTTGCTGCAACGTGTCGTTTGTGTCTCGTATAAGGCGATCAAGTTGCGCGTGGTCAAATCCCCGGTGGTCTCCCAAAAAAGTTCGTTTGCCGCTCTCCGCCGCCGCCGCATCTTCTTCATCGTGAATGTATTTGAGGAAAGATAATAATTCAGACGAACCGCCAGACGAACCGCCAACAGTTAAAACACATCTGCCGAAGATTTGCTGAATAGCGATATTGGCTCCTGTGTTGGGCGAATCAAAATTCGGTTCATTCCGCAATATGGTCAGTTCCGCCTGCGTATCCAATAACGAACTTGAGCCTTCTTGGGGAGAAAGCCATCCCGAAGAATCGTGCCTTTCTCGCTCTACTTCTTCCTGAAATCCCTGCTGCGCTTGTGATTCGCTCGAGTATTTGTTGATTTCAACGCCTGGAACAGAAATTTCCACATCATCAATTATTTCAATTTCGGGGTCTGCCGGCACAATCAACGAGCATGGGCCATGAGCCCCTTCTTCTATTGTCCAACCGGCTGGCAATTTTTGCTCAATTTTTCTGCAATCGTCTCGCAGATCATCAAGAATATTCTGCGCTGAAACTGCATCAATCGTAAATAGGGAAGGGGAAAACAGGGCCATAAAAAACAGGCCGCCGACAACAACTAGTAGCGATTTTTTATGATTAGTAGCCATAGTAATTTTATTATAGCACGCGTATTATATTTGGGAATAAGAAAATGTTGAATTCTTCGGAGTGAGTTTGGTTTGCGTGCACGCTCGTTGCGCTAGTACCGTATTAATTTAATTTTTTCAGATGAAAATTTCAAAATTTCGAGCGAGACGAAGTCAAAAATTTCGAAGCGATATAGGCATATCGGTGAGGAATTTTTGACGAGTTGCAGCCGAAATTTTGGGATTTTGGCGGAAAAAATTAAGTTAATGTGGTACTAGTATCCGGGGAAATAATCGGTTTTGATGCGGCGCGAAGAGATGCCTACTGACGCCAATAATTTTTTATACGACTTGACCATAACTTCAGGGCCCGAAATGTAATATGTTCTCTCTCTGAAGCCGGAGACCTCTGATCTGATCATCTCATCATTCAGAAAACCCGCTTTGCCGCGCCAATGCGCCGGTACGCGATTTTTTCCGGTGATTACGTATATTGTCTTGAGCCCAATCTCTTGCGCTTTCTCGAAAATCTTGCCGTAAGCAAATTCCGCGGGATCACTGCAGAAGTAGAAGAGAACGATATCCCGCCTTTCGTTATTGTCCAGAAGAAACTTGGCCATGCTCCTGAACGGCGTAATGCCGATACCGCCCGCAATAAACACCATTTTTTCTTCTTTATTTTTTGGCAATGTGAATTCTCCCGATATTTCACCGGCCACAATGTTTTCACCGGCAGAAAGGTTTTTTAATGCAGACTTAAAACTGCTGCCGCCGCCTATGATCTTTACCCCTATTTTCATCCGCGCTTCGGTAGGCGACGACGCGATGGTAAAGTAGCGCCTTACGCCGCGGGAGTCGAAATTGTTATGCCGAAGCGTCCATTCAAGAAACTGCCCGGGTTCATATTGCAGGCGCTGTTCCGGCTCAAAAACAAATTCAAATATTGACGCGGCTATCTCCCTTTTCTCCCGGAGCCAGAAAACCATTCGCCTGCGAAAGCTCACGATGTATGAATACATATTACCCAACACCAGGGCAGTTTCGGATGTGAGATAAAAGCCGCCCAACGCCACGGGCGCGCCAAACAGAGCTCCCACAAGCGCGCCGTATATGATGCGGTCGCGTTTTTTTGGCGGCGTTGTTAAGGGCTCGGTGAGCATAATGGTCGAGAAAAAAATCGTGGGCCATGAGGCGAAAAAGAGGTAAGGAAGATTGAATTGCCAGCCGTCGCCCAGCGTTCCCATAATAGCGGAGTACGAGACAAAAGAAACAATGCCGGCTGCCATGAAAGAAAAAAACATGCGAAAACGGCGCAGTTTTCTTACGATACACAAACCAAGAACAAGAACGATGGGAAGAAAAAAGGGCGAAATGGAAATCCACCAGCTGCTTGACCCTATTCCGGCAATGCCCGCTATCACCGCGCCCGCTGCCGCCGGATTAAGAATGTGCCTTTTGCGGATCATTATAATATATTTTGTTGCCATAGCGACCGCGCCCACAAGAGACAAATAAAGCAGCGCATCAAGCCCGGATGCGGGAGTCATGACAAAAAACAGAATCAGAGCGGTAATGCTTGAGGATTCGACGTTTGGCGGAGCGTTAAAAAGACGGGCAAAAGCCCTGTTGCTTGTCTCGCAGACCGCAATAAGCGCGGCCGCGGAAACGAAAAGCCACAGAGGGCTCAATGGCACGATGCCAAAAAAAGCAAAAACAACCGCGAACAGCGCGAGGATAACAAGCGCGCACAGGACGAGCCTGTACATGGTTATTGAATTCAAAAACGCATCGACATGTTTGATCATTTTGATCATACTGTGTGGGCGCGATTCGCGCGAGCGGCCGCTTTTTTTACTTCCGCGAGCGCGCGGACAAATTCCAATGGTATTTTTTGGATGGAAAAGGGAAAATTTTTTAATGCCTGCTTGGTTTGTTTTTGGTAATATATTTTTTCGTAAATTAAATTAAAATTAAAGATGAATATTATTATAATAGCTTACTTTAAAATATATTAAAACGTATAATATGCCAAAGGGCGGCAATGCCGTCCTTATAGCCTATTTTTTTTCCCTGTTCGTAGCTCCGCCCGTGATAGGAAATACCCACCTCGTAGACCCTCGCCCCCATCCGGGCCACGCGCGCCGTCAATTCCGGCTCAATCCCGAACCGCTTGGCCTTTAAATCCGGCGCCATTTTTTCGACAATGTATTTTTTGAAAGCCTTATAGCCGGTTTCCATATCGGACAAATTTAAATTAGTCAGCATATTAGAAAAAAAAGTTAAAAAACTGTTTCCCAAAAAATGCCAAAAATACATTACCCGCCTAGGGCGATCTGTAATAAACCTGGAACCGTACACCACATCCGCCTCTCCGGCCAGAATAGGCGCGAGCAGCGCTGGATAATCTTTGGGGTCGTATTCTAAATCCGCGTCCTGAATAACGCAGATATCTCCGGTCGAGTGCAGGAAACCAGTTTTAACGGCCGCCCCCTTTCCTTGGTTTGCGCTGTGTCGAAAAGCTTTGATACCGACCATGCTTTTAACGATTTCAAGTGTTTTATCCGAGGAGCCGTCGTCAATAACAATAATCTCCTTTTCCATCCCCCCAATCGGCGCGCTGCGGACGCGCTCCACGATTTGATGTATTGTTTTTTCCTCATTGAATGCCGGAATAATAATTGAAAGTCGCATAAAAAAATTAGTAAAAAAATTTAATGGCGCTCTGGCTTTCTTCTGTTTTTAGATTGGAATCGAAAAGCGGATAAATTTCATCAGCCGCTGGCATAAGCATTCTGGGATCGTAAAATGCCGGCAAAGTAATATACAAAATAACCGCGCTTTGCCGTTCAACCCGGATAACCATATCGCTGATTTCCACCCCATATTCGCCGCGCGCCAGCCGCGCGTGCGGATTGCCCTTCGGCGGCAGATGAAAAGCCGGACGGCCAGACAGGACATAAACAGCATGCGGAACATTGGTATAAATCAACTGGTTCAAAGAAATTTTTTCTATCTGCTCCTTTATTCCGGATTCCGCGATATAGCGGCTAGTGAATCCTATCCCGCGAGAACGGATTAAAACAGCGGAATAAGCGGCGCTTGCCAGAACTATAAGAACGTACAGCCCCAAGGCCGCAAACACATGCGGATATCTTGTATATTTAGCCGCTAAAACAAACATAAATATAACCATCACAAAATAGACTGGGGAAAGAATCCGAAAATTAAGCGGCGTCAGCGCATCAAAAAAAATTATGGAAAAAACTACAAAACCCAGGTAAACAAACGCAAATAACAGGAGCAAGCGAGTAACGCGGAATTTTTTTTCTCCTTTCCTGCGCCGGGCATAAAACCCCAAGCTCAAGACGATAATCGTAAAAATTACTGCTCCGGCCTCGATATCGCGCCAATAAGGAAAAACCCAGTCCGTCAGAGTCGTAAAAAATTCAAACAAATTCACGGCCGATAAAAAATGAAAAGAAAAAACCCGGTCCGTAAGAGCTCCGCTAACGGCGTAATTTCTTGCTAGCCATAAGCCCATGGGCAAAAAAGAAAGCCCGCTGAACAAAAAAGAATCAAACACGCGGCTGCGAAAAGGAGTGGTTTTCCACAGCAGAATTGCCAAAGACCCGGCAATAATTACGGCCGCGCCCACATATCGGCTTAAAGCGGCCAAGGCCGCAAAAACTATTGCCAGCACAAAACACACAAGGCTTCTTTTTTTGATGTGCCGAGCCAGAGCCATAAATCCCGCCAGAGTAAAAACGATAAAAATCGGCTCCGTCAAAGCTGACGCGTGAATCATGGCCATGGTGGAGGAAGAAAGCGTAAACACGGCCGCTAAAAATGAAGCTGCCAACGATTTTGATGAGCTATAAACAATATTCCCCATCAAATAAACGAGAACAGCACCGGCGGCAATATTCACCCACCGCGCGGCCGCGAGCATGCCGCCGCCAAACCCGGAAAACACAGACAGTATAGCCGGGTACAAAGGAGGAAAATGGGTAAGCGGAATTGGATCCAGGCTGTAGCCGGGATAATCGGCCGCCCCTATGCCCTTGGATATATTGTCCGCTGTCTGCAAATAAGTTACTGAATCCGACAGCAGATTTATTCCGTTGGCGGTAATATAAAAAACCGCTATGGCTCCAAATATAGCTAACAAAATAAACATTATATAAGGCAAATACTTGGATTGGTATAGCAGCATAAAAACAGCAAAAAACATGGCGGAGAGGGTGGGATTCGAACCCACGGAACCCGTTAGGGCTCAACAGTTTTCGAAACTGTCCCATTCGACCACTCTGGCACCTCTCCACACGCCAAGTGTACTTAAAACAAAGCAAATAATCAATAGAAATATTTTAAGCCGCTTTATAAAAAAATCACATTAAAGTATTTTCATTAGATTAGAACATGGGGTATAATAAAGAACATATGAAACAACAAACCATCACAAAAGCGATTATTCCGGTAGCCGGATTTGGCACGCGGTTTTTGCCCGCCACCAAGGCCCAGCCCAAAGAAATGCTCACTTTGGTGGATAAGCCGGTAATTCAGTACATTATCGAAGAAGCGGTTGCTTCCGGAATTAAAGATATTATTCTGATAACCGGCCAAAACAAACGGGCGATTGAAGATCATTTTGACCGCAATTTTGAATTAGAGTACCGGCTTAAACAAAAACACAAAAAAGAATTGCTGGCGGAAATGGACAGAATAACCAATTTGGCGAATTTTTACTATGTGCGCCAAAAAACTCCGCTCGGAGACGGGCACGCTATTCTGCAGGCCAAAGGCTTAGTGGGAAAAGACGAAAGCGTGGCCGTTCTTTTTGGAGACGATTTGGTGGTCCACAAAACGCCGGCTTTGAAACAGCTGATTGATGTGTATGAAAAATATCAGGATCCGGTAATTGCCGTGGATAAGGTTGATAAAAAAGAAGTTGATAAATATGGGATCGTCGGCGTAAAAGACAAAACCGGAAAAACGCACGAAGTAACGGAATTAGTGGAAAAACCAGACCCTAAAAAAGCGCCTTCTAATCTGGCGGTTATAGGAAAATATATAATAACTCCGGATATAATGAAGGCCTTAGAAAACGCCAAGCCAAGCCAAGGCGGTGAAATCAGATTAATCGATGCTTTTCGGGCGGTGGTAAAAAAACGGGTAATTTACGCGCATGAATTCGAGGGCAAACGCTTTGATTGCGGCTCCAAGCTGGGATTCCTAAAAGCCACTATTCACTTCGCCCTCCAACACAAAGAGCTTAAGCACGATTTCGCAAAATACCTGAAAAGTATTAAAATATAATTACCACGTCATCCTGAACAAGGGAGTTCCACGAAGTGGAATGACTGCAGTAAAGGATCCCGTCAATAACGCTTCAGCGTATTCCACGAGATTCTTCACTTCGTCCCGCAATAACGGGACTCGTTCAGAATGACGAGTTGAATATGTTCAAAACAAAAAACAAAATAATACAGTTGCTTGCTTTGGCCATCGTCCTCCCCTTCCTCGGCCTGGGTTGCAAAGGCGCGGGCACAATCGCGGAAGAATCCCTTGCTCCGGTTACTCTAAACTACTGGCGGGTTTTTGACGAGCCAAGCGATTTTACGGATATTATAACCGCCTTCAAGCAGCTGCATCCGAATATAAACATAAATGTCAGAAAGCTTAGGTTCGAAGAATACGAAGACGCTATTATACGCGCTTTGGCGGAGGGAAACGGCCCGGATATAATATCAGTCCAAACAACCCAGCTCAAGCAATACCAAAACCTCCTCTCTCCGATTCCGCCAAGCATTACCTTGCCGGTCGCTTTTTACGACGGCAAAAAAATGAGCATTTCGCTCCAAACTAAAAAACTGCCCGATATCCGCGATATTAGAAATAATTTTGTTGATACTGTTGCCTCGGACATAACCATCAACGGGCAAATCTACGCCCTGCCGCTGGGCATTGATACATTGGTTCTGTACTACAACCGGGCGATGCTTAACCAGGCCAATATCCCGTTCGCGCCGGCCACCTGGGCTGAATTCAAAGAGCAGATTAAGGAATTAACAATTCAAGATAAGGAAGGAAATATAATCCAATCCGGAGTTCCGCTCGGGGGAGCGTATAATATCAACCGGGCTCCAGATATTCTGGCCTTGCTGATGATGCAAAACGGCACGCCCATGGCAGACGCCAACAACTCGCGGGCGACTTTTAATTTGGTTCCGGAAAATTTAACAAATCCGGATATAGCCCCGGGTGCGGACGCTCTGCGTTTTTATACGGATTTCGCCTCCCCGGCAAAAGAGGTATACACCTGGAACGAAAGCATGTCTGAATCCCTTAACGCGTTTACCGGACAAAAATCGGCTTTCTTTATCGGCTACAGCTATCACTTGCCCTTAATCCGTTCATTAGCGCCGGGAATGGATTTGGAAATCGCGCCCCTGCCGCAAATCAGCAGCGCTTCCCAACAAGTGAATTTCGCGAACTACTGGGTAGAAGGCGTCACCCGCCAATCAAAAAACCAGAACGAAGCCTGGGCTTTTGTGGATTTTGCCGCTTCCGCTCCCAATGTGTCGTCTTTCCTGGTTAGCGCCCAAAAACCGACTGCCCTGCGCTCTCTCATTGCCAACCAAAAGCAGGACCCTGCCATGTCTGTTTTTGCGAACCAGGTTCTTACCGCTAAAACGTGGTATCACGGCAGAAACTCCAGCGCCATGGAAGAAGCCATGCGCGCGGCTATTCAACAAGTCGTGGATGGAGAGCGCGAACCTCAGGAAGCCATTGACGAAGCAGTCGGGATAATTAATTTGACATACTAAAGGCAGAAAGGTCTAATTTCTAAGGTCTAAGGTCTAAAAAAATAAATATGTCTGATGGGGGCACAGGCTACAACTTAAAAGAAAGAACTACTGTTTTTGGAGAAAATGTTATTGACCTGTGCAAGACAATACCTAAAAATGAAATAACTAGCCCTATTATAAAACAGTTGATAAAAGCAGCGACTAGCGTAGGCGCAAACTATCGAGAGGCTGACAATGCTGAATCAACAAAAGATTTTAAGCATAAAATTGGAATCTGCTGCAAAGAATCCGATGAAGCCAAATTATTTTTAAGAATGCTTGCTCGCGCAACCAAGAAAAATGTCGAAAAAACTCGAAAATTATGGAAAGAATCAAGTGAGCTTAATTTAATTTTTAACGCTATTATAAAAAAACTTGGCGGTAGAAATAAAAAATAATGCCGAGACATATCTCCAATCCTTTAGACCTTAGAAATTAGACCTTAGAAATTCCGATGCCTTCTTCCAAAAAAATCTTATCTTTTGCCAGCGGCGTCTTTAGCGTATTTATGCTGGTATACATAGTATCCGCCTTTTTTGTCCCGGACGGCGCCAATTCCGCCGCTTTGCTTCGAATATGCACGGCCACTGGATACTGCGGGGTATGCGATATTGTGGCTACCTTTGTTACACTGGGCAAATGGCTAATTGCCGGAGCTTCCGGATTAGCGCTTATTATGATTGTCTGGGGCGCGATTACTTTTATTACGGCCCAAGGCAATCCGGAGAAAATAGGGGAAGGAAAAAAATTTATTACGGGCGCCATCTTAGGGCTGGGCATTGCGTTTTTTGCTTTTGAGCTTGTGTCTTTGATAATATATTTTTTGGCGGTGCCCTCCACCCAGCAATGGGCGGATGATCCAAATGTCAGCGCGCCCCGCGCCAGCCTAAGCGACGTGCTCGGCATTCCCTGGTGGCAGATTTGCAGTGAAGATGATCTGCGCGACGCGTACGTCTCAGATGAAGACATTACCAAAGGCAGTAACTCAACCGCCAACTGCCGGTATTGGGGGGATGGCAATCCCTGTTCTCCACTTACCAAAGGTACCTCGCTAACTATAAAAAGCCCGGTAAGCATGTGCTACAAAGGAGAATGCGTGAGCCCACCGGTAAGCATGTGCTACAAAGGAGAATGCGTGAGCCCAAGCGAAAACAAAAAATTAATTAACGCGGAAGCGGATAAAAAAACTAAGCAACCGGTACTCAATCCCAGAACAGGGCTTCCAATTAATTTCAACAACCCTTGCGACTACCTGGCAGTGGTGGACCCGGTATATGAAGGCTATAAATGCCGAGAACAATCCGAATGCTCCCCCAACAAAACAGAGAGCGGCTTGTGCCCGGGCAAAACCTCGCTCTGCTGCGCCACCGGATCAGGCGTATATGGTTTTGAAGGAGAAAAACCAGTCAACAGCGCCGTCGAAGCGAAAGTAAGGGAGGAACTAAAAAACGCTGGCATAGGAATTAACAATCCAAACAGTTGTGGAGACCTAGCCTACCAAACATACCTAAGCACTTACAGCGCGCCGTGCACCTCGGTCGCGGGATTACCGAATAATATAATAGACAAACTAAAAGGGGCCGTAAAAACCGGAGCTTGCGCAAACTACGAATTAAGCAACCCCGGACAAAAATGCATTGTTATTACCGGCGGCGCGGAAAAAGGGCATGCCACCCATGGAGTAGGTAAAAATGTAGTGGATTTGAGCGTGCAGAACGGAAGGTTTAGTTTTGTAAAGCAAGCCTTGGAAGCAGTTGGAATTTATAAATCCCAAGATACATCTGGTTTTGGAAACGGGTACACGTGCGAAGAATCCAATGGCGCCGCCGGAAACTGCTCTTCCGTTCCGCACCATATTCATATAGACATTGATTAAATTATAACCCTATTAAACTATTTTATGACAAAACCAAAACAACATAATATTTTGCGGTCGCGCGCCAAAATACTATTCCTGACCGCGCTCGGCGCGCTTCTTCCGCTTGCAAACGCCTTGGCCCAGACCAAGGCGGCCGACCACCCGCTTAACCCGCTGGGCGACACCTCCGGCGGAGCCCCGGAAATATACGGCCGGATTCTGCGGTTTTTGCTTGGGTTTGCCGGCGTGGGCGCTTTGGCTTTCTTTATACTGGGCGGCATTATTCTGCTGACCTCGCAAGGAAACGCGGACAAAGTAAAATCAGGAAAAGACACAATTGTCTGGGCCATCATCGGCCTCTTGGTGGCGTTCTCCAGCTATATACTTCTGCGCTTTTTGCTGGAAACAATCGTTACCCCCGGGTCATAAGGCTTACAACCAATCTCCGCGAATCAATTAACTAGTACCGTATTAATTTAATTTTTTCAGATGAAAATTTCAAAATTTCGGGCGAGACGAAGTCAAAAATTCCGAAGCGATATAGGTATATCGGTGAGGAATTTTTGACGAGTCGCAGCCGAAATTTTGGGATTTTGGCGGAAAAAATTAAGTTAATGCGGTACTAGGCATGGATTTAAAACATGCGCGCGAATAAGCTTAAACAATGATTATAACATTCGTAAATTCGTACCAGATTCGTAATTCGTAGTACTGTAGTTATCAACACATTTACTTTGCCAATTCCTTAATAATTTTGTATAATATATTTATAAATATTAATATTTAACTTTTTAATAAGTTACAGCATATGAATAAATTTAAAAAAGCAGGTGCCTGGGTAGTAAGCTTGGCTATTGTAAGTATCTTTGCAGTACCAGCCCTAGTCGGAGCACAGGTTCAAACAACCAACAACTTCGGGCTTGATACCGGATTTGGAACCACATTGGCCACCCAGTCGAACGTAGATATACGCGAAGCAGCCGCTTCCATTGTCAACATAATATTAGGCTTTTTAGGAATTATCGCTGTAATTATTATACTGGCCGGCGGATTCAAATGGATGACAGCCGGCGGAAACGAGGACAAGGTAGCGGAAGCCAGGCAAATGATTATCCAAGGCTTAATCGGATTAGTGGTCGTATTCGCGGCCTGGGCCATAGCCAGCTTTGTAATTGCGCAGCTTAAGAGCGCCGCCAAAATCACCACCTAACCAAGCAAAATTTAAATTCAAAAACCCCCGGCAAATCCGGGGGTTTTTGTTTGCGCTGTTTTTAGTTATATATTATAATTATTATAGATTAATCTTTAACTAATAAACTATTTTTTAATTATGAAAAAGTCTTATAGATTTAAAAAAATAGGTTCTTGGGCAATAACCCTATCCTTGGCAGGCCTTTTTGCTCTCCCGGCCCTGGTTGGGGCGCAAGTAACAAGCACAAATGATTTTGGGCTTAGTACGGAATTTGGAACCACATTGGCCACAAAATCAGACAGAAGCGTCCAAGAAATTATTGCTTCCGTAATAAACATAGTGCTCGGATTTTTGGGAATAATCGCTGTCCTCATAATACTGGCCGGCGGATTCAAATGGATGACCGCCGCCGGCAATGAAGACAAAGTCGGCGAGGCTCGTTCCATGATTACCCAAGGATTAATCGGATTAGTAATAGTATTCGCGGCCTGGGCCATTGCCAGTTTTGTCATCGGACAGCTCAAAAGCGCGGCCGAAATAAAGCCAACAACATAAAACAGTTTTAAAGCAAATAGAACCTATCTCAAAAATAGCTTTGAGCCAGTTTCGAGGATATATTGAGCGAAAAAAGTGAAGATTGAGGAGGAATAGTGTGTACTATACCGACGAAATCTGAACTTTTTGCAGCCAATATATGCCGAAAATGGCCAAAGATTATTTTTGAGATAGGTTCTAAACCCCCGCCCATACAGGCGGGGTTTTTTATTTGTACAAAATTTCATTTCCTTGGTATAATAATAGGGTAAAAAAATATTATTTTAAAAACCATATGAGCCAAAAGACTATAAAAAAATTAGCAAGCTTAGCTGTTTCCATTTCGACGATATCATTGCTGGCTTTGCCGATTATAACAAACGCGCAACAAGGGGTTCTGCCCCCGCAAAATTCAAGATACGGATTGGATGATATAGAAGCAGTGGGCTTAGGCCAGCAAACAAACGTAAAAAGCCTGACCGCCAACCTCATAAACATTGCCCTCGGATTCCTGGGCATTATCGCGGTTATTATCATCATCTATGCCGGCTTTAAATGGATGACGGCCGCCGGCAATGAAGAGCAAGTAAAAAGCGCGCGCGCCACGTTGGTGCAGGCTATTATCGGGCTGACTATAATATTTTTAGCCTGGATAATTGTCGGCTTCGCCATTGAACAGCTTAGCATCACAACCGGCTCAAGAGACTTATAGAATTATGCGAAAGAAAGCTTCTTTGTTTTTAATATCGTTATTCGCCGTTACCATGCTGGCCGGAACTCTTTTATCTTTACAGCCGGTTTCGGCGGCCAGAAGCACGGCCGGAGAGGCCGCTCTTAAATTTTTAGATAATACCGCCCAAAAAGCCGGGCTTAATGATGCCGGATATCTCGGGCAAGATGCAGACAGCGAATCTAAGGTGCTAGGACTTATTGCGGATATTATAAACGTCATTCTGGGAATGGTGGGAATTGTCTTCTTTATCCAGATATTTTGGGCCGGCACGCGCTGGATGACGGCCGGAGGCAATGAGGAAGTTATTAAAGAATCAAAAAATAGCATAAAAGCCGCTCTAATAGGCATTGTAATTGCCTTAAGCGCGTTTTTGATTACTAATTTTGTAATGAATCAGATTGGGAAAGTAACAACGGTGGAGCCGATAACCAGTAATGCCTCCGCCCAAGGGGCTTGTGGAACCACGGGCGCGGACGGACGCACTGATATTAGCGGAGATTGCGCGGAAATGACCAACGCGGAATGCGCCAGTACACCAGGCTTCGGTGAAAAACCCGGAGTGGGATTCTTTGTCGGAAACACATGCACCGCCTTGGGGTATAAATAAAAACCTATGAAAACATTATTCACAACAATCCTTGTATCGCTGATTCTTGCCCCTATAATGTTTTTTGCGGCGGCAAAAGGAGTCCCTGTTTTTGCGCAGACTGATACAGGCGCGGTAATAAATTCCAAATCAAAACTTGAACAAATCGGGCAAAAAACAGGCTTTCTAAAATCAGGCGGCACTCTTCTTCAGGGAGACAAGCCGTTTTATGACCGCTTCGCGCAAATTGTAAATATTGTACTGGGTCTAATAGGCATTTTAGTTACTGTATACATTATATACTCCGGCGTAAAATGGATTACGGCCGGCGGCAATGAAGAGCAGGTAAAGGGCGCCAAAGAAGGCATCCGCAATGCCGTAACTGGCCTGGCGGTGATTCTGCTTGGATTTGTGGTGGTTAATTTTCTTATTTATAGAGTTCTTGAAGTAGCAACAAAATAACACTATGTTTAAAAAAATATTTGCTTCGTTTTTTATAGCCTTGCTCGCCTTCAGCGCGATCTCCCCGGGCCCGGTATTCGCGCAAACCGGAGTTTCCGATTTAAAAACAAACTTAAGCGGATTTGGGCAAGATACTGGATTAGGTTCAGGCAATCCAAAAAGCGACACAGATTTAAAAGGAAAAATAGCGGGTGTTATAAATATTGTCCTCGGATTTTTGGGAGTTGTGGCTGTAATTATTGTTATTGTTGGGGGCTACAAATGGATAACAGCCAATGGAAACGAAGAACAAGTTAAATCCGCTAAGGGAAATATTATAAATGCGGTAATTGGCATAGGAATTGTGCTGACTTCTTTTGTTGTTGTGAATT
>Ga0210057_1003797_pt1 | contig 20543 bp, 31 predicted proteins | sample CryGeyCG2114_010_2_FD_183968 | JGI IMG/M metagenome (GOLD analysis project Ga0210057, IMG submission 183968) | Groundwater microbial communities from aquifer - Crystal Geyser CG10_big_fil_rev_8/21/14_0.10 (SPAdes) (version 2) | ecosystem: Environmental > Aquatic > Deep subsurface > Groundwater ...
GTTTGACAAATAACTTTATAAATAAGATTTCTAGTTTAATTTTAGGTTAAACAACTAATGTTGTTCTAGCGCTGAAAAGCGTGCCGAAAATTTAAAATGGGAGTTTTTGACTTAAACCAGCAAGAGTATAACTTAAAGCTAGCAGAAGCACTGAAAAAAATTCCTGAGTTCAAGAAACCAGAATGGGTTGAATTTGTTAAATCCTCATCTGGAAAAGAAAGGCCAATTGATGATGAAGATTTTTGGCATAAGAGAGCTGCAAGCATTCTAAAGCAAATTTACAAGAACAAAATCAAAGGAGTAAACAGGCTTAAGATTAAGTATGGAACAAAAAAGAATAGAGGGATGAAGCCAGAAAAATTCAGGAAAGGAAGTGGTAAAATAATTCGTGTAATTCTTCAGCAATCAGACAATGCAGGACTTACAGAAATTATCAAAGCTCAAAAAGGAACCAAGATAAAATCTGGAAGGCAAATGACAGAGAAAGGAAAGGAATTCATGGAGGGAATAAATTAAGATGGGAATAAAAAATCAAAGCAAAAAAATAATTCTTGCTAAGAAAGCAAAACACACTAAATGGGCGCCTGTGTGGATTATACTCAAGAAGTTTGGAGTGGGAAAGAGAGTTCATCCTTCGGCTGTCACAAAGCATAGGCGTTCATGGAGAAGAACAAAATTACATATTAAACCAAGAAAACAAAGGAAATCACACTTTGGATAAAAATGAATAAGCAAACACAATCAAGAGGAGAAATCAATACAAATGCTACATAATTTGCAGAAAGAGCAGGTTGGATTTAGCAAAATGATGCTAAAGATTCAAAATTAGTCAAAAAAACAAAAGAATAAAAATGGCAGAGAAAAAAACTGAAACTCAAACAGAAAAACTTGAAAGAGAATATACAATTCCTCTTAGAAAAGAATGGGGAAAAGTGCCAAGATATAAAAGAGCAAACAAAGCCGTTAAGGCTGTAAAGGAGTTTTTGGCAAGACACATGAAAGTCTCTGATAGAAATTTGAAAAATGTAAAAATAGATAAGTATCTAAATGAAGAATTGTGGTTTCGCGGAATAAGAAAGCCTCCTGCAAAAATAAAAGTCAAGGCAACAAAAGAGGGAGATATTGTAAAAGTGGAACTTTCAGAGTTACCAGAAAAATTGAAGTTCAAGAAACTCAGGGAAGAAAAGAAAGAACAAAAAGCTGAAGAGCTTGGCAAAGGCAAGAAAGCAAAAAATGAAGAAAAGCCAAGCGAAAAACCTCAGGTAGAAAATGCTGAAGAGAAGAAAGAGGAATCAAAGGAAAAATCTAAAACTTCTTCTCAAGAAACCATGAAACTTGAAAAGCAGGCTGCAAAAATAATAAAACACCAGACAAAGCAAAGCAAGCAGCCAAAACACCAGAAAAGAATGGCTTTGGAAAAATGATTCTACTTTAAATAATCAAAAATTTCTCTGAAAAGATTTAGCCTTAATCTGTAACTATCTGCCCATTTTGCATAAGCATTCCAACCTTGAGAAATTTTCTTCATTTTTTCACCAGAAATTTCTCCCTTATGAAATAAATCAATTTTCCTCTCCATATTTCTTATATTTCTCTTCCTTAATAATTTGAAATGATAAAAATTTCTAAAACCAACAAAATCAACCCCTTGAGATAAAGAGATTATTTTTGATTTTTCATGATGAAGTTCAAGACTTAATTCTTTATTCAAAAACTCCTCAATTTTCCTTTTCCATACCTTTAATTGTTCCTCAGATGAATGCAAAATCACAAAATCATCAACATACCTTATGTAGTATCTTACTCTTAATTTATGTTTAACAAAATAGTCAAGTTCATTGAGATAAACATTTGCGAAGAATTGGCTTGTTAAGTTTCCAAGAGGAATGCCCTTATTTTTAATGCATCGCTCCGCGTCTCTCTCTTATTACGCGTTCAATCAGCCACATTGTCTTTTCATCTTTTATTTTTCTTTGGATTATTTCCAGCAGAATTTCATGATTAATTTCCTGAAAATAATGCTTAATGTCTGCCTTAAGGCAAAATGCATTCTTAGTCAGATTTTTAGTCACCTTTCTCTGAAACTTTTCAAATCTTTTAATGGCAAATAAATTTCCTCTGCCTTTCCTATTTGCACAGTTATCATAAATAAAAGTTCTATCAAAAATTGGCTCAATCACATTGCAAAGAGCATGATGAACAATTCTATCGCGAAAATCTGACTTACTTATTTTCCTTGTCTTTGGGTCACGAAGAATAAATGTTTCCATAGGTTTTGGTTTATAAGTTCGGGCTTTCAATTCTTCGTGCAATACTTTCAAGTTTTTTCCTAAATTTCTTTCAAACTCAATAACATAATCTTTCCTTGTTTTCCCTTTTCTTGCCTTTTTCCATGCGAAAATCAAATTGTTAAGAGAATAAATTTCATGATAAATGTCTTTTTTGGGTTTCATTTCCATTAAAAGTCCTTGGAGAATAAGGGCTATTCCAAAAGCATAGCCGTTGTTGTCGTTCCAGTTGTCGCCGTTGACATTAAGCCTGTCGTGGTCAAAGTCTCTGTTGGAATTCAGAGTCACACCAACTATGTAGCCAATTTACCAATTTCCACCTTTTCTTCAGTGTTCGTTTTCTACTTGCTGTTGAAAATGAATTTTACCAAATAAACTGACATGTAGTCCTTGTTTATCTTCCTTGCTCAAGGGAAAATAATCTCCAGGACAGATTACAAAAATAAAAAATTCTTTAAAAATTTTGCGATGTCTTGCTCAACATTTTAAGTGAGCCAAATTACTTTACTTTTCCTGAGACAATACCCCAAAAGCAGAGCCGTCGCTGACGACCCAGCCGTCGCCGTCGACAAAAAGCCAGTCGAGGGCAAAGCCCCTGAAGGAACTCAGAGTCACAACTTTTGAAACAGGTTCTTTAACACTGCCAAAATCATAAACACCCACTCCATCTCTATAGTTTTGAGGTGAAGATATTACCTTAAGATTTTGGGCAACTTTTTCATAAGTATGTTCCAAAGCCCTTGCCAAGCCTCCTTGGACAAAGGTATCGCAATCTTGTACTCCACGGTCAAATGTGTCATAAGGTGCGAAAGCCACTTCATTGGGAAGAAAATAAATTCCTTTAACTTTTTCAGCGTTGTTTAGCATTGCTTTTAATTTTGACTCGTCTGTTTCTGTAGTGTTTGTAAAAACTCCATCCTGAGTCCTTATAATATCTCCTGCCTGAAGCCATATTGGGTTAAGAATATCTCTTTTTGCATCAACTTTTTTATTACTGCCAAATCCGTAAGCTATTGCTGAAATTGATTCGGATGTTGTAGGCTTTCTGAAAGATATTTTTTCTCCTGTTGTTGGATGAGAATAATCTTCACTCATTTCTTCCAAATTTTCTTTAAGAGATCTTGGCCCGAAAGCTGGAAATCCAACTACCAAATCTGAATCTTTATGATGAACTCTAAGTAATCTCTTTACAGGAAATTCTGCTTGTGGCTCTATTACCCCATATTGGCTTTCCATAATTTTCATATAAATAAAGAGTATTTAAATGTTTCTATTTTATAACTATTATACAATAACAACAATTCTACTTCAAAACCTTCCCCGTTTCCATATACCAAAGATATAAATCAAGTTCTCCGAAGGATAATTTCGTTTTATAGGCAAGTTCTTTTAATGTATTCTCTATTTCTAAATATTTCTTAATTGTTAATGACTTGTTCTTAGGTTTATCTATCAAATTATTTTTTACCAATATGTCAATAATATGAAAATCAATTATGGCAAGATTGTTGAATCCAATATTCCTTAGAAAGTGGCTTGCTTCCTTGAAACCTAGGCCTTTGATGTTTTTAACAAGCCATTCTCTTTTTTCATTATCTGTTGAATACTGGTTCAAAATTTCCTTTATGTTATCTTTGTGTTTTTGGGCTTCAAAAATAAACTTCGCTCTTGCATTGGGAAATCTGTGTCCTAAAACTGCGAGTTTTTTAGCAAGTTCAGTTTCGTTAAGATTTAAAAATCCGTCGCCAATTTCATTTTGGATTCTTACTCCTCCGGAGGCAGAGTAGTTTGCTGTAAGAAGACAGAAACAAAGTTCTTTGAAAATTTCATTGCTTGATTTTTTGCCAAGTTCAGAGAATTCTCTAACCCTAAGGTCAATGACATTTTTTATATCTTGATTTTTGAGGTTTTGGATTTTTTGGATTAGGGAGTTCATTTTATTCATACAAATTTCCTTTCTGAATTTTTTTGTGATGGAAAAACAATATTCTTTCTATGTCCCTTACATTTACATTAAATTGTTTAGCATATCTTCTTAATATTAACAAGTACAATAGATAATCATTTATATTAAATCCCATGCCCGAAGGTTTTGTTTTAACTTCATCATACAAGTTTAGTAGTTGCCAAACTCTAATGTCAATAATACCATATTCTTTCGGATTAATTATTGTTAACAATGCTGAAGCTACAGGAATTGAAACTCCTTTAAGAGAGGTTAATAATTGTAACTTTTCCTCTTCAGAATTGGAACTTAGAACCAATTTTGAAACTGAATCAATAATTTCTTCAGAATTACTTAAATAATGATTCTTAGGTCTTGGACTTTTCCACATAACTACCTTATAGAACTGGTTTTTGTCAAAAAATCCTCTTTTGTTAACATCTTTAAATAAATTCAACAATCCTACGGCTTCTACAGTTTCAGGCATGTTCAAATTATTTTTTATAATTTCAGACAAATTTGAATAGAGTTTTTTCATTCCACCCTCCTTATTTCCTCAAGCAACTTATCCTTTTTCTTCCTTGAAGTGTGAGTTTTTCCGAATCTTACAACTATCGAATTTAGTTTCTTCCAATACTTTTTTGGAAATAATTTTTGGAGATCTTTTTCAATTTTGTGAGGGTTTGTGTTCTTAGACCAATTTAACTTTCTTGAAACATAACTTAGATGAGTATCCACGCCTATTGCATCCTTCCCTACTTCCGAGAGAAAAACATTTGCAGTTTTTCTGCCAACCCCTCTCAGGGTTACGAGTTTTTCAAAATCATGAGGAATTTTTCCATTATAATTATCAACAAGTTGTTTTGAGCAATTAATTATATTCTTTGCCTTAGTTTTGTAGAAGTTTATTGGTTTGATAATTTTCTCAATATCATTTATTCTTACCTGAGCCAAAGATTTTGCATTATGGTATTTTTTGAAAAGAGCCTTGGCTACGGGAATTGTCACTTCATCCCTTGTTCTGGCAGAAAGAATTGTTGAGATTAAAATCTGAAAATCCGAAATCCATGACTCGGCAGCAAGGCGCATATTGAAACTATCCTTTTTTAAAGCATGCAATTGTCTTATCTCTTGTTGCATATAATTTTAGGTATACAGAACCTTAAAAAGTTTTTATATTAATATTTCTTTAGAAAAAAATGCCAAAAAAATTAGGAAAAGAATTTTTTGCCCATAGTGCAGAAAAGGTTGCAAAAGAATTGTTAGGAAAAGTGTTAAATACAAACGGAAAAAGAGCAAGGATTGTTGAAACAGAGGCTTATTACGGGAAAGAGGATCCTGCATCAAAAGCAAGCAAAGGAAATGGAGATTTAAGCAAAACAATGGCCATGTCTCCTGGAACAATTCTTGTCTACGGAGTTCATAATAACTGGCTTGTGAATTTTGTAACGGGAAAAGAAGGAGAGGCTGAAGCTGTCCTGCTAAGAGCTTTGGAGCCTTTGAACTTTGAAGGGAGATGTAATGGTCCTGGGCTTTTGACAAATGTGCTTAATATAAAAAAGAACTTACATAAGAAAGATTTGTCTGAGATTGATGAAATTTTTATAGAAGATAATGAAGAAAAATTTGAAATTCAGCAAAGTTTTAGGATAGGAGTAAGCAAGGATTTGCCGAAAAAATTAAGATTTTACATAAAAGGAAACAAGCATGTAAGCAAAAAATGAAACAAAAAACAATTCAAGAACTTTTGGAATTTGGGATTTTAAATATAGACAAACCACAAAATCCCACCAGTTTTGATATTTCGGATTTTGTCAGAAGAAGGATGAATGAAGCAGGAATAAAAGTAAGGAAAACTTCTCACTTTGGAACCCTTGATCCAAAAGTTACAGGAGTGCTTCCGATTGCGTTGAACAGGGCATGCAAGCTAACAGGATTTTTTCTCGGAGAAGACAAAGAATATGTAGGGATAATGAGAGTTCATGGGGAAATTGAAATGAAAGAAATTCAGCAATCCATAAACAAAAAATTTCTCGGGAAAATCCTACAAACACCTCCTGTAAAGTCAAGAGTTAAGAGACAAGAAAGGGAAAGGGATATTAAGAAATTTGAGCTTTTGGAGCAAGATGGAAAAGATATCTTGTTTCACACAACCGTTGAAGGTGGAACATACATAAGAAAGCTTATTGATGACCTTGGAAAAGAAATGGGAATTGGTGCGCATATGCTTGAATTGAGGAGAATAAAGGCAGGCATATTCTCGGAAAATGACAATGAATTTGTGAATTTGTATGATTTTGAAAAAGCACTTGATGAATTTGAAAAGGGCGATGGAAAATCCTTAAGGAAAATCCTTATTCCTGGAGAAATTATCTCCAGACTGCATTATTCCATTCAAGTAAAGGAAGAATCTATTGAAAAACTGCTGACAGGAAAACCTGTGCTTAAAAAAGATTTAAATGAAAAATCCAATGCAAAAAAAGATAAAATTGTCTCAGGGTTTTGCGGCGAAAGGTTTATAGGAATGTACAAAGTATTAAATGAACAGGAGGTTTTTGCAAAACCAAAGTTTGTTTTGCAGCCTATGAAGAATTAATTACCTCCAAAAAATTTCTGAGGAGTATACCTCTATCGTTGAGTATCCATGTTCAAGTAAATTTCTTACACTAACACTAAACTTCCTCTCTTCAGGATTAAAACCTCTCACTCTTAAAACTTTAACTAAACATTCTTTCTTTATTATATCTTCGTCGCCCACAAAAGATTCCCTTCTAGTTTGACCTGCTGTATCCAAAATATTAAAAGTTACCACATACCCAAGGGTGCCACCAATATTTATTTTATCGGAAATATTATAATATCTTAAATAAGGTTTCGTATCCCTTTCTCCCCCAAAAAATGTTGAACCATCAAAAGGCATGTTTTATAAAATAAAGATACCCTTTAAAAAAATAGTTGTACTAAAGTCAAAATGAAACACTTCATATACTTTTCATCAAAAGCCACGACTTCAGGAAAGTCATTATCTTCAGGAGATTTGATGAAAGCGGGAAGAATGGACATCGCAATCCATGCAATAATTCAAGGACTCTTTTTGAGCCATGGATTTAGGGAAGATGTTAAAATGCACCTTGTGTTCTACGGTCCTCCAACGCCTCCAAGACATATTGAAATACAAATTAAGGATGATTTGGAAATAAGCAAGAAAGACATTGGAAACCTTATCAAAAAGATTCTTTACAAGTATCGCGAAGGGGAAAGAACAGAAGTTTTTCCAGGATGTTTTATTGAGAAAAAAAGTTTTATGAAAGTTGTGGAGGATTTGCAGGAAAAAGGAAATGAAATTTTTGTCCTGAACAAAAAAGGAGAAGATGTAAGGGAATCAAAAATTCCAAAAGATTGTGTTTTTATTCTTGGAGACCATGAAGGAATTCAGAGAAAGGAATTCAAGAGACTAAAACAAATTGCAACCCCAATTTCCATAGGTAATAAAATGTACTTTGCCTCACAGGTTGTTGCAGTAATGAACAACGAGCTTGACCATAGAGGAATTTAGAGTTTTTTTAAGATTATTTCTTCTTTGATTTTCATGTAAGCAAGGTACTCTAACTCATATAATTCAATTCCTAACCTGTAAAGTACCTCAATCTCTTCCTTCACCACTTCGGGCATATTGGAAATATTTTTTTTATCAAAGAACTCCCGCAATTTTGTGTTCACCATCTTTATTTTGAAGTAAGAGTATGAGCCCTCTGTAATTGAGGGCGAAAAGAGGGGTAACGATGCTCAATGTCTTGAATTATTCAATAATTCACTTTATAAATCAGTTATGAAAAAATCTTACAGATTCTTCATATGAACCCTCTTTCCACAAGCTTTTTAAAGAAAATCGTCATTTTTTAAAAATGAAGATAGTCTTCACCCCTGATTGGTTTCTTAACAATGACTTGCTTATAGAGGTTGTTAGTTTTTTTGTTCTTATCACATTTTTCTTCCTTGCAATTAAGGGATACAAAATCAACAAGAAAAAAAGTTTGCTTTATCTTGGGGTAGGATTTCTTCTCGTTGCCCTCGGAGAATTGGCAACAATACTTACAAAAATTGTTCTTTATTATGATACAACAATCACAAGGGAAATAGGGCAAACAATAATCACATACCAGGTTGTAAAGACTGTGGATATATTTTATAATATAGGATTCTTTTTTCAAAAAATACTAACTCTCCTTGGATTTTATCTCATATACAAGATTCCCTCAAAAAAGATAGTTTCGGGAGACTCTCTTCTTGTTTTTAACCTCATAGTAATAGTTGCTCTTTTGGGTAGCGCATGGTATTTTACTTACCACATAACTGCATTATTAATCATATTTTTGATTATAAACAACTATTACAAGACTTATGTAAAAGAAAAAATTTCAAATCAGAAGATATTAATTGCTGCGTTTGGATTGCTTGCCCTAAGCCAGATAATATTCCTATTTTCACAGATTGATTACTTTTATGTGATTGCACAAAGCATGCAATTAATAAGTTATATAACTCTTTTTGCCCTTGTGGTTAAGATACTGAAAAATGGAAAGAAAACGTAGCAGAATGGAAATAATGCATGACATTTTGAAAATTGTGCAGGAGAGGGGAGGAGAAATCAAGAAAACACACTTGATGTACAAGGCAAATCTTTCGCACAACCAGATGAAGCTCTATCTTGCAGATTTGATGAAAAATGACCTTCTTGAGAACAAAACCTCCGGCAAGAAGCAGACGATAGGAATAACAAAAAATGGAAGGAACTTCTCAATAAAATACGCCCAGGTGAAGGAATTTGAAAAGACCTTTGGATTGTGAGAATTCTCAATAGTTTATGCTCGGCTCATCCTCGCTAATTATTTTAATTTTTAACAACTAAAAACCCTTCGCTCATTTTTTCCTTTAAAGTGAATTGTTATACAAATGGTTGTGGCTATCAAACCCCATAAAAAATAAAAACTCTCCTAAACCTATAAAGATATGAAAAGATCAGTTAGATTATATATTGACGGCACAGTTCAAGGTATTTTCTTCAGGGAATTCATAAAGAAAAATGCAGAAGAAAACAATCTAAAAGGATTCACAAGGAATCTTCATGATGGAAAAGTGGAGGTTTTTCTGGAAGGGAATATTGACGATGTTGACAGGATGATTGAAGTATGCCGAAAAGGGCCAAGACATGCTATGATAAAAAGCGTAAAAATAAAGCCAGAAACATTTCAAGACTTCAAAGAATTCAAGGTTTTACATATTTAGTTCTGTACCTCTTCTTAATTAAAAATCATATTTTTATACCAGAGTGTCCTAATTGTTACTCGTCTCCCCTGGCACGAGCTTCATCAAATTCTTCTTTGGGGATGTCATAACCACAAACAGCGTTTGTTTCAACCCAAGGTAATGATTTATCAATTCCCAATCTACTTCTCACCCTCTTAAAAGATTTAGTTAATGCTTCAAGAGTACCAAATTCAACTTTTTTATGTTCTGGCTTAACTCTTGGATTTCCTGTTTCTTCGTTAACATCGTCGTAATCTCGGTATTGGGCCATGGTGTGCAAAACATAATGTGTTTTCTTATTAACCCTAATTACAAGGGGTTCACAATATCCTCCCAAATCTTCATCCTGGCCCCAATATAGCCTAAAGCCTCAACAATTGGTTTTTCATTTCCCATAAATAGGAAAGTTGTAAATAAGTTTAAATAATTTATTGAGATAAAGTATTCATTATAGAAAATGATTTTCACAAATTCTGACGGCGGAAGCAGGGGAAATCCTGGACCTGCGGCAATAGGCGTGCTGATAAGAAAGGATGACAGCATAATTGAGATGCACAGCGAAAAAATTGGCAATGCAACAAACAACGAGGCGGAATATGCCGCACTTATTAGGGCTCTTCAACTGGCGGCCACATACACAAAAGACGAAGTGACATGCATCCTTGATTCTGAATTGATTGTGAAGCAGCTACTCGGGGAATATAAAGTTAAGAACACAAGGTTGATGAAACTTTTTCTGAAAGTTCAAAACCTGCAAGATAATTTCAGGAAGATAAATTACAAGCATGTGAAGAGAGAAGACTCTTTTCAGCAAATGGTAGACTCACTTCTGAATCTTAAACTGGATGAAAAATAGATTACACTCAGCTTGCCATTATGTGCGATTAACATACGCGTCGCAAAATTAGCGCGAAACACTGAAAAACCATACTAATTGAACCATTTTTATTAATAAGGTAATTTGAGATTGTTTATTTTTGGCAAACTATTTTTTAAGTTAAATATTTAAATTAACCTTCTCTTTTCCGGAAATGACTGATAAGTTTTTTTGGGCTGATGATATTGCTGAAAAAATAATCAAGGAAAAAGTGGGAAAAAGCGAATATGTGTGTGCCTGTGGAATTTCTCCTTCAGGAACAATTCATATGGGAAATTTTCGAGAAGTAATTACCACAGAGCTGGTTGTTCGTGCGCTAAAAGATAAGGGTAAAAAAATAAGATTCATTTATTCATGGGATGATTATGATAGGTTAAGAAAGGTTCCTATGAATATTCCTGAAAACAAAAAGAAAGAATTTGAAAATTATATAGGAATGCCTATAAGTGAAATTCCAAGCCCTTTTGACAAAAAACTTGATTACGCGAGATACTTTGAGGCACAATTTGAAAAGGACCTCAAGCCCATGGGAATAAAACCAAAATTCATAAGACAAAGTGAAATGAACAAAAAATGCAAATATTCTTCTTTGATAAAAACAGCAATTGAAAAAAGAAAAGAAATAATGGACGTGCTGAACAAGTACAGGAAAGAACCTCTTGATGAGAATTGGACGCCTCTTGAAGTTTATTGTGAAAAATGTAAAAAAGATGCTACAAAAATCTTAAATGCAAAAGGTTATGAAATAGAATATTCTTGTGCCTGTGGGTTTAGGAACAAGATTGATTTCAGAAAAAAAGGAATTGTAAAATTAAAGTGGAGAGTTGACTGGCCTGCACGATGGTTTTATGAAAAAGTTGATTTTGAACCTGGAGGAGCAGATCATAGCGCGCCGGGCGGTTCTTTTGACACTGCAAAAAAAATATCCAAAAAAATCTTCGGCTACAATCCTCCAATTTACCAATTATATGAATGGGTTAGGCCAAAAGGAGGAAAAGAATTCTCGAGCAGCTCTGGGAATGCCCTTTCGCTTAGTGATGGTTTAGAAGTTTATGAACCTGAAATTTTAAGATATTTGTTTGTAGGAACAAGGCCCAATAAGGGATTTCCGATAATCTTCGATGACGAAATCATAAAGATTTATGAAGAATTTGACGAGTTGGAAAGAAAATACTTTGAAAAAATTGCAACTCCCCTAGAGAATAGAATTTATGAGTTATCCTTGGTAAAGATGAGAAAAACAAAACCCGAAAAAACAAGCTTCAGACATCTTATAACATTAGTGCAAACAGGAAAAACCAAAAACTTGAAAGGAAAGGAAAAAGAAAGGGCTGAAAAAGTAAGGAACTGGCTTGACAATTATGCGCCGGAAGAATTCAAGTTTAAAGTTCAGGATAAAATACCAGAGGATATAAGCCTTAGTGATGGGCAAAAAAAGGCACTCAACGAGCTAAAATTTGCCCTGAAAAACAAAAATCTGACAGAAGAAGAAATTTACAATAAGTTTTATGATATCTGTGCCTCGGTTGGATTAAAAAACAATGAATTTTTTACTGCCGCATATAATGTAATACTAAATAAAAACAGGGGACCGAGGCTAGCAAACCTCATCATGACTATAGGAAAGGAAAAAATTATTAAGCTTTTGGAGCAAGTTAGGTAAAATTGCCGAATGTATTATAAGAAGTTTTACATAACAAAGTCTAGAGAGGATTACAATCGCTGTTCAACTCTTGCAAATACTTGAGAGGTTGAGTTTTAGCGTAATGTTGGCGAAAAGGAAAAAAATATAAAAAGTCCTTTTGATAAACAATAAAATGACACTAATCGTAAAATCAAACATCAAAAAAGTTCTCAGAGAACTTGACAAGGAAAATACAATCTCAAGCGTCGCAGAAGAAGTAGGAATGGCACTTGAGAGGAAGACTGAGGAAATTCTAAGCGATGCAATCAAGAGGGCGAAGGCAAACGGGCGGAGAACCTTGCAGGCGAGGGATTTGTAATCTTTTTCATTAATTCACCCAAGTGTGTTTAAACCAAAGCAAAAGATTTTGTAAAAAATATAAAAACCCGGTTTCGTTTTTTCTTTCATGAAAAAAGGGGCTTCTGAAAATTCCATTCGTGGAAAAAAGAGTCGTGCGGCAGGCTCAAGATTTGAAAGAAAAGTAAGAGATGATTTGGAAAAACAAAAATGGGTAGTGGATAAGTGGTCAAACAATGTTGATATTGAAACAGAAAAAGTTGTCAAATCCAGAAGAAAATACAACCCTTTCAGCAAAGCACTGATTATTGGAACCGGTTTCCCTGATTTTATAGCTTTAAAGCCATCTGGAAAAAAATATGAGGTGATTGGAATTGAAGTTAAAGGAAATGGATGGCTTGACAAAACAGAAAGAGAAAAATGTAATATCCTTTTAGATAAAAAAATATTTGGAAAAGTCCTCATTGCAAAAAAAGGAAAGAAAAGAGGGAAAATTGAGTATATAGATTTTAAAAGGAAATATAAAAAAACTTAAAATTAACGATTTCATAGTATTTTTATGAAACAAGAGGTGTTGTTTCTACTTGCAATTTCAATATTTTTTGCTTTTACTCAGGAAGTTTTTGCGATTACAATAACAGAAGTTGAATTAAATCCTTCAGGAAATGACCATGGAAGTGAGTGGATTGAATTATATAGCAAAAATAGTGTAGACTTAGAAGGATATAAATTAGTTAATAAAGATAATGGGAGTATAAAATTGAATGGAAGTTTCCAAGGATATTATGTTTATACCTTTAGTACACAATGGCTTGATAACTCTGACGAAAAAGTATTTCTCTACAAAGACTCAGAATTAATTTATGAAACGGATATTTTTGAAGATAGTAAGAATAATGATTTAACATGGCAAATTTGTGATTCATGGGGATTTAAAGAATCCACTAAAAGTGAGGAAAATTCCTGTGAAATTGAAGAAGATTCACAAGAAGACATAGAAGAAGAAACTTCAGCTCCTGCAGAGGATGTTGATGAATCATCAAATAATAATGCCAATGAAGAAAAAGTAAATAATGTTGGTTTTGTAATAAGTGGTGAAAAAGAGAAATCAAAAAATGAAAGTATGCGACCTATTACGGGAGAGATGATTTATTTAAATGCGGAAGATATAAAAATGAAAACTGACAAGGAAAATTCGGGAAACATGATTGCATATTACTACGGATTTTTGTTTTTCATCGCTGTGGCTGCATTTTTGTTTTTCGCAAAAAGAAAAAGGTTCAAAAATGAATTCGATTAATGAAACTACGGGCATTCAGGCAGCAATGATAATAGAAGTGCTTGGAAGACCTCCCGAACACTTGAAAGAAACTCTTGAATCCATAATAAAGTCAATTGATAATGAAAAAGATGTAAGAGTTATGAGCAAAAAAATAAGCGATGCCCAGCTCATGAAAGACCAAAAGGACATTTATATGACATTTGCAGATATTGAAGTTGAGGTTGAAGGAATTCTGCAAATAGTAATACTTATGTTCAAGTACATGCCTGCAAACATAGAGATAATTTATCCTGAGGGAATCATGCTTACAAACACTGGCTGGAATGACATTCTTAACGAGCTTTCAAGAAGATTGCATGGATATGATGAAATAGCAAGAATTGCACAGGTTGAAAAAGACATTATTGAAAAAAGACTCAGGGAAGTTCTGGAAGGAAAGTTGAAGATTGCAAAAAATCCAAATAAAGCTGAAAAGAAAAAACCGGTGAAGAAGCCTGCTAAGAAAAAGGCGAAGAAGAAATAAAATTAATTTCTCACAATAATTTCCAATGAGTTTTTATTGTTAGTTGGAGAAACATCTGCAATTTTAGGAGAATAGTATGATGCAATAAGAATTAATGGAATAACTACAACAGCAAGCATTGTTTTTATCAATCTCACTGATGATTCAACATAACCTTCATGAGCCCAGTCCCCATATCTTCTCATTTTTTATTATCTTTTCAAAATCCTCATCAAGTCATCCACGCCCTGAACGTTCCTGTATTTCTTTAGATAAAACCACAATCCGCCAAGTGCGAGGGCAATGAAAATAAACCATCCAAAGATTTTTCCTGCCGAACTCCTGCTTGGTGTCTGACATTTGGCGAGGCAGCAAACACCATCAGTTGCATATTTGTATTCTCCGGTACATTCTTGCCCCGAAGCACATATTGTTCCGTTAAGACTGCTGCATGTTTCTGAACTTGTTTTAACATTGATTGAACTTCCATCTGCAGGAATATAATCTTTAACAAAATTCAAGAAAACAGGTGCGAAAGTTCTTACCCCAAATTCATTCTCCGTAGCAGTTATTTGCCCTTCAATAATTGCCTCTTCAGAATCTGAAGATATGTTCAGTTGTATTTGCTTGCTGGAATTTGTCCTTAGATTATCAATGAAATCCGTTGAAAGAATAACATATTGTTTTAAGGAATCTGATAAAACAACGGAAATGTTTTCAATATCTGCATCACCAGGGTTTGTGAGGTAAATTATTGATTTGGTATTTGAGTTTGTGGCAAGAGAAATATTCAAGAAAGAAGGGTCAAAGTCAATGGATTTTCTTTCATTAGAAACTGTTAAAAAAACATAAACAGGAATTTCATATCCTGTCTTGCCAGTGTTTAGTTTTATAGTGTTATAACTAACTTCATTATCCTTAACATCAAAAGATAATTTCTTTTTATCTCCTGCCTGCAAAGTTACAGATGACGCAGAATCTAATGAAGATTGCGAGCCTCCAAAAAGAGATGCAAAAAACCCTTCTGAATCCGAAGATGAAGTTTCATTTGCTTCATTTATGTTTATGGTTATCTCCCCGTCGGCAAGATTTCTTACTTCTATTGAAAAGCTTTTGTCCGTGACTATTGCACCCTTGTCAATGGAAAAATCCGCTGTTTCATTTGTAATTGTAAAATTCTTTTCAAAACTTTCCGTGAGAACTTTGTTTCCCGAGTAGTACTCTATATCTTCAAGAACAAGTGAATAATCATTTGGATTCTTGTCAATAAGCTGCGCGTAAATGTAATAATTGTCATCTATCTTTTCAATTGAAGGAATTATGGAAGTTCTTACATGTCCTCTGTAAAAAACCACATTCCCCTCAGAAATTGGACTGAAAAGATTTCCTGTGACTTTTGCAATAAGAGTTTCGCCCTGTGAAAAATCCGATTTCATTGAGATTTCAACTGCAGCTGATGCAAACATTAAAGTTAAAACCATCACAAGTCCAAGAATAAAAAATATGCCAATTACTTTTCCCATTTACCCCTTAAGAAAAAGTAGTTTAATAAATTTAATTATTATGAAATTATTTCCCCATTTCCTTCAGCTTCTTAAGAACCTCATCAATTTCTCCCTGGGACCTTGCCCCTGGAAGTCTTCTTGCAGGATGTCTGGAAGGCATAGGTCTTCTAAATCCTGGTGATGATGGAGGGCTTCTTGGTCCTGGAGATGGTGCAGAACTTCCTGTCAAACCATTTCCTCCACGACGGAACTTTGACTTTATCATCATCCAGTAAGGAATCAATTTATCACGATAAATTATTCCTGCGACTACAGCCCCTATTAAAATCAATAGAAGAAAAACCCAAACCCAACCTGTGCTTGAAGATTTTGTTTGAGAGATGCAGCAAACATCTCCTGAATATTGGCAAGCAAGAGAAGATTCTGATTCTCCTGAAAGACAGCTGTTCACTCTGCATTCTCCTCCCTGAGATTCACACTCTGATACTACAGGTGCTTGTGGAACTTGGCAAACTCCATTGACACAGCACAATTCTCCGGATGATATGTCCGAAGATGCGGTGGTTATGGAACCTACACCGGAACAAATTTGGTTTGAACTACAGATCTCACCGCCTTGCTGTGAGCATGTTTGAATTTCCTTATCCACTGTGCAACATACAAATGCACCTGAACAACTATATCCTTGAAGAATTTCTCCATTACAGTTTATCTGGGAAAGGCAGAAATATCCTGCTGACTGACAACTTGTGCCTGTAGATGCGAATGACTTTGGAGACAATGAGTAAAGTATGAAGGCAGTATCCCTTATATTTCCTGAATTCCAGCACCCATCTTCTTCCTGAACCTCATTAAGAAGCCAGTCTACAGAATCTTTTTTTTGTGAAGGCTCCTCGTATTGCAAAGGGTAAAGAGCAAGAGCAGTTCCGAAATATTTACTTTCCTTTGATGTCCACCATTTTCCATTTATTTGTTCTGCAAGCAATTGATTCTTGAATTCAACGCTTCCGGTAAGATGATAAAGAAAAGAATTAGGAAGAAAATTTTCATTCTCGCTATCCGATGATTTTGTAATTAAATAGGGAAGATATGCATCGGTGTTGATTCCCAAAACATTTAACGCCAAAGCACCCCATAGTGTTTCTTCGTAATTGCAGGAACCATCTCCAAAGCAAAGAGATTCTACTTTTTCTTCGGTTTCTCCTTCTGCAGAAGCGGAAGAAGTTTTCTCTGAAACATAAATAGTATCTGAATCAGAGGATTTGTAGAGAAGAGTTGTAAGGAACTGATTGTCACATGATATTGTGAAGTTCTCGTCGTAGCAATTAGGGTTTATTTCAAGCCAGTATCCATTAGATGACTTTGTAAGGCAGCTGCTTCCTCCGATTACAGAACCTATTGTCTTGTCTTCATTTATTGAAACGGTGTTTGTTCCGGAAGATTCAATAGTGCACGAAGTCTTGTTAGGGCTCTCCACCTCGAGGAACCAATCAATTCCTTCCGATGTTCTGTTCTGCCCGAACAGCCATTTTTTTGTATCGCTGTCCACACTTCCTGATTCCTTCATGCCTATTACAGACTGCGAAGTATAAATTATATCATCTTCAAATTGAGAATCATCCTTAACTTCTGAAAGACATTTTCCCGCGGCAATCAATGAAAACACCTTTTCTTCGGGAGCAAGATTATCACATTCCTTGTCGTTAATTTTTTGATTTAAGCAGGAATATCCATTGTCAATCTTGCAGGAATCATCACCTGCAGAACATGTTTCATTTGCTGCCTGTGCAAACATCAAGGGAAAAACCGCGAATGCTAACAGAACAATAAATACCGATGTCCTCTTTTTCATTTTTCTTGAAGGGTTTTCTTATTTTTAAAATTATCCTTAGATTTTGAAGTTTTTGCTTTATCCTTTGAGTTGGTGCGCGTTTTCCTCACTACATAATTAACGGGATTTTTGCATCTAAGTTCCTCCTCGTTCGGAATTATTCCTATTCCTTTGTAATAATCCTTTTCAAAGTTTGGAGGAGGAACTATCTTATTCCGATAAGCCCAAGTAATCTGGGTTTTTACATAACCCTTTTTCATTGAAGGTTTGTTTTTGTCATTCCAGTCATAAATTCTTTTTTCAAGCTCATCACGTTCAATGCCTATTGCACGAAAAAAATTAAGCAAAATAAACAGTGCCCTTTTTCTTCCATCTTCCATTCCAAGGAGAATTTTTTGTATACTTGGAGGGAAGTGGCTCTCGGACAGATTTTCAATCTTAACTGGAGAGAATTCCATGTCTTTTTTTTCCCTCTTTCCTTCTTCCTCCTCTCCAAATTCCCTGAACCAGTCAAGAGCGTAAGTCACAAGGCTAGAAGCCTCTCCTTCGTTTGCATCTGGCAGAAAATTTCTTATTTTAACCTTTAAAGGATTTGCATCCTTTGGCTGGAAAGAATCAATTTCATCTTCTTCCAGAACTGCACTTGCCATCGCTGTCTTTTCATGAAGAGAATAAGGCATGCGAAATAAATGCCTTGAAGAAACTAAAATTAAATCCAAACCCATAAGGTCGAACAAATCTTCTTCAATGCTTCTTGAGAATTTTTCAGGATTCTTACGAGAATTATTTCCACAATTGGAACATTCAAAGTAAGGTACTATTTTTTCCTTTATCATCAAGGAGCCGCAGTGAGGGCACTTGAATTTCTCTTTGCTTCCAATTAAAATTTTTTTTTGTTCCCTTACCTGAACCTTTTGACAGTTGTTTCCGCAGATAAAATCGGTTAACTCATACTCATTTACTATCTCATTGCAGTCTATACACTTTATTCCCCTCTTTATTTTCACATCTTTGAACTGCTCGTAGAAATCATCAGGGAGATTTTTTTTCATTTCCTTTTCGGCCATAAATCTTACATAACCAAGGATTTTTCTTGGAAGTTCAGGAAACATTTCCCGAGTTTTCATACCAAGGATAGATTTTGGAAAGGACTTCCATGGAATAATTATGTGAAAACCCTTGCTTCCTGAAAATTTTATTCCAAAGCATTTCACTCCATGACTCTTCATCACAGAAAGTATTGACTTCAATGCCAGCTTGCTGTAGTCAAACCATTTGCAGTCTATATCAATAAGCAAATCCCATCCAATCCTCATCTTGTCGAGCTGTTCTTTAGTCTTTTCAGTTGATATCTCCAAAGGATTTCTCCACAATTCTTCGGAACAATGGAAGCTAGTGGCACCTTTTTTCACTGCCTGAAAAATATCTCCTTTATACTGGAAAGAATCAGGACGTTTTCCAAAAGAGTCATAATATCTTGGTGAGATTTCCCTGTTCTGTGAGAATCTATAAATTGCTTCCTGAACATCAGGATTTGAGTAATACATGAGTGCAACCCTTCGAACTTTATCCTTTTTTTCCTCAGAAACTGCCATATGACTTGATAAGGTGAAAGATTTATATAATTATTTGTGCAGTACCTTATACTCAAGAATAATAATGCTTAAAAGAGGCTTGAGTTTTGGGTTAAAATGACGGAGAAAGACATAACTTCAAGATTAACAGAAGAGTTTGAGAGAGTAATAAGAATAATGGAAGGATTTAGGGAAAGGTGTGAAGGATATGGAAGTGATCTAAGTGCTGTTTCAATGATGGAAGAGAAAAATAGATTAATGGAAGATTATAACTTGCTCAAGAGAATTGCTGGAAATGATATTGACATAAGTGAATATGATAAAAGGATAAAAGAAGTGGAAAAATATATAGGGGAGATTTGGGAAATGGATGATAAAGGAGACGCATATTAAAATGAACATAAAACTTGACAATCCCTTGATTCTTGTAAGGGCGGTAGAAATAGTTTCGGAGCTTGTAACGGAAGTGAAGATAAGAATAACTCCTGAAGGATTGCAGATTACAGCAATGGATCCTGCAAATGTTTCCATGGTTAATTTCAAAATCAACAAGTCAGCATTCAGCGAGTTTGAGTCCGGAAATGATGTTCTCGGAATAAATCTTGAAAGCCTTAAGCAGATATTAAGAAGATGCGGAAGCAATAGTTCCTTGATTCTTGAAAGGGAAGAAAACATGCTTAAAATAGCGATACAGGATAAAATTCAGAGAAGATTCACACTTAATCTGATTAACATTGATTCTGAAGATATTGACTTTGAGGAAAAAGTAAAAAACATGGAGTTCACTTCAAGGGTTGAAATGAACTCTCAAGATTTAATAGCATCGGTAGAGGACTGCGCGGTTGTAGCTGATGCCTGCTCATTCATAATAGAAAACGAAAAATTCATAATAGAAGCAAAGTCAATGAATTCTGCGAGGAGTGAATTTACTCCTGAAAATGTGAAAATTCAGGCAGAAGATTGCAGGTCAAAGTTCAGCATAGAATATCTTCAAAAATTCATGAAAGGGGCAAAGCTCTCGGACAAAGTCCTTCTGCGATTTTCCGAGGACCACCCTCTAAGAATCGACTTCAGCAATCCTTCAGTAGAGTTAGGATTTGTCCTTGCTCCGAGGATTGAGACTGAAGATTAGAATTGATTTTCTAATTTTGAAATTTCATCCAGTATCTTTTTTCCATAACTTGTAATCACAAATATTTTTCCTTTCTTCTTATTTGGCACAAGACATTTTACCATTTTTCCAATTTCCAAATCCTTCAAAGTTCTGCTTATATGAGTTTTATTAATCCCTAATTCCTTGCTTAGTTTAGAAGGTATTTTTGGGTTTTGTAAATTTTTTAGAGCTTTTTTCCTATATTCACTAGAGATTATGTGGCTTATATCTTCCCATTTAGTTGCCTTATTCATACCTGAAATTTACCAAAAAGTTTATATATGGATATTTACAATAT
>Ga0210057_1003799_pt1 | contig 20535 bp, 23 predicted proteins | sample CryGeyCG2114_010_2_FD_183968 | JGI IMG/M metagenome (GOLD analysis project Ga0210057, IMG submission 183968) | Groundwater microbial communities from aquifer - Crystal Geyser CG10_big_fil_rev_8/21/14_0.10 (SPAdes) (version 2) | ecosystem: Environmental > Aquatic > Deep subsurface > Groundwater ...
CAACAAATTTAAGTATAAACTGCCAAATTTTAAAGATTTAGACAGTGAATTTGAAATTTCTTTCATTAAAGACAAGCCTTTTTTACTGAGGGGAATCAGAAGAAGAATCACTGAAAAGATTATTCTATTCTGCAGGGTTATAGAAAGTTTAATTTATCCCACCCAGGGAAATATCATAACTGCAACCGAGTCCAAAAATTTTGATGATAAGCAAAAAGATAAGATGGGCCAGATTTACAGAAAATTAATGACATTTGAAAGGCAGTCTTTAATACTGGATGTTGATGCTTCTGACAAGGGGGATGTTGAATATATAAATGAAGTTTTCAAGTACTGGGGGAAATTAAAAAAAGAGATGGTTAATATTGTTGAGATTATGAAGAAATCCTGGTTTGAAGAGGAAGAAGCGGATAAGAATAATTATTTTGGATAAAAATGAGGTTGATATTAATAGGGCCACAAGGCTCTGGAAAAGGCACACAGGCTGATTTGATTTCTGATAAATATAAAATCCCGCATATTCCCGTTGGAAATATCTTACTAGATAATATTAAGATGAACACAGATCTAGGCAAATTAGCTAAACCCTATTATGACAAAGGGAAATTGGTCCCTATTGAAGTTGTTTCTGACTTGATTAAACAAAGAATCAAGAAAAAAGACTGTATTAAAGGATTTATTTTAGACGGCTATCCAAGAACCATTGAGCAGGCTAATTTATTAGAGCAATTCACTGAAATAGACATAATTATCCTAATTGAATTGCCTAAGGAAAAAGTATATGAAAGAATCTCCAAAAGGTACATGTGCAAATGCGGCGCTAATTATCATTTAGTGTATAAACCTTCCAAAGTTAAAGGAGTATGTGACAAATGCAGAGGAAAATTATTCAGAAGGGAAGATGACACTATTCCTGCTATCAAGAAAAGACTGGAGATTTATAATAAAGAAACTAAACCTTTAATCAAATATTATGGCAAAAAAGTTATTAGAATCAACGGCGATCAGCCAATACCCAAGGTTTTTGAAGATATAAAGAAGGTTTTAGAAAATAGAAAAGTTTAAATAAGATTGATAATTTAAATTATCAAATGATAATAAAAAGTATCAAACAAAAAATAAAAAAATATTTTTTTGTCAATCCAACTGAAAAACTTAGAGTAAGGCATATAGAAAGAATAGTGAAAGTTCCATTGCCCTCTGTTATTAGATATGTTAAAGAGCTGAAAAAAGAAGGGGTATTAAAAGAATCTGAAATTTCAGGCGTTAAATTTTATAGTGCAGATAGGAGCTCCAAGGAATTTCTTGTTGAAAAATCATTATTTAATCTAAAATCTATTTTTGATTCTAAATTGATTAATTATTTAATTGAAGAATACAACAATCCTTTAATTATCTTATTTGGCTCTTATTCAAAAGGAGAAGATATAGAAAAGAGTGATATAGATTTGTATATAGAAACAACAAATAATAAAAAATTAAGATTAAATAAATTTGAAAATACCTTAAATCGAAAAATACATATTTTTAGTTTTAAATCCATAGACAAAGTTCCAAATAAGGATTTATCTAATAATATAATAAATGGAATTGTGCTTAATGGTTTTCTTGAGGTGTTTAAATGAGGGATAAAATTTCAAGCTGGGAAGATTGCAAAGAAGAAAATTTTTCAGTGAAAATTACCCCAAACAAAGGAAAAGCAAAATCTTTAATAGAAACTGCAGAGGGGAGAATTGAATATGCTAGTGAAAAAGAGATAAATAATAAAAAATTAAATTATGTATTTGAAGATTATTATACTTCTTTAATTGAAATGATTCATGCATTAACAATATTAGACAGCTACAATGTTTCAAATCATATTTGCTTGGGTTTTTATTTAAAGGATATTTTAAAAAAAGAAAAACTATTTAGATTATTTGATAATATTAGATTTAAAAGAAATTCATTAGTGTATTATGGTAAAAGAATGACTTCTGAAGAAGCATCTGAAGGCATTGAAAAGTGTAAAATAATAATAGATGAAATAAAAAATCTGATTAAAGAAAAAGGTTAAAAGTTAATTATAATCCTCTTTCAACTCAAAAAAATCTTTCTTAGCAATTATTCTTTCTGAGATTTCCCCTCTTAAGTTCTTATTTATTAATTCCTTGACATTACCTGGGTAATTTGACAACAACCAAGCCAATTTAATGAAGGCTGTTTCTGTTAACATGTCTGTCAGGTTTCCTTGAACATAATCTTTAATCATTCTGCCTGTAGAATAAACATTCATGTTAATACATCCAAACACTGTCTGCGTGGTCATTACTATTGGGATTTTTAGTGATTTCAAGGCATTGAAAACCATTTTATTATGCTTTGAATCCTTATCAAACTCCTCCACAGGCAAATGACCCAAACCTGTCCCTTCTATAATTAATCCTTTATAATTTTTATATTGAAGAACCTCATCATTATGCAGATTAGGATGAACTTTTAATATTCCCACTTTTATATCCTTAAATGGCTTTAATTTCAGCCTTGAATTTGAAACTTTTTTGTATCCTGTCAGGAATTTGATGCTTGTCTTATCTACAACAGCATAAGGATCAACATTTACAGGCTTAAATGCATCCCTCCTTGAAGAATGCAATTTCTTGGTTTTATGCGCAGGCAAAATAAAACATTTATCATCATCAATAGAAGCATGCATGCATATCCCTACATCCCCAAAATCTGAGTTTAAAATAAAATTAACAGCGCAATATAGATTCAAGAAAGAGTCTGAAGATGCCCTGTCCGAGCTTCTTTGCGAACCCACCAGTATAATTGGCACTGGCAAGTCTTCCAAAATAAAAGATAACGCTGAAGCTGTATATGCCAGTGTATCTGTTCCATGTGTTATTATAATACCTTTTGGCTTGCTTTTAATCTCTTTTTCTATTTCTTTTGCTATCAGATTATAATGATTAAACCTAATGTTTTCAGACAGGATATTATAAACCAACCTTGAACTGATATTTGCTAATTTTTCCAATTCCGGAAACATTTCTAAAATATCTTCAGGGGAAAATTTAGCTGAGACTGCTCCTGTCTCATAATCTATTTTGGATGATAATGTCCCCCCGCAATGAAGGATAGAAATTCCGGGCAAATTGGGATTTGTTTTTATTTTTTTTGCTGTTTTTTTAATTTTAGATTGTATTTTTACCGACGTGATATTTTTTATCCTGGATTTTTTTATTCCAATGTTATAACCTGAATCCAATTTTAGATTAATTATTGTTTTATTTTTAGACGGCATTAAAATTCCTTCAAAAATTTTATCAGAAACTACTTTAATTTTATCATTATCTCTCATAATTCAATGTCAAAGAATATACATTAAATAGCATTTATATTCTACAATATATATATTGCAGTTCAAAAAGGTTTAAATATAACATAAGACTTTGAAAAGATTAAATATTAGAAAAAGGTTTTAATTTGGCGATTAAAACTTTAAATTGGCTTTAATTCCGTTTTGGCGAGCGGATTAAAACGAATTATATCTTGGCGATAACTAATTCTAAGAAGTAGTATGATGAACTTAAATATAAAGATTATTATACTACAATATATATATTCAAAAAATAAAGGGGGAGAATGAAAATGGACTTTTTAGTGCAAAATGCATTAGATGGGTTGAAAAATAGCAATTTAAACAATGTGGAGGTTGGTAAAGCTAATATTCATGTTGTAGGTTGCGGTGGTGCAGGCAACAATATGGTTTCATGGTTATACAAGAAAGGTATTCAAGGTGCTGAAATATATGCTATAAATACTGATAAACAGCATCTTGATATTTCTGAAGCTGATGCAAAGGTCTTAATTGGGCCTACAGTTACAAGAGGATTAGGCTGTGGAGGTTATCCACAAAAAGGTACAGAAGCTGCTAAGGAAAGCATGCATGAAATAAGAGAATTAATTAAAGGCTCTGACATGGTATTTATATGCGCAGGCATGGGAGGAGGAACAGGAACAGGAACTGCTCCAGTGGTTGCACAAATTGCTAAAGACTGCGGAGCTATTGTAATAGGAACTGTTACAATGCCATTAGCAATTGAAAAAGCCAGAGTTGATAAGGCTGAATTTGGCTTACAACAGCTAAGGGAAGTAAGCGATACTGTAATTGTTATTGATAATAACAGGCTAGTCTCCATTGCAGGAAATCTACCTTTGAAACAGGCATTTGCAGTTGCTAATGAACTGATTAGCACTATGATTAAAGGCATAGTTGAAACAATTGCAGTACCTTCATTGGTTAATCTAGATTATGCAGATGTAAAAGCTATCATGACTAACGGAGGAGTTTCTGTAATTGGCATTGGTGAAAGCGACACTGCTAATAGAGTTGATGAAGCTGTTAAAAGAGCATTGAGCAACCCATTATTGGATGTAAATTATGATGGTGCAACAGGTGCTTTGATACATATTACAGGAGGAGATGACTTAACATTAGATGAAGTAAGCAAAGTCGGCGAAATAGTAACTAACAGCCTTGATCCAGATGCACAGGTTATATGGGGCGCAAGAATATGCGAAGATATGAATAACAAAGTGAGGGTTATGACCATAATAACAGGTGTTAACTCGCCTTATATCCTAGGAAAGGTTGATCATGCAAAAGAATCTATAACCAGGCAAGATCGGCTAAGCAAGGAATTAGGAATAGAGATGATAAGGACAAGGTATTAATGCTCTCTTTTTTGAGATACCCCCAACAAGACTAATGTTTTTTAACATTAGTCTCTTTTTTTCTTTTTTTTAAATAATTTATCCAAATTTCATACTAGATAAAAACATTTTTATATTCCCCAATCATAATTTTTATAGTATGTAAAAAAATTGATAAAAAAAGATGATATTGATTGGCCCTGCCGGGAACATCGGGGAAAACATCACTGGTTCTTTGCATAATTTAAAGAATTATAACTTAAAATGCATGGAAGTAGAGTTTGTTAGATCTACATGGATGAATAATTCTACAGCTAAACAGGTTGGGGAACTAGCTAAAATGTTAAAAATAAAACTAAGCGTTCATGCCAGCTATTATATTAATTTAAATTCCGATGATAAGGAGAAATTAAATGGGAGTGAAAGAAGAGTCTTGGAAGCTTGCGAAAGAGGCAATTATATGGGTGCTGAGAATATTGTATTCCATCCTGGCTATTATGGCAAAAAAAGCAAAGAAGAGAGTTATGAGTTTATCAAAAATAATATTATTAAATTGCAAAAAATAATAAAAGGGAATAAATGGAAAGTTAAATTATGCCCCGAGACAACTGGAAAGATTAATGTCTTCGGGAGCTTGGATGAATTAATTAATTTAATCAAGGAAACTGGTTGCGGGATTTGCGTTGATTTTGCCCATTTGTATGCCAGGAACCAAGGCAAGATAGACTATAAAGAAGTATTTAATAAATTAAAAGTTTTAAAATTAAAAATACTGCATTGCCATTTTTCAGGCATAGAGTATGGAGACAAAGGCGAGAAAAGGCATATTGAGGTTGATTTAAACCAGTTCAAGGAATTGTTAAAAGCTATTCCTAAGGAATTAGACGTTGTTATCATTAATGAAAGCCCCTATCTCTTAGAAGATGCTTTGAAGATGTGGAGATTAGTGCAACGCAGATTATAGTTTAGAAGGGCTTGAACAAGAAGAATGTGCTAAAAAGATGAATATTTCCCAGCCCACCTTTCATAGATTAGTTATATCTGCCAGAAAAAAGATATCTGATGGAATAGTAAATGGAAAAGCCCTTAGAATAGATGGTGGAAATTTTAGGGTAATTGGAAAAAGGCAGAGGCTTTCAAGATGGAAATAGCAATAGCAAGCGATGATAAGAGAACAACATCACACCACTTTGGCAAGGCATTAGGATTTGTAATTTTTGATATTCAGAGAGGTAAAATAATTGGCAGAGATTACAGAGAAAATATTGAAAAAAATTCTGGTGAGTGCGGAAGTTGCGACCATCCCACCATGATTAAGAACATAGGAGATTGTGAAATTGTAATCAGTTATGGAATGGGGCAAAGGATATATTCTGATTTAGTAAATAGCAACATTACACCAATAATAACTGAAGAAAAAACAGTTAATGGGGCATTAAATCAATTTTTGAAGAAGCAGCTGAAGAACTGCATTGATAAATTGCATTAGCCGTGTTGCGACGGATGTTCAGTTTGTTTTATGTTTTAAGAGACTTTTTATAGCCCAACTTAAGAAGATAGAATCATTTACAAACATGCTTAATAAAAGTTTGAAAAGAACTAAATTAAAAAAATTAGATGATAGAAAATGTTATAAATCCACCAATTTCTTTAACTTTTAAGCTCCTGTAGTCTAGTCCGGTCAAGGATTCAGATGCATTGCAGAATAACCCTTTCGAATTTGATCAAAATGAAGACAGGCTGGGGCCCGGGTTCAAATCCCGGCAGGAGCATTTATACTCAAAGGTGATAGGAGAAAAAATGATTGATGAATATGCTTTAAAAGAAGCTTTCAGCAAAATAAAAAGCGAGATAGATGGGTTAAAAATGGAAATTATTTCATTAAAAGAACAGTTAAGCGAGAATTCATATGAAGACCAAACAGAAGAGTTAATAGAGCATCATCCTATTGAAAAAAACAGGGGGGATGAAATTAATCTAACAGACTCATACTATTAAAAAGGCTTATAAATAGAGTTATTTAAAAGATGAAAAGATGAAAAGAAGCAGCAGACGTTGGAAAAAGAAAGGCCAAATGAGATGGAAGTGGCAACGTAAAAAGATGAATAAGCTCAAGAGAAAAAGAAAAAGAGCTAAATAACCCCAGGATAATGGATAAGGTCACAGAAGAGAAATTAAAGAAATATTTCAAAATTACCAAAAGCGCTTTTGATAAAGCCTCTAAAGCCAAGGAAGAAATTAAAATCGAGAATTCCAGGGCTGATTTTCTGGATATGATTGAGAGGTATATTAAAGATGCTTTTTATTTCTATGAAAAAAAGGATTTTGTAAATGCTTTTGCAGCATTAAATTATGCCCATGGCTGGCTAGATGCAGGAGCAAGAATCGGCCTGTGGAAAGTTGGGGATAATAAATTATTTGCTGTTGATGGAGAATGAAAGCTATTATTGTAAGCGGATCAGTCTGCACTGGAAAGACAACCTTTGCTAAAAAGCTATCTAAGGAGGGGAAATTAAAATATGTGAATATCAGTGATATTATTGATGAATACAAATTAAGCAAAAAATATGATAAAAAATTAAGTTGCAATATTGTAGATGTAAAAGACTTGGTTAATGTTTTAATAAAATTAATCAAAGAAAACAAGAAAAAACTGGTCATTGACGGGCATTTGTCTCATTATATCCCCAACAAATATGTTAAAAAATGTTTTGTAACCAAATGCGACATTTCTGAATTGAAGAAAAGACTGGAGAAAAGAGGGTATAGTGCCGCTAAAATAAGAGAAAATCTTGATGTTGAAATCCTTGATTTGATTCTGGAAGAAGCAAAAGAGTTTGGGCATAAAATAAAGGTTGTTGACACCTCTAAATAAATTCCATACTAACCTGCAGTCCGTCGTAAGTTGGGTATTCCTCAACTATTGCCGGCTTGAATCCCTGCTTTTTTAAAACACCTTTTAATTTGTTTATTGTTTTTATGCTTGTTAATATTCTGCTGTTTTTTTTGTCAATATAAAGATTATTCAATCTTAATTTGTTCATAAAAGAATTTAAAGATTTTAAATTATCCGCATATATTGCCCCTCTTTTCAGCATGCCGTCTTTTGTTACAATGTCAAATTTATTTCTTGTATTTTTTGCTGTTCTTAATATCCTTCTTCCAAACTGAATTTTATCCTTGAAACTAGAACTGCAATAGTGAATGTTTAAGCCTGGATAATTTTTAACAATTTTTTTTGATAATTCCTCACTGCCTTTAATTGCGTAAGACAAATTATCTTTAAGCATTAAATTATTTCTTATATAATAATTTATATTCAATTCCGAACTCTCTAGTTCATTTAGATTAAAGAAATCAACTTTGTCTTTGAAAAATTCAACAATATTAATTGTTTCATTTTCTTTTTTGGGAATAACTGGAATTTCCACACCAATCTTAAACTTAAATTTTCTTGCCAAGATTATTCTATCCCAATATTTATTATTAAATAAATCCGGATGAACCCTTAATTCATCCAAGCCTGAATTCTCAAGCTTTCTTAAATTGATTTCATTAAATTGATTGCCTAGAGAATTATAAAGATGAATGTGAAACTTTTTTCCAAACTTGTTTTTTAATGCTCTGATATACCTGCACGTCTTTTCTATTTTTAGTAGGGGGTCTCCGCCAGTTATTCCGCATCCTTCTGCTTTCATGGATTTTGCCTCTTCTATCAAATCATTAAGATAGTTTATTTTCCTTTCATTAGCCCAAGCAATATCCTTGTTTTTCTTGACTTCAGAAATAGGGCAGTAAAAGCAGTTTCTTGAGCATAATCCTGTAACAAACAAAACAAGCTTTTCCCCTTTAATACAATATTTACATCCTTTAGGAATTTCTCCATTAAACAATTTTTCTTTTAAGGCTTTATCCATAGATATAATTCAGTTAGCTTTGCTTTTAAAAGTTATTTGTTTAAGCATATTTTTGCATGATACCACATCAGAAAAATTTTTAAGAATACTATTTTTTATCCACAAATTTTTCAATATAATATATTATCTTTTCCTTTTCTTCAATATTAATAGACACTTCTAACCCATAGTTTGTTGGTTTTGTAAGCAATATCCTTTCTTTAATAAGCTCTTTTACACAATCTTTAACTTGCCCTCTTAATTCATTAGGAAATCCTTTTGGCATATTATCAATAGAAGTATGACTATGCTTAAATTTTCCAAGACGCGTTAATTTATGCAATATTTTTCCTTTAATTTCCTCTTCTGTCCACATATAAGTCCACCAGGATATACTTTGATGAGTTAAATTTATATACTTTTCTATTTTAATTATATAATTAACTTAGGAGTTAAATATGAGTGAAAAATCATTATTACTGCAATTAACAGGGGATATGCCTTTATTTAAGATAATAGACTTTTTAATAGATAATAAAAACATGGATTTCAGCAAAAAGGATATAGCTAATGGTGCAGAAATATCAAAAGCATCTTTATTTAATTACTGGCATGAATTAGAAATATATGATATTGTAAAAGTAACAAGGCAGTTTGGCAAAACAAAATTATACACTTTAAATTCAAACAGCATTATTGCAAAAAGAATATTAGATTTGGAAAAAGCGTTAATTTCAAAAGCTATGGAAAAAGAGCAAGAATTACTAGTAAATGCTTAAAACGGAAAGATCCAAGGAAGAATTTGACAAACCCATAAATATCCTTAAACAAAAAATAAAAATAATGCCTAACGAAGAAACCGAAGAATTTATGCTTCAAGCGGAAAAGATATGTCCAGACAAAAAGGATATTGATTATTTTGCTCTGGCTTTAAAACTAAAATGCCCTTTATGGAGCAATAATAGAATATTAAAAACAAAACAAAATGTTGTAATTGTTTACTCTAGTGAAGAATTAATCTAAATATTTTGAGTTTGAGTATTTTTTAAAATCAGTTGTTTAATCTTATCTCTTAACTTATAAGCATCAGCCCACTTGGCATAAGTCTGCCAGCCCTGAAAATGCTTAACTTCTTTTTCATAGTAAGAAATAGGGGATTATACTACTATTTAAAGGTTTTTATTTTGTTACTACTATAGAATTATCAATTTAACAGCCATTTCCATAATGGCATGAACTGAATTCCCTGCTCTTTCTTTTCCATATCTTTGGTGATTATAATTAACTCTTTAGTTTTCTTAAATTCCCTCTTGAATTCCAATAGTCCTTTTATCTCTCTTTCATCTATTTCATCTGAATAGCATACATTAATAGCAGTCAACTTTTGGGTTGGTTCTTTTATCACAAAATCAACTTCGTTCTTCTTTTTCCAGTAATACACATCTTTATTTCTTCTTTTTAACTCTATGAAAACCAAATTCTCGCCTAATCTTCCCTCGTCTTTGGAGAACTTAAAGCTGACTGTATTCCTTAACCCGTTGTCTATGCAGTATATTTTTTTTGGGTTAGTTTGTTGTTGCTTTAATGAATAAGAAAATAAGGAAGTAGTAAAAACCAAATAAGCGTCTTCTAAGTATGAGAGATATTCCCCTATAGTATCTTTTTTAACGCTAAATTCTTGGTTTATGTATTTATAATAAGAATTAACAGTAAATAAAGAGGAAATATTTGTTAATAAATATTTTATCATAGTTTTTATTAAATTTAAATTCCTTATATTATACCTCTCCACTATATCTTTGTAAACTATTAATTCTAAGTAATTCTCAAGTATTTCCCTTTTTTGAGGGGTATTTACAATTTCAGGAAATCCGCCGTCATTCAAATATTCTTTAAATAATTTTGTTAGTATAAACCTTTGTTGGCTGTATACAAAGTTATTTTCAAGGGCAATATCTTTAAATTTAAGAAATTCTTTAAAAGATAAAGGAAACATAATATAATTTAATGTTCTCCCTCTTAAAGATGAATTTATTTCCTTATTTAATAATTTTGAAGAGGAACCTGTTATAAATATCCTAATATTTTCTTTGTCATATATCCTTCTTACAAACATCTCCCATTTATCTACTTCTTGGACCTCATCAAGGAAGAGAAATATTCTATTTGTTTTATTTTTTGGATATAATTCAAAGTAAGCTTCAAGTAAGGATTGTAAATCATACAATTTTAAAGGATATAATCTGTCATCAGATAGGTTTAGATATATTATCCTATCTTTCTCCATTATTTTCAGCAAATCGTATATTTTCTGAAAGAAAAAATAAGTTTTTCCAGATCTCCTTGAACCCGATATACTTATTACCTTATTTATATCTGAAATTTCAAGATCTCTTATTTTAAATTCAGGGAGGTCTGCATGATGAAATTCCATTATTAACAATTTAAAAATTTCTTTCTTTTCCATAACCCTTTATAGGGTGCAACTTATATATAAATGTTTCCCTTTTAAAAGGGATATCTATTATTAAAGCTAGTTTACAATCCTTTTCATATTGCTAAAATTGGGTATCAGGAAAACCTTTTAAATGTAATAATTTCAATAAATTCAATGAATCTAGAAAAGATATATGACAAGAATTACAAGAAACTGCTTTTGATACCCCTAATCCTATTAATCCTAAGCATAAGCTTCCTGATTTTTAATTATTTCTCAACAGGAGGGGTAATAGAGAGGGATGTCTCATTAAAAGGAGGAATATCTGTAATAATAGAAAAAGAAGGGCTGAATGAAAATGAAATCTCCTCTTATTTAAACTCAAAATTCAACAGTGTGATAGTAAGAACCTTAACTGACCTGTCAACCATGAGGGATATTGGACTAATAATAGAATCATCTGATGCTCCTGAAGATGAATTAAAGGATGCATTGAAAGAAAAGATATCATTCACAGAAGAGCAATACTCTGCAGAAATCTATTCCCAAACTTTTTCAGAATCATTTTACAGGCAGCTGATTTATGTACTTTTATTCGCATTCATTCTAATGTCAATTACAGTGGCAATAACATTCAGAAGCTTTGCCCCGTCAATAACTGTAATAGGCTGCGCATTAACTGATATTCTGATAACTTTAGGAATAGTCTCTTTATTCGGGCTGCAGATATCTGCAGGGGGCATAACTGCATTTTTATTGATTATAGGCTATTCCATAGACACTGATATATTATTAGCAACCAAATTAATCAAAAGGAGTATAGGCACTAAATATGACAGACTAAAGCAGGCAATAACTACTGGTTTAACTATGATTCTCACCACAATCACTGCGTTATTAATAGGCTTTGCATTCTCAACTGCACCTGTCTTAAAGGAAATATTCAGCATATTAATAGTGGCATTGGTAATAGACATCATCACAACCTATTTTTGGAGTGCACCTGTATTGATATGGTATATGAAGAAGAGGAACATGCATTAAGATGAAATTAAAGCAGTTATTCACAACGAGGATAATAATCTTAGTATTCTTTATCTTAATTTCTTTATTTGCAATAGGCCCTACATTCAATCAGGATGGTGTTGCAATAAGGGGTGTAGAAACAAACAGCTCGGCTGAATTTGCAGGAATTTCTGTTCTAGAAAACATCCAACCCACTAAATATGAGAGAATACTGGAAATTAATGGGCAGAAGATTAATTCTTTAGAAGACTATTCCAATGCAATAAGCACGGATGCAAAATTAACAATCTCAACAAACAAAAATTCATATACCTTACTAAATGAAAATTTAGGCTTAACTGTAGAAAATCCCGCTTCTAATAACATCCTTAAAGGCCTTGAGCTTCAGGGCGGGACCAGAGCATTAATACAGCCAAGCGAAAAACTAAGCGAGCAGCAATTGCAGGACTTGATTGATGTTATGGAGAACAGGCTTAATGTCTACGGGCTAAAGCAACTGATAATAAAAAAAGCTTCTGATTTTGAAGGCAACAAATATATAGTTATTGAGATTGCAGGCGCAACAAAAGAGGAGGTCAAAGAATTAATAGGGCAGCAGGGAAAATTTGAAGCTAAAATTGGAAACGAATCTGTATTCTCCGGCGGCAAACAGGATATTAAGTTTGTATGCAAGGGGGACGGAACATGCTCTGGAATAATGAGCTGTGATAAAATAAGTGAGGGATACCAGTGCAGGTTTGAATTTTCAATTAAATTAGGCGAGGAAGCTGCTAAAAGACATGCCCAGGTAACTTCTGATCTTGATATAAATATAAGCGATACTGGATATGAGTACTTAAGCAAACCCATTGATCTATACCTGGATGATAAATTAGTTGATAGCCTTAACATTGCTTCTGACTTAAAGGGGAAGGAGGCAAGGGATATTGCTATTTCTGGCCCTGGATTTGGATTGAGCGAACAGGATGCTTTCTTAGATGCAACAAATAACATGAATAAACTACAGACTATTTTAATTACTGGTGCATTACCCACATCCCTTAATGTCGTGAAAATGGACTCTATAAGCCCTAGTCTAGGCTCTACTTTTGAGAAAAATGCAATAATTGCGGGATTGCTTGCCTTGTGCGGCATTGGCTTGGTGATATTTATTCGATATAGAAAACTAAAGATATCAATACCTATTATTTTCATCTGCATTTCAGAAACTTTCATCACTTTAGGAATCTTGACCATGTGCAGATACAATTTAGATTTAGCTGCTATAGCAGGGATAATTGCTGCTGTCGGCACCGGCGTGGACGATCAGATTGTAATAAGCGATGAAATTCTAAATAAAGAAAGCGCTAACTGGAAGGAGCGCTATAAAAAGGCATTCTTTATAATAATAGCTGCTTACTTTGCTACTGTCCTAGCAATGATTCCTTTATGGGTTGCAGGCGTAGGTTTGCTAAGAGGATTTGCTGTTTCAACAATTATCGGCGTAACGATAGGAGTCCTTGTTACAAGGCCGGCATATGCTTCAATAATCAAGGTTTTATTAAATGAATAAGATTTAAATATAAGTTAGTCTCTCTAAAATTTCTATACTGGAGGTGGTGCCTATCTCATTCGATATTGAAGAAGAGTTTTTAGACAATGATGAAACCAGTGAAGACGATGATGAAGATTGGGAGCAGTATGACGACGTGGATTAATATTTTTCTTTTTCTTTTATTTTAACTTTTTACTTTTAACTTAAGAATTTGGCAAGCAAAAACCTTATAAATAAGTTATACTTATTAGGACTAAGGAGGTATAAGATGGTACAAGCACTAGTTGAAATTAATGATAATACAAACAGGGTATTAAACATTGTAAAAGCAACCTATGATTTAAAGGATAAAGGGGAAGCTATAGAACTTGTTGTAAACAGATATATAGAAGAAAAGAATGAACCTGAATTAAAACCTGAATTTATTAAAAAGATTAAACAAATAGAAAAACAGAAGAGCATTCATGTTGAAGACTTTGCTAAAAGATATGGGCTAGATTAAGATGTATTCTTTGGATATAAAACCCGAAGCAGATAAGATATTCAGCAAATTAACAAAGAAGAATAAAAAACAATTAAATATCATCCACAAAAAGATTCTTGAAATAAGAAAAGCTCCTTATCATGAATACAAATTTTTAAAAAATCCCCTTCAAAATTTTAATAGGATCCATATTGATAAAAGTTTTGTGTTAATATTTAAATTGGACCACAAAAAAGAGGTAGTAGATATCTATTATTATGCTCATCATGACAAAATTTATTCCTGGAGACCGAAATTAAATGAGTGAGATTAAAATAATTGCTGGAAAGCATAAATGTCGGAAAGATATGGACATGCGGATTGTGAATGTAAAAGATGATGATAAAGATATTGTTTCCTGGATTATTTATGGAATATGTAAAAAGTGTAATGTTGTTTTAATAAGCGGTTTATTTTTATCTTCTGAAGAACCAATTCAAGATAGAGATTTTATAATATATTATGATAAAATTTCAACAGAAGTTAGATTTGGAGAAAAGAAAAAAAGAGAATAAAATAAAGCTTAAAATAACCTTATTTTCAGAACTCAAAAAGTCTGCATTCATATTATTTAAATTTTACTGTTTTTAAAAATTTATTTTGCCTCTACAAGCCTTAATTCATTAAAATTTTGGTGATTTGAGAGAAGAAAGCTATATAAATAAAAACATGTTTTTTAAAGTATAAAAGAGGTCTAAAATTGTATTAAAATGGCAGAAAATAATTACAATGCTAAAAATATAACTGTATTGAAAGATTTAGAAGCAGTAAGAAAAAGAAGCCCAATGTACATAGGAGACACTGGATTTAGAGGATTACACCATATTCTTCAAGAGGTTTTAGATAATTCCATTGACGAGGCTTTGGCTGGCTACTGCAACAAGATTAATGTTAATATCCATGCTGATGGCTCTGTAACTGTGAGAGACAATGGGAGAGGAATTCCTACTGATATTCATCCTGAAGAAAAAAAACCTGCTTTAGAGTTAGTCCTGACTGTTTTACATGCTGGCGGAAAATTTGACAAATCTACATATAAAATATCAGGGGGGCTACATGGCGTTGGGGTTTCTGTTACAAATGCGTTATCTGAATTTTTGGATGTAAAAGTTTACAGAGAGAAAAAAATATTCCATCAAAGATTTGAAAAAGGCAGAAAAGCAATGGAGATGGAAATCATAGGAGATACAACTGAAACAGGAACTGAAATCACATTCTTGCCTGACAAAGAAATTTTTGAAACTGTAGACTTTGATTATAACCATATTGTCAAGAGATTAAAAGAATTGGCTTATTTGAATTCTGGCTTGAAAATTGCAATTAAAGACGAAAGAACTGAAAAAGGTGAAGAATTTAGATTTGACGGGGGCTTAAAACAGTTTGTTGAAGATTTGAATAAAAACAAAAATAAAATACACGACGTTATTCATATAAAAAAAGACAATAGCATTTCTACTGAAATTGCTTTGCAATACAATGATTCTTATAATGTAAGAATATTCAGCTTTGTCAATAATATTCCCACTATAGAAGGCGGGACACATGAAGAAGGCTTTAGAACTGCATTGACAAGGATTTTTAACGAGTACACAAAAAAAAATAAATTAAGTGATATAAAATTAGAAGGCGATGATGTGAGAGAAGGTTTGACTTGCGTTATTTCCATTAAAGTTCCTGAACCTCAATTTGAGGGACAAACTAAAACAAAATTAGGAAATTCTGAAGTTAAAGGCTTAGTCAGCTCTGTTGTTTATGACCAATTAAGCACTTTCTTTGAAGAACATCCAAACATTGCAAAAATCATAATAAGCAAATGCATGAGTGCTGCTAAAGCAAGAGAAGCTGCAAGAAAAGCAAGGGAATTAGTAAGAAGAAAATCTGTTTTAGAATCTGGAAGCCTGCCTGGAAAGCTGGCTGACTGCCAGGAAAAAGACCCTTCTAAATGCGAATTATTCATTGTAGAAGGAGACAGCGCCGGAGGAAGTGGAATAAGTGGCAGAGACAGAAAATTCCAAGCGATATTGCCATTAAGGGGAAAAGTATTGAATGTTGAAAAAGCCAGATTAGATAAGGTTTTTAAAAATAACGAGATTGTTAATTTAATTACAGCTTTGGGGTGCAGTATTGGAGATGAATTTAATATTAAAAGATTAAGATATCATAAAATTATAATCTTAACAGATGCTGATGTAGACGGCCAGCATATTGCCTGTTTATTATTAACCGTATTTTATAGGTATATGAAAGAATTAATTGATAATGGATATGTTTACGTTGCTCAACCCCCCCTTTTCAGCATTAAGAAAGGAGGAAAAACAATTTACCTGAAAGATGAAGCTGAATTAGAAAAATACAGCGAGAAAGAAAGTTTGAGAATTCAAAGATTTAAAGGTTTAGGAGAAATGAATCCTGAACAATTATGGGATACTACTTTAGACCCTGAAAAAAGAATTTTGAAAAAAGTCATTGTAGAAGACGCTGTTATAGCTGATCAAATATTTGCAACTTTAATGGGGGATGAAGTAGAGCCAAGAAGGGAGTTTATAATGCAATATGCCAAGGAAGCCAAGGTGGATATCTAAATGGTAGGGCAGATTAAACTAATAGAAGAAGAAATGAGAGAAAATTACATAGATTATGCTATGTCCGTTATTACAAATAGGGCTTTACCTGATGTTAATGATGGTTTGAAACCTGTCCACAGAAGAGTTCTTTATACAATGTACAAATTAGGATTATTTAATAATAAACCATTTAAGAAAAGTGCAAATGTAGTTGGAACCTGTATGGCCCGTTATCACCCTCATGGGGATGCTGCTATTTATGACACATTAGTTAGAATGGCCCAGAATTTCAGCTTAAGATATCCTTTAATTCAGGGTCAAGGTAATTTTGGAAGCACTGATTTTGGCGCAGCTGCATCAAGATATTGTATAACGGGGGATTCATTAATACTAACTGAAAAAGGAATTTTACCTATAAAAGAAATTTCAAATAAAAAAGAAGAAAAAATTAATTTAAAGATTTTATCCTATAATGGCAAAAAAAATAATGCTTCGAAATTTTTTAATTCTGGCAAACATAAAATAATAAAAATATTAACAGAATCAGGATATGAACTTGAAGGTTCATATAATCATCCTGTATTGATATGGAAATTAGGATTAAATTTTAAACCAATAATTTCTTGGAAATTACTTGAAAAATTGGAAGAAGGGGATGTTTTATTGATAAACAGAGATAATAATCTATTTTCAAACCATTCTTTAGATTTAAGACGATATTTCCCTAAAATTGGGTTCAAAAATAATGTGGAACTCCCAAAAAAAATGAATGGGGATTTGGCTTTTTTAATGGGTGCCTTGGTTAGCGAAGGCAGTTTTCATAATAATCAAATACTTTTTTGCAATCAAGATATGGAATTTTATAATAAAATTAAATTAATAATACAATCTCAATTTAAAGGTATTCAAATATACGAAAGAAAAATCAGGGGTTCTTGTATGGAATTGAGCATTTATGAACAAAAAGTGGTTATGTTTTTAAAAAATATAGGATTAAAAGGAAAATCCGCTGAAAAAGAAATTCCTTTTTCAATATTAAAATCAAAAAAGAAAGATATTAAAGAGTTTTTAATTGCCTTATTTGAAGGTGATGGTTCTGTAATTTATAAAATTGATAAAAGACACAACGGCAAATCAATTATTATCAATTATGATTCTAAAAGCGAGATTTTAATTAAACAAATTAAAACAATTTTGTTAAATTTTGGGGTTATATCTAATTTTCCTATAATAGATAAAAGAAATGGCTGTTTAAAATTGGCAATCTCCTCGTGGGATAATTTAAATAGATTTTATAATGAAATTGGTTTTTTTTCGAAAAGGAAAAAGGAAAAATTAAATTTTATAAAATCTATGAATTCTTATAGGTTAAGCAAAATTGATTATATTCCTTTTTTAAATGATTATTTAAGAAAAAAATATGATAATAATTTTATCAAAAAAAATAATTTTGATAGATACAATTCTTTAATTAAAAATCATAACAAACTTATAAAGATTGTGGATTATGAAGATATAATTTTTATAAATTGGATTTTAAAAAACAAATTTTATTTTGATCAATTAATTAAAATTGAAAAAACAAATGAACTTAAAGAAGTATTTTCAGTTAAAGTAGATAGCAATTGCCACTCTTTTATTGCAAATGGTTTTATTAATCATAATACAGAAGCAAGATTAAATAAAATTGCTGAAGAATTATTAAATGATATCGAAAAAAACACTGTTAAATTTATTCCAAACTATGATGGCAGTGAAGAAGAACCGATTGTATTACCAGCTAAATTACCTAACTTGTTAATCAATGGGAGCTCTGGAATTGCTGTTGGCATGGCAACCAATATTCCGCCGCACAATATTCAAGAGGTTATTGATGCTGTTATAGAAACTATAAAAAATCCGGGAATCAGCTTCAATGAGTTATTAAGCTTAATCAAAGGTCCTGATTTTCCTACTGGGGGAATAATTGTCGGAAGTTCCGGAATAAGAAGCGCTTATAAAAATGGAAGAGGCAAAATTATTTTAAGAGCTAAAACTGAAGTCCATGATAAAAAGATAATTATTAATGAAATTCCCTACCAAGTTAACAAAAGTTTTTTATTAGAAAATATTGCTGATTTAGTCAAAGACAAAAGAGTAGATGGAATATCTGATTTAAGAGATGAGAGCGATAAAAAAGGATTAAGAATTGTTGTTGAACTGAAAAAAGGCGCTAATGGCGAAGTTGTATTAAATCAACTGTTAAAAAATTCCCAGCTGCAAATCACTTTTGGCGTTAATACCATTGCATTAGTTGCCGGACAGCCTAAATTAATGAATCTAAAAGATTTAATCAATTACTATATTTTACACAGAAGGAGAGTTGTTAGAAGAAGGACCCAATTTGAATTAGACAAAGCTGAAGAAAGAAAACATATTTTAGAAGGGTTAAAAATTGCTTTAAGTAATATTGATGATATAGTTAGATTAATCAAAGCTTCTAAAAGCCCTGAAGAAGCCAAGAAAAGTTTAATTTCTAATTATACACTAAGCGAGAAACAAAGCCAGGCTATTTTAGACATGAAATTGCAGAGGTTAACGTCCCTGGAGCAAAATAAAATCAATGAAGAATATGAAATTCTGGTTAAACTGATTGTTGAATTAAGAGAAATATTATCCTCTGAAGAAAAAATACTGGAGATAATTGTTAAAGAATTATCAGAATTAAAAGAGGAGTACAAAGATGAAAGAAGAACCCAAATCATAGGGGACGAAGAATTTTTTGAAGACGAAGACTTGATTAAGGAAGAAGATGTGGTTATTACTGTAACTAATTCCGGCTATATAAAACAAATAAATTTGGACGAGTATAAAAGCCAAAAAAGAGGCGGGAAGGGGGTGATTGGCACTGAAACCAAAGAAGAGGATTTTGTAGAACAATTATTCACCACAAGCAATCACAGTTATTTATTGATATTCACAGACAAAGGAAAAGTCCACTGGCTAAAAGCCTACAAAGTTCCTGTTGGATCCAGATACAGCAAAGGAAAAGCCATTGTGAATTTATTAGAATTAAAAGATGAAAAAATAAATGCTGTTCTGCCTGTTAAAAACTTCATTAATGCCTATCTATTTTTCTGCACTAAGAACGGCTTGATTAAAAAAACCAGCCTGAAAGAATTCAGCAATCCAAGAAAAGGCGGGATAAGAGCTATTAAACTAAAAGAAAAGGATGAAGTCATTAAAGTCATGTTAACTTCCGGAGACTTTGAAATCATAATAGGAAGCAGAAACGGTTTGGCTGTTAAATTCAATGAGAAAGATATCCGTGAAATAGGAAGAAATGCTTCTGGTGTAAGAGGCATAAGGTTAATTAAAGATGCTGTTGTCGGGATGGAGATTGCCAAGGAAAAATCTGATTTATTAACAATAACTGAAAACGGCTTTGGCAAAAGAACTGCAATGGATGAGTATAGACTAATTAAAAGAGGCGGGAAAGGGGTAATTAATATCAAGACAGAAGGGAGAAACGGCAAGGTAGTTGGCATAAAAACAGTAATGGATAGCGATGAGGTTATGTTTATAACCAAAAAGGGCGTAGTGATTAGGACTAATGTCAATGGAATTTCAAAAGTAGGCAGAAACACCCTTGGCGTTAGAATAATGAGATTGAAAGATGGTGATAAAGTTACATCTGTAGCCAGAGTCTTGAACGGCGGATAAAAAGAATTAAATAAATTTATATATAAATTTATTATTAAATTATTATGAAAAGAGGCCAGTCAGCAATGGAGTATCTGATGACTTATGGCTGGGCAATACTGATAATTTTAATCGCGGCCGGTGCATTATTCTATTTGGGTGTTTTTGACACTGAT
>Ga0210057_1003800_pt1 | contig 20532 bp, 16 predicted proteins | sample CryGeyCG2114_010_2_FD_183968 | JGI IMG/M metagenome (GOLD analysis project Ga0210057, IMG submission 183968) | Groundwater microbial communities from aquifer - Crystal Geyser CG10_big_fil_rev_8/21/14_0.10 (SPAdes) (version 2) | ecosystem: Environmental > Aquatic > Deep subsurface > Groundwater ...
GCAGAAAAATCAAAAGGGGGTGGAGTATGCATAAGAATGTTTATGAAGAATATAAGAAATTGTTTTAATAATTTTTATTAATCTGCTTCAATACTTTTTCATTTCCTTTCCAATATAATGCGTTCTTCAAGACCCCATTTATTGTCTCTACAGGTATTATTTTTATTTTCTTTTTATCTTCTATTGAGAGAATTACATCCTTTTCATTTGTTTTTGGAATTATAACCTGCTTTATTCCTGCTTCTATTGCAGCTTCTATTTTTTGCGTTACCCCCCCAATAGCCAGAACTTCCCCCCTTATTGATAAAGAGCCTGTCATGGCAGTATCCTGCCTTATTGGAATCTTCTTCAAAGCAGACACTATTGCAGTTGCAACTGCTATTGATGCTGAATCCCCTTCCACACCTTCAGGAGTGCCAACAAACTGGGTATAAACGTCGTATTTTTCCTTTAAATCTTCACCAAAATATTTCAGGATAATAGCTGAAACATTCTTTACTGCTTCTTTTGCAATCTTTCCTAACTGCCCTGTTGCTATGAATTCTGCTTTCTTTCCACCTATTGTTACTTCTGACTCTATTGGCAAAACTATTCCTGAGAAATGATTTTCACTACCTAATACAGCAAGTCCATTAACTTTACCAATTATGTTCCCTTTTGTGGTAATCACCTGGTATTCTCTTTTATGTTCAATATACTTATCTGCTATCTGCTGTTCTAATGTGCTTGCTAATAATTTTGCTTTATTTATGTGGATTGGCTGAACAAATTTTGAATTATCTTCTATTGCTATATCCCCTGCTGCCCTTACTAAACCGCCAAGCTCCCTTAATCTCAAGGTTAGCTTGTTTGACCTTCCTGAAGCTTTTTTTGCTTCTTCAATTATTTTTAAAACAGCTTCTTTTGTGAAGTGAGGAATTTTGCCATCTTTTTTTACTTCTTGTGCAATAAACTGGGCAAACTTTAATCTATTATGCGGTGTGTCTTCAATTTCTGAATCCATATAAACCTCATAACCATAACCTCTTATTCTTGACCTTAATGCTGGATGCATGTTTTTTACTGTTTCAAGATTTCCTGATGCAATGAATATAAAATCTGTAGGAACAGGTTCTGATCGGGTCATAGCACCCGAGGATCTCTCACTTTGCCCCGTTATAGGATATTTCTTTTCTTGTATAGCTGTTAAAAGCTCTTGCTGGGATTCTGGCTTTAATCTTGAAATCTCATCTATAAATAAAACCCCTTTATTCGCTCTATGAATCATACCTGGAATTAGTCTTTCATGCGCGGGTGTTCCTAAACCCCCAGATTGCAAGGGATCATGAAGTACATCGCCGAGCAATGCGCCTGAATGAGCACCTGTTGCGTCTAGAAAAGGCACTTTCTGAATTTTTGAATTATCAATCAACAACCTTGGTATTGCTTGGCCTGAATTTGATAGTTTCATTCTTTTTCCTAAATTAATAAATAAGATAAAAGCTGCCAAGAAAACCATAGACCCTATCAAAGATGCAGCTGCCATGATATCACCATATTCCTTTCTAATCCACCAAGGGGATATAACTGCTAAAATAAGCAAAAAGAAGAACAATATGTTTTGGCTTCTGAAAGAAGACATAGATTGCAACCTTGCCTTTGTAATTATCTTTTTCCCCTCGCCTTTTTTTGTTGTTCTTATTAGAGGAACATTTTCGTCTGATAAATTAGGGTATGATAAAACATCAACTAACTTCTCTCTAGGCAATAATTCTGCTAAGGCCTGGCCCACCATGGATTTTCCTATTCCTGGCTGACCAATCAATAATAAATTCCTTCTTTGCTTTGCTATTTTCTCAATTAAATTAACTGCCTTGTCCTGGCCAATAATCTGATCTCTAATTAACTTAGGTATTTTTATTTCTGCTGTTGTTTTGAAATTAAAAGATTCCATTTGTAAAATTAAAATAAAGAAATTTAAAAGGGTTTTGATTAAACAACGTCTTCTTCAGCTACCACAACAAAATCCCCAATAGCCATAACCGCTGAAAAGGGAATTAAAATTTGATTAGCTTTTGTCTTTTCCAAGTCCAAACCATCACAATAACTTGTTGGATTTTTTATAACAATATTAATTAATTCCCCAGTTCTTGTCTCAAATGATAAATCTGCTACTTCACCAAAACGCTTCCCTGTTTTTGAAACCACTAATTTTCCAAGAATTTGTTTTGAATATTTTTTGTCTTCTTCTTTTATCATATGGATTAATGGTAAATGGAACTTATTTATAAATATTGTTATTCTAAAGTGTTCCTAATTTGCCTTTATATTTATAACCCTCCCACCTTCTTTTCCTATGGAAATCTATTATTTTTAAATTTCGTGTGGAATGTTAATTCTGTTTTTTTTGTTAATTTTAAGGATAATTTTATATTTATTATGCAATTTTTATTTACTTTTTATTTAATTTATTTTTATTTTATAATAATTAAATTATTTATTTTATGTTTTTGGGGCTTGTATTATTAAAATTTTGAAGAATTTAATTTTTAATTTTTATCTTATTATATAAATTTTTCTAATATTTATTATATATTATTATAATTATATTTTAATATATATATTCCAATACCTGTTACTATTATTAAGTTCTATAGGAAATAAACGGGTAAATTTTTAAATTTAGGCTCTATAGGAAATATAGGTGGGGGGATATATTTTAGTTTATAATAATATTTAAATAAAAACACATTATAATTCAATAAAAATGGTTCAAAAAGATATTTCTAAATTTTTTAAAGATTATTTAAATAAAAAATCTTTATTTATAGATAAAAAGGCATTACAAAATAACTATACCCCTGAGACAATACCGCATAGAGATGAACAAATAGAACAATTAGCAGGAATTTTGGCACCTTCTTTACGAATGCAAAAACCAAGCAATGTTTTTATTTACGGAAAAACAGGTACTGGAAAAACCTGCGTTAGCCAATATGTAATTAACCAAATAGAAAGAATAAGCAAAGAAAAGAAGCTTAATATAAAATCATATTATCTTAATTGTAAATTAAAAAAAGTTGCAGATACAGAGTATAGATTAATAGCCCAAATGGCAAGGGGTTTTGGGGGGGATGTTCCTGCAACAGGATTACCTACTGACGAAGTTTATAAAATATTTATTAAAATTATAGATAATAAGAAACAATTAATTATTTTAGTTTTAGACGAGATTGACCAAATAGTAAACAAAACAGGTGACGGAATTTTATATAATCTGACTAGATTAAACCCAGAACTAAAGAATTGCGAGATTTGTATTTTAGGCATCTCGAATGATTTGATGTTTACAGAAAATTTAGACCCAAGAGTTAGGTCCAGCTTAGGTGAAGAAGAGTTAGTTTTCCCCCCTTATAATGCATTGCAGTTACAAGATATTTTAAAACAAAGATCTAACATTGCTTTTAAAGAGAATATTATAGAAGAAGGCGTTATAGAAAAATGTGCTGCGTATGCGGCTAGAGAGCATGGGGATGCTAGGAGGGCATTAGAATTATTAAGAGTTGCAGGAGAGTTATCTGAAAGGGAAAATTCAGACAAAATTAAAATAGAACATATTGATTTAGCAGAGGAGAAAATAGAAAGAGATAGAGTTGTTGATATTTTAAAAACACAACCAAAACAAATACAGGTTGTTTTGCATTCTATCCTAAACGTATGCAATGATAATAAACGGGTTTTTACGGGGGATGTTTTTGAATTATACCAAAAATATTGTTTAAAGGTTGGTTTAAAAAATTTAACACAGAGAAGAGTAAGCGATATTGTGGCGGAATTAGACATGCTTGGAATAATAAATGCCAAGGTTGTTTCCAAAGGGAGATATGGAAGAACTAGAGAAATTGGATTAGCAATATCCTCTTCAAATTTATCTAATGTAAAAAAAATGTTAAAAGAAGGGTTAGGCTTATGAAATTAGTTGAAAAATTTTTAAATAAAGGACTTTTAGTGAGCTCTTGTTTTATAAAAAAATTTGGGGATTCTGATTTTGATGGATTCATTAAAATTTTAAACGAAAAAATTAAAGAAAAGGAGAAAATTTTAATACTTAATGAGGATATATTTTATTTAATCAATAGCGGAGATAAAAAGATTTCTGTAAATTGGTTTGAATTTGAGAAATCAAAAGTTTTTTCAGAAAGGAATCAAGAGAATAACAGCTATAATAATTTTTTAGATGTAATGGATTATAATCTAAGCGATAAAAAAAAAGAGATTTTAAATGAAATTTATAATAAAGAACCTAGATTTATTGGAGGGGAAAAGGAGAGCAACCCTGTATTTGTCGTGAAAGATTATAAAGAAGATATAAAAAAAAGAGATGTGCAAGATTTTGTCAGCTATTTTAGGGTTAGGTATGAAGCATTAAAAAAAATTTTAATCAATAGGAAAGAATTATCAGAAGCTATTTCTATAGGAAGGGTTTTTAATAAAAACACAAGGGATAAAATAGCAATTATAGGAATTGTTAATGAAAAACATGTTACTAAAAAAGGCAACATTATTCTTGATTTGGAAGATTTAACTAGCAAAATCAAAGTTATCTTAAAGGATACAGATAAAGAATTATTTAATCTTGCTCAAGATATTGTTTTAGATGAGGTTATAGGCGTTACAGGATTTAATAATAAAAATGTTATTTTTGCGGATAACATAATTCTCCCAGATGTTCCTTTGGGCAATGAATTTAAAAAATTGAATAAAGAGGAATATGCTATTTTCACAAGCGACTTACATTATGGCTCTAAATATTTTTTAGAAAAAAATTTTTTGAAGTTTATTAAATGGTTAAATGGAGAAAATGGGGATAAAAAACAAAGAGAAATCGCCCTTAAAGTGAAATATTTATTCATTGTGGGGGATGTTGTAGAGGGAGTTGGAATATATCCAGGCCAATTTGAAGATTTAGAAATATCAGATATATATCAACAATTTGAGAAATTAGCAGATTTGCTATCTTTAATAAGAAAAGATATCTCTATAATTATTTGCGGAGGAAACCATGATGCTTTGAGATTAGCTGAGCCACAACCCATTCTAAATAAAGAGATTGCTAGGGGTTTATATGAAATGGAGAATGTTTTAATTGTGACAAATCCCAGCATTGTTAATATTGCATCCTCTGTAAATTTTCCCGGTTTTAATGTATTAATGTACCATGGGTTTAGTTTTCCTTATTTAGCCGATAATGTTGAAAGCATAAGATTAGCAGGCAGGCTGGAAAGGTCAGATTTAATAATGAAATTTTTATTACAGAGGAGGCATCTAGCACCGACGCATACTTCTATACAATATATCCCAAATCCAAAAGAGGATCCTTTGGTAATAGACATTATTCCTGATTTTTTTATTTCTGGGCATATCCACAGGGTTTCTGTTTTGAATTATAGGAATGTTACCCTTTTAGGATGTGGTTGCTGGGGCAGGGAAACTGCTGAGCAAAAAAAACGAGGATTAGTTCCTGATCCTGCTAAAATTATTATTGTTAATTTACAAAAGAGAGATATAAAAATTTTAAATTTTGGAGAATGAAAGAATATCTAAGAAAATTAAATGAAGACGTTGAGATAGCTTATGCAAAAGCAGGAGAAGCTAAGAAAAAAGGTTTAGACCCTATTTCTGAGATTGAGATGCCTATTGCGAGGAATATGGCTGAGCGTGTAGAAGGTTTAATATCCTCTGTTGCACCACAATTAAAAGGCGTTGGTATAGTAAAAAGAATTATTTCCTTGGAGCAAGAATACGGTAAATTAGACTGGAGGGTTGCTTTTATTATAGCTAAAGAAGTTGCAAAAGAAAATTTTTGCAAATTTAAAGATAAAAGAGAAGCAATGGAAGTGGGTTTAAGAGTAGGACTAGCTTATTTAACTAACGGCGTTGTTGCAAGCCCTTTAGAGGGATTTACAAGATTAGCATTGAAAAAGACAAGAGATGGAAAGGAATATTTTTGCTTGTATTTTTCTGGCCCTATAAGAAGTGCAGGCACTACTGCTACCTGCGCTTTTGTTGCTTTAGCTGATTATGTCAGGCATGAAATGGGATATTCTGCTTATGACCCCACTGAAGAGGAAGTCAGAAGAATTATTGTTGAGCTGATGGATTTTCATGGAAAAGTTACTAATTTACAATACATGCCTAGTGAAGAGGAGTTAACATTTATGACTGAGAAATTACCTGTACAAATTGATGGAGATCCAAGCGAGAAATGGGACGTTTCTAATTATAAAGACCTGGATAGAATGGAAACAAATAAACTGAGAAATGGAGTTTGTTTGGTTTTTGGAGAAGGCTTAACACAGAAAGCAAAAAAATTCTGGGGGATATTTTCCAAGTGGCATAAAAAATTTGAGATGGAGCATTGGGATTTTATCAAAGAATTTTTAAAAATACAAACCAATGTTAGAGATTTAGGACAGAAAAAGGAAAAGGAAGATACAGATTTTAAAATAAAACCGGATTATAATTTTGTGAAAGATATTGTTGCTGGAAGACCTGTATTGACACACCCCTTAAGGACAGGGGGGTTTAGATTAAGATACGGCAGATGCAGAAATAGCGGATTGAGCAGCATGGCTATTCATCCTTATACTATGGAGATTCTAGATAAGTATATTGCTATGGGAACCCAATTAAAAACTGAAAGGCCTAGCAAGGGCACTGCATTAAGCAGCTGTGATACTATTGAAGGACCAATTGTTAAATTAAAAGATGGAAGTGTAATTTTTGTAGATAGCGAAGAGAAACTTCTAAAATGCAAAAATAACGTGGAGGAAATTATCTTTTTAGGGGATATTTTAATTACATATGGAGATTTCCTAGACAGAGGCCATATTTTAATTCCCTGCGGATACAATGAGGAGTGGTGGTTAAGAGATTTTGAAAAAGCTATTGACAAAGAAATAAATTTTGATGAATTAAGAGATTTTTTGGACATTGACAAGGAAATTTTGAAAAAAATATTTTCTAAACCAAATTCTTATCTTAGTTTTGATGATTCCTTAAAAATTTCTGAGAAATTAAAAATACCTTTACATCCTCGTTGGACATATCATTGGAATGATATTAGTAAAGAACAGTTTCTTAGTTTAGCCAACTGGTTTAATAACATTGTTGTTAAAGAAGATAAATTGATACTCCCCTTGGATTATAATTTAATTAAGGATATTAGGGGTGAGAACCCTAAAAGAGCATTGGAACTAATCGGAGTAGAGCATGATATAGCCCCTAAAGAATATGTTTTAATTAAAGGAGAAGACGCGAAAAGTTTTTTTTATATTATGAGCAATATAAATAGTTTAAACTTGGAAGAAAAAGATGTTTTGGAAATAATTAACTCTAATCTGAAAATTAAAATCAAAGATAAGTCCGGCACTTTTATAGGAGCCAGAATGGGAAGGCCTGAAAAGGCTAAAATGAGGAAATTAACAGGGAGCCCAAATGTTTTATTTCCTGTCGGGGAAGAGGGGGGGAGGTTAAGAAGTTTTCAAGCTACTTTAGAGAAGGGGAAAATTAGATCTCAATTTCCAGTCTTTTATTGCAGTAAATGCGACAGAGAAACCATATATCCTTATTGTGAAAAATGTTTGGACAAAACAAAAGAAAAATATTATTGTGAAGGATGTGGCAAGACCTTATTTGAAGAATGTGAAAAACATAAATCCTCCAAGAGATATAAATTTACAGAGCTGGATATTGAGAATTATTTTAAAAATGCCCTAAAAATCATCGGCTTAAGAGAATACCCTGATTTAATTAAAGGCGTTAGGGGCACAAGCAATATTGATCACATACCTGAGGATTTAGTTAAGGGAATCTTAAGAGCGAGCCATAATTTATATGTGAATAAAGATGGAACCATAAGATATGACATGACTGAATTGGCTATTACCGCTTTTAAACCATGTGAGATAGGAACCCCTATTGAAAAATTAAAAGAACTCGGATATGAAAAAGATATTTATGGGAATCTTCTGGAGAATGACCAGCAAATTTTAATGCTAAAAGTGCAGGATATTATTTTACCTGCGTGCAGAGAGTCTTTTGAAGAGGGGGCTGACATTCTCTTTTACAGGGTTTCTAAATTCATAGATGATTTATTAACCAGATTTTACAAACTTGAAGGGTTTTATAATCTTGAAAAAAAAGAAGATTTGGTTGGGCATTTAGTCATTGCTTTAGCCCCCCATATTTCTGCAGGCATTATTGCAAGGATAATTGGGTTTTCAAAAACACAAGGACTTTATGCCCATCCTTACCTTCATTGCGCTGTTCGTAGAGATTGCTTTCATTACGATACTTTTATCCCCATAAAACAAAATAAATATTGGAAAATTATTAAGATTGGAGAATTAGTTGAACATTTAAATCCAAAGAAAATAGTTGACAGTTATGGAACTAAAGAAAGGAAAATTGAAGGATTTACCACAGTTGGCTTTGATGAAAGTTTAAAGGAAATAAAGATAAATAATTTTACAAAACATACAAAATCCCTTATGTTTGAAATTAAAACAGCTTTAGGAAAGAGAATAAAAATCACTAAAACCCACAAATTTTTAGTTGATGGCAAAATTAAAACAGCTTTTAATTTGAAGATAGGAGATAAGCTATCTTTGCCAAGAAAAATCAAGATTAAACCAAAGGATTTGAAAGAAATCAATCTATTAACCTTTTTAAAAGATGAAAATTTAATGATTAGAAAAATAAAAAACATTGTAAATAAAGTAAGTGATAAAGAAAAGCAAAGAATTCTTAAAAATACAAAAATTACAAAAAAACAATTTCAGAATTTTAATATTAGAGATAGTTACCCCATTGAACTTGTTTTAAAATTAAATAATAAAATTAAAAAAGAAATTTTTAGAAAGGGGAGACTTGCTGCTAAGAGAGATAATGTGGATGTTCCAATCATTATTAAACTAACTAAACCCCTTTTAGAGCTAATTGGATTATATATAGCAGAAGGTTATTCCCGTACTTTAAGCGGAAAGAAAGGATTGAATCAAATATGTGTTGCTTGTTCTGAGAAAGAGATACGAGAATTTGTTAAAAGAACCATCAAAAAAAGTTTTGGACTTGTTCCTACTGAGAAAAAAGAAGATAGAGCCGTTTTTTCATCAAAAATATTATACTTCTTTTTTATAAAAATCTTAGAGTGCGGGAATAATGCTAAAAACAAAAGAATTCCCTATCTTTTTTTAAATTTAAATTTAAATAAATTAGCCCATTTATTGAGGGGTTATTTTGAAGGTGATGGCAGTGTAAGCTTGTCTGACAGAAGAGTTTCTTGTGATAGTGTTAGCCAGGGATTATTATTTGATTTAGAATTTTGCTTATCTAGATTCGGAATTTTTTCTAAAAGATATGAATATGAAAAAGAACCCGGGCCTCAAGTTAAAGCCTTTTATGTCAGGAAAAAAAGAGAAATTCCAAAATTCAGGATTACTAAATTGATAATTGGTTCGGATTTTGTTAGAAACTTTCAAGAAATTGGATTTTTATCAAAAAGAAAAAGAAAAATTTTGAGATACCACAAAAATAGAAATTTTACAGGAATGAGAATAGAATACGATAAAAATTTTATCTACGATCCAATTATTGCCATTAACCCCCTTGGAGAAAAGGAAAGTTATTGTTTGAATGTAAACACCAATAATCATTTAATTGTTGCAAATTCCATGGTTACTGCTCAATGCGACGGCGATGAAGTGGCGGTTATGTTATTGATGGATGTATTACTCAATTTTTCAAGAAAATATCTGCCTTCTCATAGAGGAGCTAGACAAGACACCCCCTTAGTTTTGACCCCTAATTTAATTCCCAGCGAGGTTGATGACATGGTTTTTAAGATGGATGTGGTTGACAAGTATCCATTAGAGCTTTATGAAGCTGCAGAACAATATAAACCCCCCTGGGATATTAAAATAGAAACAGTTAAAGACAGACTGGGAAAAGAGGAGGAATATTTCTGCTACGAGTTCACACATGATACCTCTGATATAAACAAAGGTGTTCGATGCAGCGCATATAAATCCATCCCTACAATGCGGGAGAAGGTTGTTGGACAGATGCGTCTAGCAGAAAAAATAAGAGCCGTTGATGAAATTGATGTTGCGAGACTGGTTATTGAAAGGCATTTTTTGAGAGACATTAAAGGAAACTTAAGAAAGTTCTCTCAACAGGAATTCAGATGTGTCAACTGCAATACAAAATACCGCAGACCCCCTTTAATTGGGAATTGCTTAAAATGCGGAGGGAGAATTATTTTTACTGTCTCCGAGGGGAGCATTATTAAATATTTACAGCCAAGTTTGAGCTTAGCGGAAAAGTTCGAGTTACCACCTTTCCTGAAGCAGAGTTTAGACTTGACTAAAATGATGGTAGAGAGTGTTTTTGGAAAAGACAAGGAGAAACAAGAAGGCCTTGGGAAATGGTTTGAATGACTTCTTAGTCAGAACATACACCTTTATTAATCTTCATAATTTATTTATTTTAAATGGGATTAGAAGATATACTTGACTTTTCTAAAGAGGCATGGCATAATACAAAATATCTTTTTAAGAGGCAATCCCTCCTTTTAACAACTTTATCCATTTTATCAGGATTTTACGTCCTTGGCTGCAGCTCTAAATCAGATGAAGGGGGTTATGGAGGACCTACAGGCCCTTCTAATCCAGGAAGCAGCAGCGGCTCTACTAATTCAAGCGGTAATGTTGAACTGGTTGTTAATTCAAATACTTTTAATGTTAATATTGAAGACGAAGATGGAGAACCCCTATCAGAAATAAGTGTTGAGGTACAATATAATGGAGGAGGAAGATATGAATTTTTAGCTGAAGATTTTTCAGGCAATTATTTTTGTGAAACAGCTTATTATCCTGCTGGGCCAACTACCGAAGGGATTAATGGATTGGATATTAATATGGAATTATCCAAAAAGAATCCATTTAGTGGAACATTTAAAATTGAAAATAAGCAAGTTCCTTTTAATTCACCACACCCAAATTTAGATTCTTTAGGTACAGTTGTTTTAACTGAATTATGGGATTTTTATCAAGAGAATGATATTATTGTTAAAAATAAAAGTTATTTGGAATATGTGGCTCAAAATTCAAACATACCATGGTTTACTATTGCTTTAGAAGCTGAGAATTTCAGAGAAACATTTATAGAAAATGCATCTAATGTGAGCGAAATTATTAATTATATCTGCAGTCTTTTTGGGCAAGAATTTGATCCCGACGCTTATTATTTAGATGTTTATTCCAATAAGATTGGAGTTTTAACTCATTTTGAAAATAGCGATGGCTATTGTACTATTAAGGGGGACGTCTCAGATGGCTATAGCGGGGAGATGCTTAGCGGGGTTTCTATTTCAGTTTATGAGGGCATTAGCTCTGCTAGTACATTTACTAATTCTTCCGGCAATTATTTGTTAAAATTCTTATTAGAGGGGAATTACACCCTTTTTTATTCTTTAGAAGGATATGGTGATGAATTTAGGGTTCGTACTCTTAATGCACCAAACCCGCCTTTTTATTCTTCAACTTATGTTGATGCTACACTCTATTACTCACCTTCTGTGTTAGACACCCTTGTAATCCAACCAGGATCTACAGATGGAAAGGATTCCTATTCAAGTGTTTGGTATGATGGAGGCACTCCAGTATATGGCGATGCAGTTCATGGCAGTGAAACAGGATTCTATGCAGGTGAAACTACAACAGGGGCGCCTATTGATTATGAATCATATATTCAATTTAATCTGTCTTCCATGCCCTCTGATTTTTACATTGAAAAAGCAGAGCTATACCTCAAAGGAGGCATGTATGCTTTAAATAATATTGAACTGGAATTAAGCAGAATTATGGATGCATGGTCAGAGTCCACAGTCTGTTACAATAATAAACCCTCTTCTGTAAATTATGACACCTATTGGTTTAATACTTCCACCAATCCAAGCTCTTATCAATATATCTTTGATATAACTTCTTTAGTTACGATGTGGCATAACGGAAATGTAGCAAATAACGGTATAGCAATTGATGTTCCTTCAAATACCAGCGGTTTTGAGAATTACACTCTTTTTAAAAGCAGCGATGTAAGCGTATCCTCTGACAGGCCCAAACTTTTAATTATGGGTTATTAATCTCTAAATTTTTTCCACTTATTCTGGAAAGGTATAATTAATCCTTTATTAATCTGCTAAGATACCCTTTTAATAGAAACAATGTTTTCTATTTAAAGATTGAAGAGCATATAATTTTAAGTTCGGTTCTAATTATCCCCGTATAATCTTATTAAATGTCCCTGCAGGGAATTGAACCCTGATTTGAAGATCCGCAATCTCCTGTTCTAATCCATTATACTACAGGGACCTGTTTTGACATCAGCTTAATAGAATTAATATATCTTTTGCAATTTATAAAAAAGCTTATAAATCTTCTTTTTGAACTAACTTTCATGATTTTAGTATGCAATTCATGCAAAAAGGAAATAAGCAATGATGGGGGAGTTACTTTTATGTGCCCAAATTGCGGCAAGGAAGAAATAGCCAGGTGTATGCACTGCAGGGAACTCGCTGCTAAATATGTATGCTCTTCATGCGATTTTGAGGGACCCAATTAAAAGATGGGGGAAGTTATTGTCACCTTCAAAGTTATGCCTGAAGGTTTAGAGGTTGATTTAAAAAAATTAGAGTCTGATATGAGGGGGGTTATTTCTAAATACGCTGAAGTTGGCAGGGTTGAAATTGAAGAAGTTGCATTCGGCCTAAAAGCGTTAAATTTTATAGTTGTCGTTGATGAAAATAAAGGTGGGACAGATATTGTAGAGGACAATATGAGAAATGTTGAAGGCGTGAATTCTGTGGAAGTTACTGATGTGCGCAGGGCTATTGGATAAACTTAAATATTTCTTAATTAATTTCAATCTATGGAAAATCCTTTAAATGAAGAGCAGATTAAAAAAATAAATGAAATTGCTAAATTACCCAAAGAAACACAACAGGCTGAATTACAAAAATTTTTGAGCACTTTAAATGAAGAGCAGATTAATTTTCTTAAGCAGCAATGGGGAGGCCAAGGGGAAGAATGCATTTTTTGCTCTATAATAGGGGAGAATATTAACAGCTATAAAATATATGAAAATGAGAATTATGTAGTTGTTTTGGATATAAATCCTGTTAATGAGGGGCATTGCATGGTATTGCCTAGAAAACACATAAAATTCATTAATGAGATTAATTCTGACATCTTCGACGTTGTCAAAAAAGTTGTTCAAAAATTATTTGAAGTTTACAAGTGCGACAGCAATGTTTTGATTAACAACGGGGCTAATGCAGGCCAGAGAGCAGACCACTTCAGCATCAGCATCATCCCCAGATTTAAAGGCGATGGTTTTAGCATAAATGCCAAGACCAAGAAAGCCAGCACGGAGAAATTAGCAGGCATCTCTAAAAAATTATATTTTACAGATAAATTTAAAACAAAAGAACCTGAAATGATGGATTATTATGAAGAGGAAACCAGAATTCCTTAAAAAGGCAGAAGATTTCCAAAAATTAAACTGATTATAACCGCTATCAGAAAAGAAGGTATGAAAGGGACGCCATATTTCACCAAAACTTTCTTAATATTTAAATTTTTTATTTGTTCTATCTGTTTTTTTGTAACCCCTATTGATTCTTTATTATAAATATTTTTTATATCTTCCGCTATCCAATCTCCTTCTGTTAATCGCTTTATAGGTATTACTTTTAACATACAGTTTTTCTCTATGTATTTGATATAAGACAATAAATAAGGGTAACTTAAAGTTATGAATGCCAATAATAAAAATAAAATTTTAATTACATCGCTAAAGAAAAAGGATACTGCCACCAATAATATAGGTGGAATAAAAAGCGCCTTATTTATTTCTGGCTTGAAAGGCTTTTTAGACTGCATGGATAAAATTATGGAATAGATAATCCCATATACCGAGCCAAATATCAAGATATTTATAATTAATATCAGGGGGAAAGGCATAGTTAAATTTGGATTGAAATAATTGAGCAATGATCCAGGGTAAGCGTAAAAAATTATACCCAGCGCCATTAAAATCTTTGAATCCCCTCCCCCCCACTGCTTTGTGTAATACATTATTAATGAAAGCGCCAGGAAAATAAGAAAAACAATTCCTGCGCCCAAAATTATTTTATAATTATTTAAGGCAATTGCCTTTAAAATCACAAAGACTGATCCTATTGCTATCAGAGAGTGCGAAAGATAATCCGGAACCTCCCTTTTTTTGATATCTTTAATTGATGCTATTACAAGAAAAACAATAGTTATAATGATCAAGGAAATTTCAATTAACATAGTTTTTTAAAACTTATTTTCTTTATAACCTTTATGATTGCTGTGATTGGCGGAGGCCCCGCAGGAGGATACTTTGCCAGCAAGGTAAAGGATGCCTGCATTTATGAAGAGCATTTAGATATAGGGAAACCTGTCCAGTGCACTGGAATTGTTACCGGGAAGATATTTGATTACGTAAAATTAGACAATAAATTTGTTGTTAATAAAATCAAAAAAGTCAGACTGCATTCCTCTAATAATGAGTTTAGTTTTAGACTGAAGAATGAAGATTATATCATTGACAGGGTTAAATTTGACAAGAAACTGGTTGATAATGCTGTTGCTAAGGGAGCTAAATTAGTCAAGGGCTGGAAATTCTTGGATTATTCCAATGGGAAAGTGAAGTTTGATAAAGGAGTTGTTAAATGCGACAGTTTAATTGGTGCTGACGGCGCTAACAGCTTGGTTGCCAGGAAAACAGGCTTGTGGCAGGATAGAACTTTTTTAGTTGGGAAACAAGCTTTAGTCAAAGGAAATTTTGAAAAAGAGGCTTATGGTGTTTATTTTGACTTAATTAAGGAGTTTTTCTGCTGGATTGTTCCTGAAAATGAAAACTTTGCCAGGGTTGGCTGCGCTTCTTACAATAATGCCAGCAATTATTTTGACAAATTTTTGAATAGATTTGATTTTAAAATTGTTAATTATCAAGGCGGTTTGATTCCCAAGTTTAAAAAAATAAAAGTCTGCAAAGATAATGTTTATCTTATTGGAGATGCAGGATTGTTTATCAAGGATTTAACCGGAGGAGGCTTATATTACGGGATTAGGAGTGCAGACTTTTTAGCGGAATGCTTTAATAATGGAAAAGAATATTATCAGAAAGATTTTGGACATAATCTTTGGATGAATTATAAACTGAGAAAAATACTAGACAAATTCAGTTTTGAAGACTGGGATTATTTTCTAAAGCTGTTAAATAATTATAATATTAAAAATTTTGACAGGGATGAGATTAAGATCAGGGACTATTTTAATTTGAAATTATTTTGGTTTGTGTTTAGAAAGATGGTTTTTTAATTGACGAAGTTTATGAGATATAATTTTTTGCATACTCTTATATAATTTTATGAAGGTTTTGCGTTGAATGTTTTTGTTTTTATAAACCGTTTAAATACCAATTCACAATATCTCTTGTCTTTTATTAATTTTGGAATATTGACTTTCATGCTAAAAACATCCATAGCAAGGGATAATACGCTTCTACACCTATTACTATGATTATTTTGTCTCTAATCTCTTTAGAGAAATCATGCTCTTTATTAAGAAAATTTGTTTCAAAACTTTTGTAATTAACATATACTGGATTAATTTTTTGATTTGTTTTCATACTAATTCTTTTTGCAGTATTTTCTATTTGTTTTATGTCTTCCACTTTTTGAAAAACAAGAAGAATATCAATATCTGATTCTGATGTATAGTTTCCTTTTGCATATGAACCAAAAATTATTGCTATAAGCGGTTTTATTTTTAATTCATCTAAGAACTCAAGGATAGCAATTTGGGTTATTTTAGGCAAAGAAAGAAATTTTTTAGTATTAACTTGTTTTAAGTATGCTATTGTTTTTTGGCCTTTTTTTAAAAATACTTTTACTAAATTTGCTTCTTTTTCTTTTTTTACAACATTTTCCTTTTCAAGATTTTTAATATACCTTACTACATTAGGCAATCCTGTTTTTAAAATGCGGGATAATTTTCTTAAATGAATTCCTGTTTTATTTTCTTCTATTATTTCAATTAATTTTAATTTTGTTTCCATCTGGTAATATTATATTATCAATTGATAACTTTATATTATCATTACTATTTAAATGTTTTGATTACAATAAAATATTAATCCTTATTTTAATAGGTTTCCAGTATATTGGAAACCTTTATAAACCTACAAATTCTAAGGATTTACATGAATGATTATTTAGAAATATTAAAAAAATGGAATCCTTGGGAAAAAGAATTTAATATTGGGATAATTAGAGAAAGATATATTAAAAAATTGTACCCTTATTTTGAAAGAAGAGAAATAATTGTTTTGAAGGGGATAAGAAGAAGCGGAAAATCAACCATTGTAAAACAACTTATATTAAAATTAATAGAAGAGGGGATAAACAAGAAACAGATATTATACCTTAATTTAGAGGATTATGGCTTTGCTGATAATTTAAGCATAAAATTATTTGATGATGTTTTAGGAGTTTATCAAAATTATTCAAAAAACAAAAAAACAACTTATTTCTTTATTGATGAAATTCAAAAAATACCCTCTTGGGAAAAATGGATTAGAACTAAATATGATTTGAATGAAAATATCAAATTTATTATAACTGGTTCTTCAGCTTCTTTATTATCCAAAGAATTGTCTACACTGCTTACAGGAAGAAATTTATCTTTTATTATTATGCCTTTATCATTTAATGAATCAATAGATTTTACTAAAAATATTAATTTAGAAAATTATATGAAATACGGGGGTTTTCCAGAAGTTGTTCTTGAAAAATCTGAAGAAAAAAAAACTTATTTGTTGCAACAGTATTTTGAGGATATAATTCATAAAGACATTATAGACAGGCATAATGTGAGAAATACCAAACAAGCTATAGACTTAGCAAGGTATCTTGTTTCAACATCAGGCTCTAAAGTGAGCATAAATAAATTATCAAATATATTTGGGATATCCAGGGATACTTTACAAACTTACATTAATTATATGATTGATGCTTATTTATTATTTGAAGTTACTTATTTTTCATTTTCAGCAAAAATAAAACATGATGTTTCTAAATTACCAAAATTATACTGTTTGGATAATGGATTAATAAGCATTACAAATGCGAATTATTCTAAGAATTTAGGACAAAAGTTTGAAAATACAATTTTTATTAAACTTGCCGAAAAACATAAAGAAATAAACTATTGGGGAGAATTAAATTCTGAAGTTGATTTTATTGTTGAAAAAACTGCCATGAATGTAACTGCTACAAATAAAATAAATAAAAGGGAGCTAAATGGACTGGAAGATTTCAATAAAAAACACAAAAATTTTGATCTATGGATTATTTCTCCTTCTTTAAATAAAGGGAAGATAATTTCCATTACAAAATTTCTCAAAATGGAATAAAAAAGATTTATATATATGTAAATTTACAACATATGTTGTAAAAATGCAACTCCTTGAAGGAATATTAGGAAAAAAGAATAATATTAGGATATTAAGGTATTTAGTAAAACATAAAGATTGGAATTTTAATATTACTGAATTCTCAAAAGACACTGGAATAAATAAGGGTGTATTGTCCAGGCTTATTCAGGACCTTGGAAAAAATAATATAATTGAAATAAACAGAAAAGGAAAAATTAGCTTATTTAAACTTAATAAGAAGAATATTGTAATTAAAGAGTTAATTGCCCCCTTATTTGAGTTAGAAGATAAATTTTTTAATGAGCATATAAAAAATAAAATTCTAAAAATAAAATCCAATGGATTAATATCATTAATCCTTTTTGGTTCTTATGCAAGAGAAGATTTTAAAATCACTTCTGATGTAGACTTAATAGCTGTTGTAAAGAAGAAAAATAGTAAATTAAGCAAACTTTTTGAAAATTTAAAAATAAACTTCCTTAAACAAGATTTGATTTTAAATGTAGATATAATTGCCATCCAAGAATTTAAGAGGCTTTATAGAATAGGAGAACCATTAATAAAATCAATAGAAACCAACCACAAAATAATCTCTGGAAAAAAATTTAAGGAGCTGATTTAAATGAAAAAAGAAGATAAGTCTAATGCTTTAATTAGATTGAAAGATGCAGAAGAATTTATTACCAGCTCTAAAGTAAATTTAGATGCAGGAAGATTTAAAGCAAGTTTAGACCATGCAATAGATGCAGTGATAGCAGCAAATGATGCATTTACAGTATATTTAATAGAACAAATCGCTTCTCAAGATCACAATGAAGCGATAAAATTACATAAATTAGCAGGCCAAAAAATAAGTGAAAATAAGTCCAAGGAAATTGCTATTTTATTGGAAGAGAGACACAGAAAAACATACAGGGCGGTTACAGTAAATTATGATTTAGCGGAAATTACTTTGAAAAAAGCAGAAAAATCTATAGAATGGGTAAAATTAAAATTAAACTTATGAGAATATTTATTTATAAAACTATTTTTAAATAATTAATTCTTAAACAACCTTTTTGATAAAAAAGTATGTATGGGGTCACAATCTTTAAATCAACCGAAAAGTTTAAATAGTAATAATCTCTAATATTAGTAATAAAACTACTAAATACGAATAAAAATGCAATTAAGTAAACTGGAAGAACTTGCTTATGAAGAATTAAAAAAAAATAACATTTCTGTATTCAGTACTAAAGATTTATGCCTGCTTTTAGGAATAAATAAAATAAAAGCCTATAATCTCATCAAATCTTTAAAGAAAAAAAATGCAATAAAAAAAGCTGGAAAAGGCTTTCTTACGTTTAAGGACAATAATGAATTAATCATATCCACCAGAATCAATTATCCATCTTATATCTCTTTCTGGTCTGCCTTGAACTACTATGGATTTAGCGATCAAATGCCAAAGAAAATATTCCTCGCCACCACCAAATATACAAAAGAAATCAATAATTTTAAATATATAACAATATCAAAGAAGAAATTTTTTGGCTATATTGGAATAGGAGATATAATAATTGCTGATAAAGAGAAGGCTATAATAGACTCTTTACTTTTTCCAAAATACTCCGGGGGCGTTAAAGAAATAATTAAATGCATGAAAAATGCATTAAATGAGACAGACCCTGAAAAATTAATAAAATATGCCTTAAAGGTTGAAAGCAAGGCTGTACTTAGGAGACTGGGCTTTATCCTTGAAGACTTAAAATATAAAGGAAAACTTCTTAAAAAAATCAGAGCACAAATAGGCAAAGGCTATGAACTACTTGACCCTAGTTTAAAAAGAAAAAACAATTTAAACAAAAGATGGCTTTTAGATCTAAACTATTAAGATGATATCCCTAAAAGAACTTAATGAAGTAAAAGAAAAAAGAAAAACAACCCTTTATTATGAAGAAAAGGAGTATTTACAATACATCTTTCTTAATGCTATTTCCAAATATACTGAAAATTTTGTTTTTAAGGGTGGAACTTGCTTAAGAATATGCTTTGACTTAAAAAGAGCTTCAGAAGATTTAGACTTCAGTACAAACCTCAGCCCTGATAAAATAAAAAAGATAGCCTATAAGTGCCTAAATGAATTTGAATTGCTTAACATAAATTACATTGTTTATTCAGAAAAGCAATTCAAAGGAAATCTGAGAATTGAAGCAAGGTTTGAGGGGCCTCTTTTTGCAGGAAAATCCTCTTCAACAAATACGCTAAAATTAGATTTTAATAAAAGGAAAGTTAAAAACAAGGCTGTTAAGGTTGTTCAAAAGCTATTTTCAGATGTCCCTTTGTTTACAATGGTGGCTTTAGATGAAAAAGAAATTCTCGCCGAAAAAATAAGGACATTAATAAACAGAGGCGAACCGAAAGACCTGTATGATGTCTGGATGCTTTTAAACAAAAATGTAGAAATGGATAAAAAACTTCTTCTTGAGAAATTAAAAGAAGAGAAAAGCAAATTATCCAATTTAAAGATTCCATCAAAAGAACAATATGAAATCAGCCTAAAAAATTTAATTGATTGCCTCCCTGAATATAAACAAGTAAAAAAGGAGGTTTTAGAAGCAATAAAAATTAAGAAACTTAATCGTAACCCATAGAATTATCTGCTTTGGCTCCTGAAGAGTTCTCAATTCCAAAATTTTTAATTAAAGAAAGCTTTATATAAAAGATTTCTTTATTTTTTTCATATGATTATCACAAAAAAAGACTTATTCTGGAGGTTCTTTTAAAATGAAGATTGAATTAAACATTGAAAAAAAACATTTAATTGTTTTTGGGGCATTTTTGCTATTGATTGCAGGGGGTTATGTTTTTGCTCAAAATAATCCTGAAGTGTTTCATGAGTTTTTGAATGTAGATTTTATAACACCACATGAAGGGGACCATATTATTCTTCAAAGAAATAGTGATGGTAACGGAGGTTTAGGT
>Ga0210057_1003807_pt1 | contig 20512 bp, 22 predicted proteins | sample CryGeyCG2114_010_2_FD_183968 | JGI IMG/M metagenome (GOLD analysis project Ga0210057, IMG submission 183968) | Groundwater microbial communities from aquifer - Crystal Geyser CG10_big_fil_rev_8/21/14_0.10 (SPAdes) (version 2) | ecosystem: Environmental > Aquatic > Deep subsurface > Groundwater ...
CCACTGATAGTGACTTTTCAAAGATTCGGATCTATCGCTCAACAACAGAAGGATCCGTAGGCGATGCGCTCACCACCATTTCGAGCACGACAACCACAAGTTATGATGATACTAGCCTTACAAACGGGACCAAATACTATTATGTTGTTCGGGCGCTCGATACATCGGGTAATGAATCAACAAATACGACACAGGTTCGGCGCTCGATGGTGCACGTTTTAGCCCCGATACAAACGCCAAGTTTACCTTAGGCACAGTCAAATTAAGTGGAAAAATATCTGATGCAACATCGGGTAATGGTATACAAGGTATCCCTGTAGAAATCCACCCTGGTCCTAATAGCGCATCGATGAACGGTTTTTGGAAGACGACGACCGATGCATCGGGAGATTATAGCTTTGCAGGTCTTACTAATGGCACATTTGTTTTTGAAATGAGCCCGGGCATTGATCCGGGAAGTTCTCAAGCAGCAACGATTAGTCAATATGCACGGTTTGAACAAGTAGAAATTACTATTACCGATACACCGCAAACTATAAATAAAGCACTTGCAAAATCAAATAAGAAAGTTATTGGTAAGGTTGTACGAGAAAAGACTGGAGCTGCAGTTGTCGGTGCGCAAACAAATATCGGCTGTTTTGGTGGCGGGTTTTCTAACGCACAGACTGATTCTACTGGCGCGTTTACCTTGACCTCAAACTGCACCGGCGCATCATTTCTCATGGTCCAACCACCTATGCAGGGTCCTGGGGGCAAGGTGGTCCCAGAGGTCCGGGCGGTCAACAGCAACAACTATCAGAAACAGATTATGGTTCAACGAGCGTCCAAGTTTCTTTTGTAAAGGCGCAAGCAGAAGCAGAAACAATCGATGTCGGTAATGTAGAAGTAAAAACTGCAGATGCAACCGTAACAGGAACCATCCAGAATCCCGACGGATCTGCAGCAACAGGCGGAGCGGGGTTACAGAACTTTAAAGAGCATAGTTTCGCACCATTGCAGTTAAGTAATGGGACATTTACCGCAAAAGTGATCGCAGGCACGTATAAGTTAGACAGTTTTGACCCATCGGGTAATTATTCACTACCAAAGACGACGATCACGGCAAAAAGTGGTAAAACTATCAATATCGGTGTCATTAAAAAAGTTGCTAACGACAAAACAATCACTATCACCGCAACGAGAACCGATACGGGCGCAGGTATGGCAAATACACAATGTATGATATTCCCCAAAGAAGAGGGTCCCCCTTATTTTGCAACAACCAACTCAAGTGGTGTATGCACCGTGAAAGTCCCAACTGGCTTTAGCGGGCGAGCAGGTGTTATGCCGGGTGGTAATTTTGGCGGAGGTAAAGAAGGTGGAAAGCCCCAAGAAGGTGGAGGCGGTGGACAAGGTGGAGGTCAAGGCGGTCCGGGCGGTGACCAAGGTGGACCAATGGGCTTCTTTAAATCACTTGTCACGGAAGCGTTTGCACAATCACAACAAGGTGGTCAACCAAATGACTTACAACAACTTTTCCCGCGAAAAGGGTTCCAAAAAGTTTCGGCAGGCGATAGCGTAACTGCAGAGTTTGACAAAGCTGACAAAGCGTTAAATGTGAGAACTGTTGACAGTAATGGAACGCTTGTAACACAAGGTGGGTTTGTTGACATGACACTCCCATCAGGATTCCATCTTGGCTGTCCAACAGCAGGTGGTATGGGGACGTGTTATGCAATAGCCGGTGATATCAAAGCTCGCGTTATGTTCCCTCCCGATTCATCGTATGCTGGGAAAAGTAAGAGCGTAATTGTTACAGAAAATAATCAGGCAGTTTCACTCGAAGTGGTAGAAAAAACAGTTACGGTGACGGGTAATATCCAAGATGGGTCAAATAATAATGCGGTCATTAAAGATGCAACATTAAGTATCAATGTCGGTGCATTTGGGTCTGATGGATTCTTTATGGGACGATATAACCCAGAAGCAGGAACATATTCTATCTCGATTCCCCCAAGTTCAGCAGTCCGTTTAGGTGTTATGGCTGGCGACCCCGGACGTGGTGTCAACAGAGGTGGATACGTGCCGAACATAAGCCCCGATGAAGTAAGCGGAACAGGCACAGAAACGATCACGAAGAACCTCACGCTGTCCAAGGTTGATGCGACGATCAACGTTACCGTCAAAGACAACAATGGAACAATAGTAGAAGGTGCCAATGTTGTCGCAAGTAATGCACTCGCTGATATTGTTGGTCCCGATGGTCCAGGTGGACCGGGTGGACCCGGAGGACCAGGTGGTTCACGTCCAGAAGAAGGTCCTGACTTTGGTTTTGCAGGTGTCACCGATGAAAATGGAATAGCAGCGATCAACGTTGCGCCAGACACCTATAATATAGTTGTTAAAGCCCCCGATCTATTCCCGACTTCAGTAACACAGGTATCCCCTGCATCAGAAGAAACAAAAGATGTCACCGTAACACTTGCAGCCGCAGACTCTACACTTAAGGTAGAAGTAAATAAAGGGTCAGATAGCACTGATCTTACCGAAGCGGTTACGCAAGTATTCGATGACGCTGGGAAGATAAACTTAACCGTGACCGATGGTGACGCCAATAGTGGAGATCAAGACGGCATGGCAAACGGTATTATAGAAGTTAAAGTTCCAACGGGGATATATAATGTGCAAGCAGGTAAAGATTTCCCTGATTCTGGTAAAGTTGAAGAGAGTGGTTACAAAAAGATTGCGACAACAAAAGATGCTATCGTAACGCAAACACTCGCAACATCAAACCAAGATAATGCACTTCAACAACCAGTGACATCAGAAGTATCAAGTAGTTCGTCTGCAGCGTTAGCACTCCCCGATGGGAATACAATTTCGATCCCGCAGGGTGCGTTAAGCTCGTCAAGTTCGAGCTCAGAAGATTCTGATTCAAGCTCATCTTCAGGAAGCCCGGTTGTCGCGCTCGGAGAAATAAAAGCAGCGCTTCCAGAAACAAAAACTGACACCCCAATTGGTGCAGGTATATCCATTGATGCAGTCGATGGGAGCGGGAACACAATCACCAGTTTACAAGGTGTCATTTCTGGAGAGATCCACTATAAAGATAGTGATATCCCAAGCGGTATATCAGAAGACAACTTTAAAGTTAAATCGTATAACGATGCAACAGGTGTGTGGGACGCCGTCCAACAGACTTCTGTCGATACCACTAATAATGTCGTATCGTTTACCACAAATCATTTGACTGACTTTGCGATTGTAACATCCACCGATACAACTGCCCCATCTGCACCGACAAGTATTACAGCAACCGATGCAAAAACAGATGGCACAGTTAATCTTGCGTGGACAAACCCAACCGATACCGATTTTTCAAAAATCCGCATCTACCGATCAACAACATCCGGGTCATTGGGGGATGTTATCACCACGACAACAACGAGCGCAACGACAAGTTATGCTAATACAAGTTTGACCAACGGCACGACGTATTACTATACAGTTAGAGCGCTTGATACAAGCGATAATGAATCGACAAATACTGATCAGGTTTCTGCCGCACCTTCCGCAGCAGCAGCAACACTACCTAAAACCGGTCCAGAGCCAACAAATACATCACCTCTTATTGCGCTCGTCCTGCTTGCAGGGCTCGTCAGTATAGGGTTTGGTATCAGACACTATGCAGTCAAACAACGATCGTAAGGGCAACGTGGACAGATCACACAAGCTTACAACGACACTCATCCTCCTTTTGGGGGTGGGTGTTGTTGTTGCAACGTTAGTAACAAATAGTAGAAAATTATCACTGTCATCACAGTCACAGCCGGATAAAAAAATTGGTGTTACTCAAGAGATCCCTCAACCGTTACCAACATTCGAGGATTTTGGGCTTACGATAGAAAAACTTCGTATTTCAACGCCTATTATCCCCGCAGTTGACGGAACAAACGAGGATATTTATTACCCTGCACTCGCAAAGGGTGTCGCCCAGTTTAAGGGATCGTCTAACCCTGATGTTGCAGGAAATCTCTTTGTGTTCGGTCATTCATCGTATCTTGCCAAAGCGGTCGGTGATTACAAAGAAGTATTAAAAGAATTAAATCTGCTTAAAGAGGGTGATGAGCTTGTCGTCCACTATAAAAAAACACCCTACCGCTACAAAGTAACCAAAAGTTACGAAACAAACGATAAGGACTGGTCGATCCTCTCGCCATCAAAAGATATACAGGAAAAAACAGTAACCATTATGACTTGCTGGCCACCAGGAACAATACAAAATAGGTGGGTGGTCAAAGCAACACAGATATAGAAGTCTAAACCGCTGGAAAAGTATTCTTATCGTCATTGCGAGTCCCGCCAGGGCGGGGTAAACTCCGCGAAGCAATCTATAAACCCGACGAAAGATTGCCACTCCGCCAAAGGCGGATCGCAATGACTATTTTGATAGGTTTTTCAACGAGCTCGATCTATTTAGCATTGACATATTTTAGAATTGTTATTTGAGCTCTTCGAGTGTCACCGATACCGTCATCTCTTTTTTTTCTCGGACAATGACAATCTCAATAACATCACCGACATTATATTGGTTAAGTATGCGTGTAAGGCTTTTTTGTTCGGTCACTTGTTCCCCATTAATTTTAGTTATAACATCATCTGCCTTTAACCCTGCTTTTGCTGCAGGACTACCCTTGACGACTGCGGGGTTTTGTGGGTTGCCGACTAATACTGCTCCAGTAGAAACACCATAATCATTTTGATCTGCAATCTCTTTGGTTAGTGCAATATAGCGCACACCAAGATATGCCCGCACAATTTTACCTGATTTGGTAACTTGCGCTATCGAATTTTTAATACTATTCATGGGGAGCGCAAAACCAATTCCTTCCGCCTGTCCTTTTGCTGCAACAGCAGTGTTTATCCCCACAACTTCTCCTTTGAGATTTATAAGAGGTCCACCCGAGTTCCCTTCGTTGATCGCTGTGTCTGTTTGCAACAACCCTTCTAAATGTTCCGATCCGCCACCCGCAGCGCTCCCTGCATCGATCTGGCGCTCTTTAGCAGATATCACGCCAGATGTTACCGTATTTTGGAACTGACCAAGCGCATTGCCGATAGCAACGACGCGTTGCCCCACTTGGAGTTGATCTGAATCACCAAGTTCTACCACATGCAAACCTGACGCTTTAATTTTGACAACTGCAAAATCGGATACGCTATCACGTGCGAGAACCTCTGCGGGGTAACTTTTCCAATCATACGTGAACACCGTATACGTTGCATTTTTATCGCTCACCACATGTTTATTGGTTACGATGAGTCCATCAGATGTAATGATAAAACCAGACCCACCGCCTTCTTGTGTTACCGTTTGTCCAAAAAAATCAACGGCACTTGATTTTGTAGAAATAGAGACAACAGCAGGGGATACTTTCTTTGCAACATCAATGACCGAGCTTGATTCTTCGACGACAATCTTTTCTGTTTTCCCAGCACTTTGTGGTTCATTACTTTGCGATGTGCTAAACCCGAGTGCGCTACGCACTGCCGAGTTATGAGTTGCAACAATAGTGCCTGCGACGCCACCAAGAGCACCGACCAAAAGCGTGCATGCAATAAATGCTATCTTTGGGAATGTTTTTGACCGTGGTTTTTGTGTAATTTCTTCTGACACCGAACTCTCTTCATCTGTATAAATAATTTTTGGATCTTTCATAGAACTCCTTTCAATAGACTATTACTCCTTTTTTTCTTCTTCGTCTGCAAACTTTTCTGCAATTTTACCCATCTCTACAGTCATTGCTACCAGTAATGTAGTTACGATTACCGCATAGATAAGTTGCGAGATTACACCCGAACCAGGGGAGATATACCTGTCGATAACTCTTTTAATCAGGTCATTCCATGCAAGAGCCGCCACCAAACCAAAAGCACTCGTTAACATGGTGGATATGGTTTTAAAATATTCTTTACCAAGCTTTCCTGCCCTGAGTTTAGTCGAAGGGTTAATTATAGGCTTTGCCATTGTTGTCTCCTGTAAAATACATTATATCATATTTTTGAGTAAACGATTAACCACTTCTGGATCGGCTTGTCCTTTGCATTCCCGCATTACTTGACCAACTAAAAACCCATACACGGTTTGCTTGCCAGCTTTGTAATCTGCAACTGCCTGAATTTCCTTTTTTAATACTGTTTCAATTATAGATTTTATTTCATCTTCACCGTGGAGTTGATCATGTGTTTCACCAGACAGTGCCAACTTGCGTTGGTGCGGATTCATCTGTGCTAGTTTGATCAATTCTTCTGCTGATTTATCCCTAGATTTTGGATAATGGATTAGTAGCTTCGCCACCTCGGCTATATAGTTTAATTCTGGATGATTTTTCCGTAATTCGTAATTCGTAATTCGTAATTCCGCCAGCCGCGAAAGTAGCTCTGGTTGGTGAATAATAATTTCAACGCTTTTGCTGTCAACACCCGCTTGCAATAGTTCGTTTCGGCTGGCGTCAGGTAGGGGAATGGTTTCACCGATTTCTAACTTTGTGGTGTCAATTGGCGGTAAATCCGGTTCGGGAAAGTAGCGGTAGTCGGCGCTGGTTTCTTTTGCCCGTTGGGAGATTGTTGTCCCTCGCCCATCGTCCCATCCCCTGGTCTCTTGGACGATTGACTCCTTTTTTTCGAGCAGCTCCGTTTGTCTTTTTATTTCATACTCAATCGCCTTTTCAACTGATTTAAATGAGTTAAGGTTCTTTATTTCTACTTTCGTGCCCAATTTTGAGTTTTGAGTTTTGAGTTTTGAGTTCGGGGACAATGAGATATTAACTTCTATTCTCATGTGTCCACGTTCCATTTCCGCATCAGCAACGCCGAGTGTGCGTAGTATCAGCTGATATTCCCGCGCAAAATCCGCTGCTGTCTTCCCATCGTGAATATCGGGTTCTGTCACTAGCTCAACCAACGGCACCCCCGCCCTATTGAGATCAACCAGCGATGACCCGTCTTTGTCATGAATTAGTTTCCCGGTATCTTCTTCGAGGTGAATGCGGGTAATCCTGATCTTGGTTCTTGGTTCTTGGTCATCAGCTTCTATCTTTGAATTTTGAATTTGCCTGCCCCGCGGAGCCTTGGCGAAGTGGGGTGATTTATTATTTGTAATTTCTAATTGCCCTCCGGTCACGATTGGCACATCAAATTGACTTATCTGGTATCCTTTTGGTAGATCCGGATAAAAGTAGTGTTTCCTATCCCATTTGGTAATCGGTGCAATTGTTCCACCAAGCGCCTTGCCGATATTAATGGTGTCTATCACCGCTTGTTTGTTCATCACGGGCAACGCCCCGGGCAACCCCAAACACACTGGGCAAGTGTGGATATTCGGCGAGTTTACTCCGATTTCAGACGAGGAGCAAAACGGATCCCCGCCCGACACGCCTTGACTGCTGTCATGGCTGGCGGGATTTTTGCACCCACAAAACAGCTTTGACTTGGTATTCAATTCCGCATGAATCTCGAGCCCGATTGTCGGTAAATATTTTTGTTGTATTTTTATATCTTTGTTCATGATACTTTATTAATTCTTGAATCTTAAATCTATAATCTTAAATCTATTTTTGCTTAGCGTGAATTTCTAATCCGATTGTTGGAAGGTAATTTGTCATTTTGTTATTTTCTTTGTTATTTATCTTTTTGAATTCTTTGTCTTTTCAATCTTTCTGTTATTTCGTAGTTATTTATCATCTCGAATCATTTGTCATTTTAAGATACTTGTCATATCTAACATTTTGTCATTTCGAACGAAGTGAGAAATCCCCTCTCCTCATAATATACCATTATATAAATCATTCCATCTCGGATTTAGTGTTTTTATCAAATTTTCCTTCTTTTCTCTTCTCCAATTTTTTATCTGTTTTTCTCTTATTATTGCTTGATTAATATCATTATAACTTTCATGGTAAATCAATTTGTGACACTTATATTTTTTGGTAAACCCCTCTATTAAATTATTCTTATGTTCGTAAACTCTTTTGACTAGATTGTTGGTTACTCCAGTATATAATGTTCAGCTATTGCTTGCCAGAATGTAGATATAATACGATTTCATTTTTTTGCCATCGACCACTTTTCTTGTTATCCCAATTGTCTTTTGTCATCCCGAGCGAAGCCGAGGGATCCCTCCACTCCGGTCGGGATGACAATTTAATTTTTGATTTTCCCACTCTGGTCAATCTCAATTTTCATTTTTATAATAATTCTCGTTTATTCCGTTGCGAAATTAAATACTGACGAATGTTCTCTACCCCCCCCGCAATTTTTCTAAGAATATTCATATCATCGGTGCCATAGTAATTAGCTAAAAAACCTGCCACTGCTTCCGATGAATATCGATGTTCTGGAACGGGTTTTGTTTCTAATAACTTCTTCATTTCACTTCTAAGGAATACTGATTCTGCTGGACTCAAATCATCTGGCGTAAGACCTGTTCTTGCCTCAAGCATAGATAATATACTATCATACACTTCGTTTTCATTTTTATAATGGTACATACTTTCATCAAATTGGAAACTTTCTTTATTCTTCATATCTCCCCCATCTCATTTAATATTTTTCTAAAATTTGTTTTAACATTGTTATTTATTTTATCATGTAAGTAAATTTTTTGCGCCCCTCTTAACGATTTCGCATTTTTTGCAGTTATCACACTTTCGCCTGTTTGTTTTTCTATTTCATTCCTCGCTTTTTTTGCAGCAATCCCTCCTGCTCTGGCAACCTGTTTATTATTTTCTAACCCTCGTGGCTTTTTCTTTTTGGATATTTCTGTTGTCGATGCTTCCGCCAGCATATTCAAAACTAATTCGAGGTTGGTCATATTATCTCTCAAATTTTCTTTTTTGAGCCCCTTAAACTTTTTATAATCTTTCACGCTTTTGTCTGCCCATGCTTTTGTAATCTCATCGGTCAGTATCGCATATTCCAGCCCTTCTTTCATTTCCCGTTCCTGCCACTCGTCAGTTAACTCTTTGCGCACCTCAATACTTTTTAATCGCTGGTTGATCCATGCTTTCGAGTATCCTTTTTGCAAATATGTTTTCATCGCTCTTTCGAATGCAAGTTCTGGATCTTCTGTTTCTTCTATCCGTTCATATCCAACCTTTGCAAGCCATAGTTTAAAAGGTTCTGCTTTTGGAGAAGGAATTGATTGCACGACACGAAGTAAGTCTTGCGTAGAAAAACAATCTGTTGCATATTTTTTCCCATCGGACGCTATTAATTTCAGTTGTACGATTTTTTCGTACACCTCACTTCCTTCGTTTTTCAGTTTGCTTTTCAAATCACTCCAATATCGTTTTGGAATCGTTGAATCAACTAAAACGCCTATCACATCGATAATAGAAAAATACCAAGTTTCCTTTTTGTCGTCATAAAAACGGCGAACTTGCTTTTGATTAAATAATACTATTGAATGTGGGTTTTTCATTGTGAAATTGTGATCATAATTCGCTTAGTGAATTTAGCGTTTTTCTAAAATTCGCAATTGCATCTTGGGCTTGGGTTTTACTGATATCACTATCGCCATGGGCGATTTGGTTGCGGACTTTATGTGCGTCCCAGGCGGATTGGAGAGTATCACGATTTATTTTATTTTCCATCGCTTTTAACCGCTCGCCGACTGTATTACCGGACACTCGCTTTTGTAAGACACTATCCAAAATACTATCGGCTTTAATTATCGCCATCGTCCAGGCGTGCACATCATCTTTTACCATCAACTCTTGCACTTCTTTCCAACGCACAATAACATCCCCACTTTTCTTTTTCTTAAACGGTAAGGTTATCAACTGCCACAGTGCAGAACCTATCATGATTACTATATTCTCAAATCCGGATTTTTTGTTTTTGTTATTTTGATATTTGGTCATTGGATTATTATTAGAAATTAATAATTAGGATTTAGAAATTAAATCTTCAATATTCTGGGCTATATTAAAGATGTTATAATCATCTCTCTGTTTTCCCAATATCTGCATCCCGATAGGGAGTTTCTTATCACCCTCCTGCGCAGTTTCGATTGGGATTGAGATTGCCGGAATGCCGGCAACATTGATCGGCACAGTATAGACATCTTCCAAATACATCTTGACCGGATCGTCAGTATTTTCGCTAAACTTAAACGGCAAAGTCGGGGTCACCGGCGCAAAGATACAATCGACTTTGCTAAACGCATCGTCAAATTCTTTTTTAATCTCTTGCCGCACGATTTGAGCTTGGTGATAATATTTATCGGCATACCCCGCGCTGGATACGTAGGTCCCCAGCATTATTCGCCTCTTTACTTCTTCCCCAAAACCCATCGCGCGACTCTTTTGGTAAATATCCAAAAGAGTCATCCCGACCCCCTCTTTTGTCATCCCGAGCGAAGCCGAGGGATCCCTCCGTTCCAGTCGGGATGTCACCTTAGATTTAGAATTTTCGATAGAAAAACCATATCTAACACCATCATAACGGGCAAGATTACTCGATGCTTCTACAAACGCAATAATGTAATAGCACGCCAGCGCATATGGTAGCGACGGTAACGATATCTCCACAACTTCCGCCCCTTGCGATTTTATTTTTTCAACAACGCCGTCAATCGCATTTTTAATTCGTGGGTCCAAACCTTCAGCAAAAAATTCTTTAGGTAACCCTATTTTTAAGTTTTGAGTTTTGAGTTTGGAATGTGGAGCTTGTTTAGAGTTTAGAGTTTCGAATTTAGAGTTTTCGATGTCAATCGATGTTGCATCTTTTACATCCTTTCCCGCCATCACTTCAAACAACTCTCTCGCCTCATTGACTGTTTTTCCAAATGTTCCAATCGTATCCAAACTCGAACCGTAGGCGATCACTCCGTATCGGCTGACTGCGCCGTAGGTCGGTTTAAACCCAACTACTCCACAAAATGCCGCTGGCTGGCGGATACTCCCGCCGGTATCGGTACCGATGGCTAATTCTACCATCCCAGATGCTACCGCCGCCGCCGATCCACCAGACGAACCACCGGGAACACGATCTAAATCATGCGGATTTTTTGTCGGTCCATGGGCAGAGTTTTCCGTCGAACTGCCAAATGCAAACTCGTCCATATTGGTTTTACCAACTATTATCCCACCCGCATCAATTATTTTTTGCACCGCAGTCGCAGTATAAGGCGCTTCAAAATCTTTCAAAATCTTGCTCGCCGCATTGGTTTTACCATTAGTCCACACAAAATTTTCCTTTATGGCAACTGTTTTCCCATCAATCGCACTCAAAGGATTGCCTTGTTCTATACGCTTTTTGCTTTCTTCTATCTGTTGGTCAATTTTTTTTTCGTCAAAAAACTCCAAAAACGCATGAATGCCTTGGTCTTTTTCTTGTAATTCTTTTATTGAAAATTGAGTCATTATATATTAATCTTTTACTTTATGAACTTTATGAACTTTCTACTATTCGTCTTCGGCGAACACTCCCTTTACCTGTATAAACCCATCTTTCTGCGCCGGGGCGTTTTTAAGTGCCTCTTGGCGAGATAAACTTTCCCCAACTTCGTCTTCTCGTATCGCATCTGTAACGCCATTAATAACACCGACCTCAACATCACTAGTGTCATCTCGACTAATTCCCTCTTTGTCATCTCGACCAACGTGGAGAGATCCCTCGCTTTGCTCGGGACTCCGAAAATCTCCGATTTTCTCCGCATACTCCAAGACCCCACCCATTTGTTTTGAATATTTTTCTTTTTCCTCTTTAGATAAATCTAAACGGCTAAGTTTAGCAATATGTTCGATGTCTAATTTATCGTTCATTATGTCCTAATCGTACCCTATCCCCCAATATTTTTCAACATCACATTTATCTTCCACCAAAAATGCATCCGCCCTGGGCGGATGCGTTTTTGGGTTTCAGGCTAACATCTTTCTGGTTCTACACAGAGCTAAATAATCGTATATTTTAATTTATTACTGTTAATAGATTTTGCCTCCGATCCAGACACTTCAAGCCACACATCATATTCCCCAGCAGGGAGTGGTGCACCAATACATTGTGCATTTTCCGGACAAACACCAAGCGTTGGTACTTTAAATTTCAAAGTAGATAGACTAGTTGGTTGTATTGGATCTACTGTTTTATCGCCAAAATGAACTTTAACGCCTACGCTTGGTAAATTCTGTCCAGTTATCGTCACCTCTTGAGCAACGCCGATTGGGGAATTATCGGGGGTAAGCTTATCGATCCGTGTTTGTTCGGGCAAAACACAGTTTTCTGTGCCACTCACACACTCTGTCTTTACCACAAACCGTAGTTGCCGGGTTTGTTGGGTTTTATTGTTGATCCAAGCGCCGGCTTTTGGGGCAAGCGAAGAAAACATAGAAGCTGGTGGACAAGATGGCTCGTAACTAGGATCATCAGGTTTCTGAGCTTTTTGGCATGGTGAAATTTCGTTTACCTCATCCCAATCCTTTACTTCTTTATTCCAAACATAAAAACTCGATACTTCACCAGCTTTTCTGGAATCAGCGTAGGATTGAACCACGCCTTCTGCCATACAAGCAAACTCACCTGGTTTAGGTGTTGGGCAAGGATGGTTCATAACCTCTAATTGCGATAAATAATAAACGCTATTATACGGGTTGGCAACCATATTCCAACCCGGATAGATGGCAACACTATGAAACTCCATCGGAGTTGGGGCAAAAGAGGCAACATTCACTGGCGACCATGTTTCTTGTTTTTTTGTTGAAAAGATGTAAAAACTCTCGCCGGGTTTGGGAATATAATTGGTTTTGTTTAACTTTTCCCACCCGCCAGTGTTCCCAGATTTGTCTTTTAGTTGTGGATTATAGCGATACGCAGTGCGATTAAATATTAACTTACTAGCATCGCTCGGTACAATTGTCCCCCCAAACGCAATATAATTTATTCCTCTTTGCAGAGTATATGATGGGAGATTAGTAATATTTGATGATGTATCAGCTTTTGTCAAAACATTAGACCAAGCAAAATAGCCAACTACTGCGACTAGCACTAAAGCAATCACCACTAAAGTGATTTTTGTTATCGATCTTTTTTTTGCCATATTCTTCCTTAAGGAACATACATATTAATTATCTTCTTATTCATTATGTGCTTTTTTAAATCTGATTGTCAAACTCGCCTTCAAATTCTAACAAAGCTTCTAGTACTTCTTTTACTTTCGCTTCTTTGCCTGGATCGCTTTTATAGTCATCGTTAAGGAGAGTATCTAGTAATTTGGCACCTTTTTCTTCCATTATTATCCTGCCTCCACCCTCAAAAGATATTCTTGTCGATACTGGCGCAGGGTTATATGCAAGATTGCTTTTATCTGGCTTCTTTTGAATTACTAAATATGTATAAATATCATCCCTAGATATATCCTTCTGCCTTAAAATATATCCAATATTTCCATCTTTTGAAGTAAATTCTTTGCTTCTCTCACCCCTTCGATCAAGTTGTTGCGGTTCCAGTTGGCTTTTAATTTTTTCCTCAACTCGCATGGCTACTGCCGGGAGAGATTCGGGATGCGCTTGCGTTTCTAGCGACTTTCCAGTTTGTGCCTTCCACATTGCCTCCTGTTCGTTAATTGTATTAATCAAGCTATCTATTCCCATATTCCTCACTATACGTATTTTTGAACTGCGAGATCTACGAGTCTATGCAATGATTCTTTTGATAGTTCACGGGTTTTGGGATCATCACTTGATAATTCGGCAATTAATCGCTCAACTATTGCGCCTACGATAATTTCACGCTTTTCTTGTCTTTTATTATAATCGGGCTCGTTATTAATCTAGGAAATAATTAGATCCACGTAATCTACAAATCCGTTTTCTAATTTTGTTTCTAGTTCACGTGTTAATTCTCCCATAGCATCTCCTTCCTTAATTTTACTACTTTGGGAACCAATGTGCAAGAGTTTGCACATGTAGTTAAATATCGGTTTTATTGGGTTTTTCTCTTTTTTCGTTTTCAATTTCTTTTCGCACTGCTTCGCCTTGGGCACGGGCAAGTAAATGTTCACGCAAAAATTGATTAACTGTCCACTCTTCTTCTTTGGCTAATTTCGCCATATGGACAGTTCCTAATCTACTAAAATTTTGACTGTCTCTCTGGTTTAAAGGTGACCAATTTTGTTTAAACCAACTTTTGTATGGAATTAACCCATTTTCTTCAAGAATTTTTATCGCTTCTTGAGTTAATATCTTTGATACTTCCCAACCATCAGGATTTTCTTTTTTTAATCCATCACATTCACGACTAAACAAATATAGTAAATTATCTTTGTGAAGTTTAATTAAACTCTCTCTCTCTAATTCTTCAGATTCGATATTTTGATCGCTTGGTAATTTCTCGCTCATACCATCTCCTTAAATTTATTTTCATTTATTATTTTGATATTTAATCGCTTTGCCTTGTCCGCTTTGCTACCGGGATCTTTGCCAACAACAACGAAGTCGGTTTCTACAGATTAGATATTATTAAATTGAATATCAATTAATTCTGAATCAGCAAACTACTAAATGGTCCGTACCAGGATGGAAAAGTACTACTAGGAGCATTAAAGATCCAAAATAAATCCTTTTGCGGACAATAATAAGCAGTTAATGAAGGAGTGCCAGGTTTAATTTCCCTATTTTTCAGAAAATCAATAGCCTGAGCTTCATTTTGACAACTAGTGATAATTTTTTCTTTAGTGCACTCATTACTTCTTGTATCGCATATTTTTTTTATCGCTTTTTAAAATCTCATCTATACTATTATTCGAAATCGGAATATTGCCAAAATTGATTATTTTAAAACTATTAATAACATGTTGGAAGTCATTGTTACTTAGAAAATGACCAATATTATAATATCCAGAACCATAAATAAGATAAATCATAGTGTTTTCAGATTTCTCTGGAAAATCTCTCAGAATAAAGTATAAATAATCATTAGTTTTATAATCATGCCTACTAATTTCATGATACAAAATACTCTCTTTTGCTCCCTTTATTGACAGATTATTAATATTCGTTGTCGTAAGAGGATTATCTTCGCAATAATTAGCATCGGTACTTCCTTTCAATGACCATCATTAATGTTGATATCTTTCATTATCTTGCGTATCATCAAAATACTGTGTTTCGTGGTTAGTAACCATAAAATTATTTTTAATATAATTTTGAATTGAAGTAGATTTTGGAATACTTAGTGCCTGTATACTCATGGTGGATTGATAGGGTGGCAACGCAGCTACGGCTTTACTCACAAATTTATATAAAAAACCACTATCATTTAACTGGGGACTAATGGTATTAGAAAATGTTATATCAATTTTTGAGTCTTCTTTGTTATCATTATCTACATGAGCAAAGGTAGGAATATCTATTGAATATCCATAACGTGCATTGTTGTATGTCGTCCATTTTTGCTCAACTTTTTTAACTGCTGTATTTGAAAAAAAATAAATGACCAAAATAAAAATTAATATTACAGTTGTTACGATACCGCAAATAATCAATGTTTTTTTCATTTCCTCTCATTTTCCCAGATCAATATTAATAATTCAATTTCTATTATAATAGCGACTTTCAATTCAAATACCATTAACTTTTCCACTCTCAGTGACAGTTACAGTTTTCTTTTTATTAGGTATTCCAGGAGGTACGAGTCCACATTGATATTCAATAACTGTTTGATAATTATCAGGTTCGATTTTGCGTATATCTCCTATTTTTTTTAAACTACATCCATCATTAACGCCCTGCCATTCTTTTAAAAACTCTGTTCCAATTGCGGTTTTGACATATTCTATTTCTGTTTTAGTTATCCCCGGAGTATTGATGTAATTATTTCTTGCTACGATAATTAGCAATGCAACAGCTACTATAATTACCGTTGATATTACCCAAACATTTTTATTCATTTTCCTCCAATCTAGCAGTAAACTCTAATATATTAATCTAAGACAGGACGACCCCTTTATGTATATATCATAACATATTACTGAATTCTTTTTCGCCAATAATATCAATACCCATTTTTTTCGCCTTTTCTGCTTTGCTACCAGGATCGGTTCCCACGACGAGGAAGTCGGTTTCTTTGCTGACGGAGCTTGAAGCGCGTCCGCCGAGGTCGCGGATTTTTTGTTCGGCTTGTTCACGAGTCATACTTTCTAAACCGCCCGTGATTACAAATGTTTTACCAGCTAGTTTTTGCTCTCGTCTGTGCGGATTTTCTAGCTTTATGGACTTTAGGACTTTACGGACTTTTGACTGATTATGTTCGTCGGCAAAATAATCCACGATCGATTTTGCGACAATGTCGCCCATTCCATAGATTTCATTTAATTGATCAATTGAGGAATTTTGAAATTTTGACATTTCGCCAAAGTATTTGGCGATATCATCTGCCATAATTGCGCCGACATGGCGAATTCCTAATGCATAAATAAACCGACCAAGCTTAACTTTTTTACAATTTTCAATAGATTGGATAATATTTTCGGCACTTTTGTCCGCAAACCGTTCCAGCGGTTTTAGGTCGCCTTCGGTAAGTTCAAATAAATCGGTTTCGTCTTTGATCAGCCCTTCGTTTAAAAGTTGCTCAATTATTTTTGGACCAAGCCCATCAATATCCATCGCCCCTTTACTAACAAAGTGAATAATTTGGCGTTTAGTTTGGGTAAAGCATTTGCGGTTGACACAAAAATCCAGCTCGCCAACTCGCTTGATATCCGACCAACATGTCGGACAATGTTTCGGCATCTTAAATCTTGCGACCCCAAACCCTGACCTCGTAGGTCGGGGTTTGGTGGGGCGGAGTTCGATAAGAGGTTTGACAACTTCTGGGATAATGTCGCCGGCTTTGCGGACAATTACCGTGTCACCAATCCGCACATCTTTGCGCTCAATTTCTTTAGCGTTATGCAGGGTTGCTCGGCTAACTGTCGAACCCGCTACTTGTACTGGCTCCAAAATCGCCACTGGCGTTAGCGCTCCCGTCCGCCCAACTTGCACCACAATATCCAATAATTTAGTGGTCACTTCCTCCGCCGGAAACTTCCACGCAATTGCACCTCTAGGCGCTTTGCCAACTACACCCAGTTTTTTGTAAATCTCATTATCGTTGACTCCAACCCAAATCCCATCGATCATAAACGGCAGATCGTTCCGTTTTTTCCCAATTTCCTGCATAAACCTCTCAACTTCTATAATATCTGTACACTCTTTCGCCAATGGAATCGTAAAACCTAGTTCCTTAAGCAATTGATGTTTTTGTGAGTGAGTTTTGGGTTGTAGTAATTTTTCAATCGATCTTGACATTGTCGTTATTATATGTTACTATTTATTTAGATTTGGGCGTAACGGTGTTGAATTACCAGTCCTTGAGACAGGGTATGTAAGCACTGGACGTCCATTTTTCATTCTTAAGCTCTCGCTAATAATTTCAGCTAAACTCAATACTTTTTGGGGATTATCCCACTTTCTGAATACTTTAATCGCAATTTTATGAGCTCTTGATTTTTTGCCGATGAGCGTAAAGAATACTTCGGGTGGATTTTTTACTTTTTTATCTTTAAATATGTTTTTCAGAATCCCGATAATTACAGACTCCCAACCGGCGTATTCAATATCAATAACTATTGTTGTAATAGACTTTAGATGATTTTTTACTAACAAATATACACCAATTGCAAAAGTATTAACCATAAAAACCGTTGGTTTACCTATCTGTCTGTATATTTCCTGCAACCTTCTTTTTGTACGAGCAGTTATTTTGACAGAATATGAAATTCCATTAGAAAACGTTAAAATAGTATCTCTATTCGTTTCTTCTATTCTACCACTCTGGTCAATCTCAATTTTCATTGGTTAATTAAAATCTTCTATACTTGAGTATTTTGGTCTAAAATCAATAATAAATCCTTAATCATTCCAAGCAATTCTGTTTTTACTTGTTCTGGAGGGGATGACCAGCCATATTCATTTTTTATACTATCAGCCCTATCTCTAATATCTTTTATTTTATCTTGCATATTTTGTATTGTCTCGCTAGCTAACAATCCTTCTTCTTTAATGAGATATAAATTTACAGAAATGACAAAGATTCTTGTATTAAAACAGCTTGACCAAGGATTTTCAGACCTGGCAAGTTCATCTTGAATTCTTTTCGGCGAATTCTCAATTTCTTCTCTTAATACAGTTACCAAATCCGTCTGAGACTCGGTAGTCTTTCTTTTCTCTGTAGGATAAATATTGTTATTTTCTGTAAGCATATTTTTTAATCTTTTATATATCTTTATGCATAATTATATCATAGGCAATAAATGAGAGTTTGCGACTGGCAGTTAGTTTTGAATCGAGTTGGCGAATGCTTCCAGCGGCAGCGTTGCGAGGATTGGCAAGTAGTGGTTTGCCTTCTTTTTTGTACTTTTTATTCAGTTCGTCAAATACCGATTTTTTCATATAGATTTCACCCCTGATTTCTAATTTTGAATTTTGAATTAGATTCTGAATTTTGACCTGCCTGCCGGTAGGCATGGAATCTTCACTTTGGATTACGAGTGGTATACTTTCAATCGTTTTAACATTTTGTGTTACATCCTCTCCAATTTTCCCGTCGCCACGAGTTACTCCACGAACTAAAACTCCATTTTTATAAATTAATGAAACCGCCAAACCATCAATCTTGAGTTCGGCAAAAAACCCACCCGTTATTTTTTGACCGTAAACTTTTTGTATCCGCTCCACCCAATTAGTAACCTCATAGGTTACGAATACATCGATCAAGGACAACATTGGAGTTTGGTGAGTAACCTTTTTAAATCCTTTAGCTGGTTCTCCACCGACTCTTTGGGTTGGTGAATCGGGAGTAATAAACTGCGGATATTTATTTTCCAATTCCTGCAATTCGTGCTTTAAACTATCATTAATCGCATCGGATACTATATTCTTGTCAAGTACATGATATGCATAACGATACTTTTCTATAAGGTCTTTTAGTTTATCTATCCGAATTTTGGTGGCTTCTTTTGTAATATTTCCCATGCTAAGATTATACCAAAATCCGGTATAAATTACATCGCTTTTAGGCGATTTATCCGCTCTGTAATAGGCGGGTGGGTGCTAAACCAGCTTGATATGTTTTCTTTTTTGAATGGACTTGATATATATAGATGCGCTGTGCCACGGTTGGCAACTTCGAGTGGTTCTTTGTCCTTGGCAATTTTTTCGAGCGCCGAGGCGAGCCCTTCCGGGTAGCGAGTAAGTAACGCTCCGCTTGCATCGGCTAAAAATTCTCGTTTTCTGGAAACTGCCAGCTGAATTAATGTCGCTGCGATTGGCGCCAGAATTGCTAGAACTGGAGCGATGACAATCATGATCCCCCCACCATTATCATTATCGTTCGATCGTCTGTTCCCCCAGAACATTGATCTTAGGAAAAAGTCACTAACAACTGCAATGATCCCGACTAACACAACGACCAAACTCATCACACGAATATCATAATTTTTGATATGGCTAAGTTCGTGTGCCAAAACGCCCTGCAGTTCCTCATCTTCTAACTTTTCGATGAGACCGGTTGTCACCGCAATACTGGCATGCTGTGGGTCGCGCCCCGTGGCAAAGGCGTTGCGCGCACTGTCGTCGATTACATACACTTTTGGCATCGGCACACCAGCGGTGATGGTAAGATTTTGAATTGTATTAACCAAATTTTTCGTTTCTCGGTTTTCCTTACCTGTCACCGGAATAGCTTTGGCTGTCGCTAGCGCTATCTTGTCGCTATAATAATAACCAACCCACGCTTGGATAAAAGAAAATATCGTTGCGATATATAAAAATATCGGGTTGCCATAATACCCACTGATCGCCCACCCAAAAGCGATTATTAAAACCAAAAACACACCAATCAGCAATACCGATTTACTTTTATTGGCAGTAATCTGCGAGTAGATATCAGATTTCATACTCATAGTATTACGTATTATCAATTATGTATCAAGTAGAGAACACAAAAAACGCATAAAAAGCATATGTTGAAAACTCATACTATTTTAAGAGACCGACCTATCCCGATATCTTCTACCATGTGGATGCTAAAGGAGTAGGAGTTGAGATCGCATAGCGAGATGAATCAGCCGCGTTGTAGAGCGGATCGTTTGTTGATGGGGCATTTTCCCATTTTGCCCAGAGTTTATAATCGACACCATCTGATTTGTATTGATAGCAAAATGTTGACCCATCCGCTTTAGGGTCAACGGGGAGCACAGGAAGTTGAGATGTAAGACTGGGAACCCACGATGTTGACGTAACGCACGAACTCAAAACTAATGCATCAGCTGTAGGCGGAACCACGGTCGATGGGTATCCACCCTTCACATACTTATACTGTTCCAGCGCATTTTGCACAGCACTTAAATCTGCTTTGCGTCTATTATCGCGTGATTTTGTCCGTGCGTTGTTGACGTTCACAGAAACAACGCTCGCAAGAATGCCGATAATTG
>Ga0210057_1003809_pt1 | contig 20505 bp, 16 predicted proteins | sample CryGeyCG2114_010_2_FD_183968 | JGI IMG/M metagenome (GOLD analysis project Ga0210057, IMG submission 183968) | Groundwater microbial communities from aquifer - Crystal Geyser CG10_big_fil_rev_8/21/14_0.10 (SPAdes) (version 2) | ecosystem: Environmental > Aquatic > Deep subsurface > Groundwater ...
AGTTCTGGGGCGGATAATTTGGCGAATGTTTATAATAATTGGATTGAAGAGCATCCAAGCGCGGTAGCGGATTTAAACGCGGGCGAAACGGCGGCAACGACAACGGCAGAAACGACGGGAACGCCCTCATCACCCCAACTCTCTCCCGCCGCCGCAAGCGAGGGAGCTAACGCGCCAGAAGTTGAGACAAGCGAGTCAAGCGCGGGGCAGGAAGCGCCAGCGCCAACGGAAAATGAACCAGTGGAAAATAATGGGACAGTAACGTCACCCGTAACAGCACCAGTGGAAGGAGTGGGACAGTAAAAATTTTCAATTCTCAATCCCGAGTTCTCGGGATTGAAAATTAAAAAAAAGCTCCCAATCACGGGACGCTTTTTGTTTTTACTTTAATTTATATTATCACCCACAGCCCAACTAAAAATACTAACTGTAACGCCAGCCCAAGCGAGAACGGAATTTCGTAAGGAATAAGGCGGCAGTGCAGATAATGATGGAGGTTTTGCAGCGAGTCTAAAAGCCGGTGCAAGACGCGCGTAAATTTATTGTCTAATTCTTCGCTTAAGCGGTGCGCGGCCGTGAGCCAATCAGGCAACATCGCGCCGGAAACGGCGGCAATTACCGCGGATGTTAACAGCAAGTGCGGCTTGTAATGAAACAGCAACAAAAAATTAACCAATAGAATCGTTTGGTCAAGGGTGGCGATCCAGCTCATGTTCGCAAGCGACAGTCCGTCTAATTTTTTTTCATCGCCGTGCGGAATGGCGTCCAAAACATAATGCGAAGCTAAGCCGGCCAAAAAAGCCCCGATGGGGTTAGTTATAGCTTGGCCGATGACGATGGCTGAAGTAGCGTGGATAGTTAAAAACATAAAGAGTCTATAAAGTCCTTAAAGTCAAAAGTATATAAAGTCAAAGGAAAGTTTTTAATCAATAACTTTATGGACTTTTGACTAAGTTAGTGCCCGAGGAGAGACTCGAACTCTCACGGTATTGCTACCACTGGATTTTGAGTCCAGCGCGTCTGCCAATTCCACCACTCGGGCAAATTTTTATTTATTTTATCGCAGAAAATGAAGGTTGTCAAAGGAGGGAGAGATGTTGTATAATAAAAGACAGTATAAAGTATTTAGTATTTTGTATTTAGTATTAAAAAATACAGAATGTAAAAATGGCGGTAACGGTTGGGTAGGAAATAATTTGAAATAATTTAAAATAGTTTGAATTTAAAATACCAAATACCAAATACCAAATACCTCATACTAAATGCTATTTTGTGTCCAAAATAATCTCCATCATTAACCAAAAAGGCGGAGTGGGCAAAACAACGACCGCGATTAACCTCGGCGCTTATTTGGCGCAGTTAGGTAAGCGCGTGCTTTTAGTTGACATTGACCCGCAGGCGAACGCGACGAGCGGCTTAGGCATAAAACATCAGGAACTGCCGCGCGGAGTGTACGAAGCGATTATCGGTGCCGTGCCGTTGCACCAAACAATTCAGCATACGGTGCAGGAAAATTATAAAGTGGCGCCCGCCACGATTTCACTTGCCGGCGCGGGCATTGAACTGGTTAATTTGCCGTCCCGCGAATTCCGTTTGGAGCAAGTATTGCATTCCATCCGCGACGAATACGATTACATTATCGTTGATTCGCCGCCCTCTCTCGGACTTTTGACCGTCAACGGATTGGTCGCGGCCGATGAAATTTTAATTCCGATTCAGTCCGAATATTTCGCGCTGGAGGGCTTGGGGCATTTATTGCATACCATCAGCTTGGTGCAGAACGGCTTAAAGCCGTCCTTGGGAATTATGGGCGCGGTGATTACGATGTACGATGCGCGCAACCGGCTGTCGCGCGAAGTAATGAACGAATTGTACCAATATTTTCCCAACAAAGTTTTCCGCACCGTTATTCCGCGTTCGGTCAAGCTCGCCGAAGCGCCGTCGTTTGGCCGCTCCATTCTGCATTACGACCCGTATTCGCGCGGAGGAAGGGCGTATGAAAAGTTGGCGAGGGAAGTCATTGATCTTGAAAAATAGTATTTAGTATTTTTGTATGTCATTCCCACGAAGGCGGTAATCCAGAGAAATATATTTTTAATGTCAAATTTCTAATGTCAAATGTCAAATCAAATCCCAATAACCAATGACGAAATATCAATAATTAGACATTAAGGAATTTAACATTGATTTGACATTTGGAATTTGTCATTTGAAATTAAAAAAATTATTGTTAAATAATTGTAAAATTATGGTTAATATCAAACAATCATCAAGTCTTGGCCGCGGCTTAAGTTCGTTAATTCCTCCCAAAAGCGCGCCGCAAAACGATATTACGGAAAACGGCGAACAAATTTTGGACGAAGGCGTGCTCGTGCCGGTGCGGCCGACTGGAAACGAGCCGGTAATTACCAAACGCGGCGAACGGTTGGAATATATCCCGATTTATTTAATCAGCGCTAACCCCATGCAGCCGCGGGCGCAGTTTGACAACGAATCTTTGGACGAACTGGCAAATTCCATTAAAGAGCAGGGGATTTTACAGCCGCTGGTCGTTACCGCGAAAGAAGACGGGCGCTATGAGTTGGTAATGGGCGAACGTCGTTTGCGCGCGGCAAAACGCGCCGGGCTTAATACGGTGCCGGCGATAATTCGGGAGGCAAGCGAGCAACAAAAGCTGGAACTCGCGCTGATAGAAAACATCATGCGCGAAGACTTAAACCCGATGGAACTCGCGTTAGCTTATGAAAAATATCTGCGGGAGTTTGAATTGACGCACGACGACGCGGCGCGCCGTTTGGGCAAATCGCGCTCCGCCATTTCCAACACCATCCGGCTCTTGCAATTGCCGGAAGAAATAAAAGACGCTCTGCGCGAAGGCCGGCTTTCCGGCGCGCATGCTAAAATAATAGTCGGTTTGCCAACCGTTGAACAACAGCTGGATATGTACAAGCGCGTGGTGGAGCGAGGGCTATCCATTAACCGGATGCGGGTGGAAATCCAGAAAGTCGGCGGCACCAAAGAAGCGCGGCTGAAAATTTACCCCCAGGACGAAGAATTGCAAAAAAAATTGCGCCAGTATCTGGGCACAAGAGTTTCCATCCAGCGGTCTGGCTACAAAGGCAAGATTTTAATTGATTTTTTTAGTTACGACGAGATGGTGGAGATAGTCAGTAAAATACTTCGCGAATAGTCCATAAAGTCCATAAAGTCAAAAGTCCATAAAGTCGCTGACTTTATGGACTTTATGGACTTTTGACTAATTTATTTCCACTTAATAAACTTCATAAACCCGCCGTTTGTTTTGAGCGATTGCCTTATTTTTTCCCGCGCTCGGGCGGTTTTGGCTATTTTTAACCAGTCGCGGCTGGGTTTTTTGTTTTTTTCAGTAATTATTTCCACCGTATCCCCGCTTTTTAGGGGAGTGTCAAGTTTACCGATTTTTTCGTTAATCATCGCGCCCACGCAGTGATGGCCGATATCGGAGTGCACGGCATAAGCAAAATCAATCGGTGTTGATCTTTCCGGCAGGTCAATCACGTCGCCTTTGGGAGTAAAGACAAAAATGCGGTTTTGGAACACGTCAATTTTGGCGACGTTAACGAACTCCTCGCTGTTTTTTGCCTGGCGCATTAATTCCAAAATATCGCGCACCCATTTCGGCTGTTTGCTAAGATATTTTTTATTGCTTTTGTAATACCAATGCGCGGCGATGCCATAGAGCGATTTCTCGTACATTTTCCGCGTCGCCACCTGAAACTCAGTCACTTTGCCGTTCGGGCCGAAGACCGCCGTATGCAGGGCTTGGTAGCCGTTGGATTTGGGAACGGCAATGTAGTCTTTAAAGCGATTGGGTTTTGGCTTCCAGAGCGAGTGGATCACCCCGATTGTTTTGTAGCAGTCCGCGACCGTCTCCACGATAACGCGCAGGGCGAAGACGTCGTAAATTTCCGAAAACTTACGTTCTTTTTTTTGCATTTTTTGGAAAATACTGTACAGGCTTTTAAAGCGCCCCTGGATTTCAAACCGCAAATCGGCTTCTTTTAATTTGGGCACTAAAATTTCTTCAGTTTTTTTGATAAAGGCCTGGTTTTCCATCCGCTGTTCCACTTCGTAGCGGTATTGCAGTTTTTTGTATTCTTCCGGGTGCAGGTAGCGGAAACAAATGTCCTCCATTTTATTTTTAAAATGCCAGATGCCGAGAAGCCCGGCGATGGGCACATAAATTTCCATTGTTTCCTGCGCGATGCGCAGGCGTTTATTTTCCGGCAAAGCGTCCAGAGTTTCCAAATTATGTAGGCGGTCGGCAAAGCGGATCAAAATGACGCGGATGTCGGCCGCCATCGCGATAAACATTTTTTTTAAGCTCTCGGTATGGCGCTCAATGCCGCGGTATTTGACCTTGCTTAATTTGGTGATGCCCTCAACCAAAGCGGCGATTTTTTTGCCGAACTGTTTTTCAATTTCCGCCAGCGGCCGTCCGGTGTCTTCCGGCACGTCATGCAAAAGGCCGGCAATTACCACGTCGTTTTCCGCCCGGATTTGAGCAAGAGTTAGGGCGGTGCGCAACGGGTGCTGAATGTACGGCTCCCCGGAGCGGCGCGTTTGCCCGGCATGCGCTTGGGCCGCGTATTCGTACGCCAATTCCACCAGGGTCGTGTCGGCTTTAGGGTTGTTTTGTTTGATTTGGGCGAGGAGTTGGGCGAGATTGAGGGGCATATAAGATAAAAATGACAAATTTCAAATAACAAATCAATGACTAATGCTCAAATGTCTAATGATAAATTTTGTCGTTTAGTCATTGGGATTTAATTTGACATTTGACATTAAGAATTTGACATTTATGTTAGACGCATTCCTTGTTCGAGCACTTCACCTCTTCTTTGCTTTCTATCATCAGCGCGCCGCACTTAGGGCATTTAGCGCCGGTCGGTTTTCCCCAAAGGGTAAATTTGCATTTGGGATAACTGGAACAGCCGTAAAAAAATCCGCGGCGGCTGCGTTTTTTGGTAATTTCACCTTGCTCACATTCAGGACATTTAACGCCGGTGCCGTTAGTGTTCAGAATAAATTTGCATTTGGGATAATTGGAGCAAGCCATAAACGGTCCGTACTTGCTCACTTTGGCAACAAGCGGCGAGCCGCATTTTTCGCAAACTTTCCCCTCGTATTTTTTGGCAAACTCCGTCAATTCCACGCTGTCTTTCTGCCCGTCATGGTCTTTGTCGCCGTTATTTAAATTTTTAGTGTTTTTGCATTTGGGATAATTGGTGCAGGCCAAAAATTTGCCGAAACGCCCCATTTTTATCACCATCGGCGAGCCGCATTTCTCGCACGTTTCATCGGTTTTTTCTTCCGTCAGCGCTTTTTTTGAAAGTTCCTTGTGTTTTTTTTCTAGATTTTTTTCAAAAGGACCGTAAAAGTCATCAATGATTTTTTGCCATTCTTTGCCGCCGCGCGCGATGTCGTCCAAGTTTTCTTCCATTTCGGCGGTGAACCGGTAATCAACGATTTCGTGAAAATGCTTGACTAATAAGTCAATGACGACAAAAGCGATTTCGGTCGGCGCCAATTTTTTGTTTTGGTCGCGCTCCGCGTAATTGCGGTCAATAACGGTGGAAATGGTCGGCGCGTAAGTGGACGGTCGGCCGATGCCGTATTTTTCCATAGTTTTCACGAGCGTCGCGTCCGAATAGCGCGCCGGCGGCTCAGTAAAGTGCTGGGCGGCGATGATTTCTTCCATATTTAATTTTTCTTTTGCGGTCACACTCGGCAGGAGATTTTCCTTCGCGTTTTGCGGATAAATTTTCAAGTAGCCGGGGAAAACTATAGTTTGGCCGTTCGCGCGCAGGTCATAATTAAGGGGTTCAACCCCTTTAGCCGGAGGGGTTGAACCCCTTGGGGCGCGAGCTCGAATCTCAATCGCGGTATTGTCCAAAATCGCCGGCGCCGCCTGGGACGCGAGCGAGCGCTGCCAAATAAGCTGGTATAATTTTTTTTGCCGCGCGTCAAAATTCGCCGGCAAATTTTCCGCGAGTTTAGCGGCATCAGTCGGCCGAATCGCTTCATGCGCTTCCTGCGCGTTTTTTGTTTTTGATTTGTAAGCGCGCGTTTTAGCCGGCAAATATTTAACGCCAAAAGTATCGGTAATGTAGCCGCGCGCGGCGGCAACGAATTGTTCGGACAAATTAACCGAATCGGTGCGCATGTAAGTGATGAAGCCGTGCTCGTAAAGCTGCTGCGCGAGCATCATCGTTTGTTTGGCGCTAAAGCCAAGGCGCGCGTTCGCGGTTTGCTGCAGCGTGGCGGTGGTAAAAGGAGGCAGAGGATTTTTGACCGTTTGTTTTTTATTGACTTCAGCCGCGCTGAAAGCCGCTTTGACCAAATTTTGTTTGATTTCTTCCGCTTGCTCTTTATTTTTTATCTCTAATTTGCCAAAAGTTTCGCCGTTAATCGCGATTAAATTGGCGCTTAATTTTTCATTCGCGGCCGTTTTTAGCAGCGCTTCAACGCTCCAATATTCTTCTATCTTAAACGCTTTTATTTCGCGTTCGCGCTCCACTATTAAACGAACGGCGACCGACTGCACGCGGCCGGCGGAAAGGCCTTTAGCGACTTTTACCCATAAGAGCGGCGAAAGTTTGTAGCCGACCAGCCGGTCCAAAACGCGGCGCGCCTGCTGGGCGTCCACTAAATTCATATCCAGCGCCCGCGGATTTTTTAGCGCTTCTTCAATCGCCTGTTTAGTAATTTCATGGAAAGCAATCCGTTTTATCTCCGCCGGTTTTAATTTCAGGGCGCGCGACAGATGCCAGGAAATCGCCTCGCCTTCGCGGTCTTCGTCGGTTGCGAGTATCACGCCGTCCGCTTTGCCCGCCAGTTCTTTTAAATGTTTTACCGTTTTTGACGCTTTAGGAGAAACGACATAAGTCGGTTCGTAGTTGTCGTTAACGTCAACGCCCAATTCTTTTTGCGGCAGATCCATAATATGGCCGAATGAAGATTCAACTTTATAATCTTTGCCTAAAAATTTTTGAATGGTTTTGGCTTTGGTTGGCGATTCCACGATTACTAAATTCATATTTTAAATTTCTAATTACTAATTTCTAATTACTAATCAATGATTAAATCCTAATGTCTTAAAATAATTAAATTAGACGTTGGCTGTTAGATCATTGGGATTTGATTAGAAATTAGAAATTCGTCATTAGAAATTATGCAAGGACATAATTCCCTCCACCGAGGTTACGAACATATCCCTTCAGTTCCATAGTTAATAAAGTAGCATTTATGCTCGCGGTGTCAAGTTTGGCGAGCCGAGTCAGGGCGTTAATGTGCGTGGGCTCATGGTTTAAAACGGAAATTAATCGTTGTTCGGCGGGCGTCGCGGGAATCGCTTTTTGGTTTTGGACGAAGCTTGCGATATTTTCCAGCGAAAGCGTTTCAATAATTTCCGATGCGCAAGTTACGGCTTTGGCGCCGGTTTTAATCAAATTATTGGTGCCGGCGGAATTAGGGTTAAAAACGGATCCGGGTACGGCGAACACTTCGCGGTTTTGTTCCAGCGCGCTTTGCGCCGTAATCAGCGCGCCGGAGGAAACGGCCGCTTCAATCACGAGCGTTCCCAAAGAAATGCCGGAAATAATGCGGTTGCGCTGGGGAAAGTGGAATTCAAGCGGCGGCGTGCCGGGAGCGTATTCGGACAAAAGCAGGCCGCCGCGCGCCAAAATTTTTTCCGCCAAATAGCGGTTGGTTGCCGGATAAATGTTTTGGCGGTCAAGCCCCGCGCCCAATACCGCGATTGTTTTGCCGTTAGCTTGCAGGCAGGCCGAATGCGCCAGCGCGTCAATGCCGATCGCGAGTCCGCTGACTATTACCAGGCCCGCTTGCGCGAGCTGGCTTACTAAACTTTGCGCGGTTTGCTGGCCGTAGCTGGTGTATTTGCGCGAGCCGACTACGGCGAGGCAAAAATTCAAATTATCCGGCAACTCGCCTCGATAATACAGAACCGGAGGGGCGTCAAAAATTTCTTTTAACAGTTTTGGGTAGCGGCCGTCAGTAAGAATTAAAATGTTTATTTTTTCTTTGTCCAGTCTTTCCATTAATTCGCCCGGGTCCGTATTTTGCCGGTGGGCGATAAATTCGTTGGCGGCCCGTTCGTTAATTCCGGCGGCGAGCAATTCGCCCGCGCTCGCCTCCCAAGCCGTTCGCATGTCAGGAAAATATCGGCTTAAAAGGTTAAAGCGCTTTGGGCCGAATTTGGAGAAAGTGGACAAAGCCGCCCAGTAAGGCAAATCGCCGTTATTAGCTGTATTCGGGCAGGTTGACATAAAAAAAAGAGAATGATAAGATAAAATACCATGGGAAATTTCTAATTCCTAATTTCTAATATTTAGTTTAGTTAAGATTAAAAATTAGAAATTGAAAATTATTCGTTACCGTTCATCTTCCTACTTGCCAAAGGGCTTAGGGACGATAAGTGGTTCTCCTCCTTGACCATTTGCGTCCGTTTTGTCCCTTGCCGGTAAGTAGGGAAATGCACGGTAACCTCGCGGCAGTCCATAAGAATATTATGGGCTTTTTTTAAATCTAAATTATTTTAAAACGTCTTTAATTATTTTAGGAATTAATTCTTGTAATTTGTTTTTTTCTTCCCGCGAAAATTGCTCCAATACGAATTTCTCCGGCGGGATCTTAACGCGCAACAGTTCGTTCGCGGTGCCCACGCGTACGCGCGTGAAATTTTGCGTTTTAAGAGCGTTGACGATTGATTGGACGCCGCGGTGGCCGGCGGCGGAACGATTGCTTTGGATTTTAAAAGCGCCGAGCGGCAAATCCAAATCGTCGTGGATAACGATAAGCTGATTGGACAAATCGGCTTTTTTAATTAAAAATAACCCTAATTTTTTCGGCAAAATTTTATAATAAGCCAAAATCGCGCGCGCCGCTTGCCCCGAGTCGTTCATAAAGGTTTGCGGTTTTATTAACGCTAAATTTTTGCCGTTCGCGACATCGGCGTTGAATTTTTTATTCGGTTTCCACTTTAAATCAAACTTTTCGGCCAAAGCGTCAATGACCGTAAAGCCGATATTGTGGCGGGTGTTTTGATATTTTACGCCCGGATTACCGAGACCGATGATGAATAACATATAAAATTTCTAATTTCTAATTTTTAAACAATTTTAAAATTAAAAAATTGTCCCGAGTTCTCTGGATTGAAAATTGAAAATTAATTTTTAATGTATATTTTCACCGTCGTTCCAATCAGCTTAAATTCTTCGCGCAGGCGATTTTCCAGGTAAGTTACATAGGTGTCTTTCAACCCGCTTTTGGATTTGACGCGCAGATCAAATTCCGGCGGATTCACGCCGGTCTGAATTAGATTAGTCAGCCCGGGTCGCGGGATGCGGCGTTTGAAAATGCCGCGCGCTTTTTGGTTCGCGAGCGGCGCCGCGTGCCGAACCGCGCTTTGCAGAAACGGCTCCAAAGCGTCGGCCGGAATTTGCGCATGCCGCGCGCGGACGGATTCCAAGATTAAATCCAGCAATTGGCTGATTTTCGTTTTATTTTTCGCCGAAAGAAAGATTATCGGCGCCCAAGCGACAAAAGGCAGTTTGGCGCGCAATTGCCCGGTAAATTTTTTAGCGTCATGTTCAGGCAATTTATCCCATTTGTTCGCGACGATTATCAAATTGGTTTTGTTGGTTAAGATTTCTTCCACGAGTTTAGTTTCCTGATGGCTCGCGTCATCCGCGACATCAATCACGAGCAAGGCGATGTCGGCAAATTTAATGACCGCCTTGCTTTTAGCTACGCCTTTTTTTACCAGTTCGTCTTTTATTTTTTTGGATTTGGCTTTGATAATTCCCGCCGTGTCCATAAAGGTGATAACTTGCCCGCCGTAATTGACTTTGACGTCGTTTGGCTCGCGCGTGGTATGCGGTTCGGCGCTGACGATGAATTTATTTTCGCCGATGATCGCGTTCAACAGCGTTGATTTTCCGACATTAGGCCGGCCGACGATCGCAACCTTGATAGATTTTAGATTTAAGATTTTAGATTTAAGATTTGAGTCTAAATCACTTTGTTTCTCGCAATTCTCATTTTGCGTTTTGTCCGCCTCGGCTGCGCTCCGGCGAGACGGGCATTTTAAAATTTCCGTTATCTTATCCAGCAAATCTCCCGTCCCCGAACCGTTAGCGGCTGAAACCGGCATTGGTTCGCCTAAAGACAGGCGATAAAAAGAAGCGATGTCGCCTCGTTGCGCCGGCGAATCGGCTTTATTGGCGACTAATATTATTGGCTGGCCGTTGATCAAGCGTTTTAATAAAAGCGCCATCACTTTGTCTTGTTCCAAAAGCCCGGCGCGGCCGTCAACCACGAATAAAATCAAGTCCGCGCCGCGCAAATATTTTTTTACCTGCAACTGGACCAAATCATCAATATTTTCCTGATCAATTTTTAACTCTTTTATTTTACGCTTGCCGGCTAAAAATTTCGGATTAATTATGCCGCCCGTATCAATCAATTGGAATTCTTTTCCTTGCCAATTAACGGCGTCGACATTGCAGTCACGCGTGGTGCCGGCGCGCGCGGAAACCAAGGCATGCTCGGTGCCGGTTAATTTATTGAACAGCGTTGATTTGCCGACATTGGTCCGGCCGAATAAAACGACTTTGGGCAGGGACGAAGAGATTAGTTGGATATTATTGTTTTGCATGATATTTTTGTTTTTTAAATTCAAATTGTTAAATTGCTGCCTCCCCTAACCCCCAAACCCCTTTGCCTTCGGCATTCCTCACTCCGACCCCCTCTAACTCCCCCTTATAAAGGGGGAGAATAAATGCCGCATTATTCCTCCCCTTGCTAAGGGGAGGTGTCCCGAGTTGCTCGGGACGGAGGGGTTAACAATGTAGTAACTATTTTTCCGTATTCTCCGTTCCGCTTTGCGTCTTGTCCGCGTCGCGGCCGATTATCAAAATAAAATCCGGCTGAGTTAAATCAGTTTTGCTCGCATTGCGCTCTTTTAATTCGGCCATCAGCCAGTCCGGCATGCCCAGATTAACGCGCGCGCCGGTTTTTTCTTTTAACAAAGCAAGCGATTTCATTTTTTCGCCGTAGCTTAAGTCAAAAATCAAAGACTCTTCGTAATTTTTCTTGCTCGCGTTATGGATGCCGACTACTTCAAAGCCGAATTTTTCCAAATCCGTCGCGGTCCGCTGGCCCAAGCCGTTGGCCCAAGTGCCGTTTTGGATTTCCAGTTTGGCGTACTCTCGTTTGATTTCGTTTTTTTGTTCCGCCGGAGCGTTGGAAAAAATATTTTTTGCCAAGTATTGGATTTCGGCGTAATCGCCGGAGCGCGGCTGCAAAATATACGCGCCGTCGGATCCAGCCGCGTCCACTAGCAGTCCGCCGCTGGAATTATCCAGCACTTTAGCGGTTATTTTATCGGAGTTCGTGTCTTTAATTATGCCCCATAATTTTACCATTTCCCATACTTGAAAATTAGTGGCGATGTGTTCGCGCAACGTTTCCAAAATGTTATTTATCAGGCGCGGTTTAAAAAGTATGCGCAGATTAAGCGTTTTATTTTTTACCGCTTCCAATACCAGCTGCTGGCGCCGGTTGCGCGCGAAGTCGGTTCCTTCCACGCCGCCGGCGTGCCGCGAGCGCACGAATTTCAGCGCCAGCTCGCCGTCCATTTTTTGTTTGCCGGCTTCAATGCGCAAATACTCAAAGCGGCTGTCGTAATTTGGGTCTTCTTCTTTTCCCTCCACCGGATAGCGCCGGTCGTCAAGGGCGTTAGCCACTTCCACTTCAATTCCGCCCAATTCGTCAATAATTTTTACGAATCCTTCAAAATCAGCGCGCAGATAATAATCAATCGGCATATCCAATACCCGGCTCAAGGCCTGGCTGACGGCCAGTCCGCCGCTTCCCAGCTCTTTGCTTTCCGCGAACGCGTTGACGTTGTTCACTTTGCGGAAGCCGTAGCCTTCCATTGGTATTACCAAGTCTCGGGGAATGGAAATAAGCGCCAATTCGCCGGTCGCGGAGGCAACGCTCGCGAGCATAATCGTGTCAGTCAGATAGGCGCCGTCGTGGTTTTTGCCCGCCATGCCCAAAAGCAAAACATTAATGCGGCCGCTTTCCTCGCCTTTCAACAAATTGTCGGAGGTTTGAGCCAAATGTTTAATTTGGCTGAAAAGGGAAAAAACGGAGCCAATGCTATTATCTTCCGACATTAACACGCGGCTCGTAAAGGCGAAAAGCACCACCAAAGATATGCCGGTCAAATAAACTAAAATTTTCAGCAATTGCTTGGTTGCTGATTTTTTGCTTGAGTGACGGCGGTTTTCGCCGTCGCCAAGATAAGCGTTGGTTTTATTTTCCCGCTCTATTTCCAACAGGTCAATGTCGTTCATAACTTTTTAAACAAAAAAATTCAAGACCGATCGTCTTTTTGTAAGTATAGTATAAGTTTGAGGAAAAGTAAAAGATAAATTGTTAAGCAATAATCTAACGGTTTTCATCCCCTTGCTTTCTGCCGCCTGATTATGCTATAATAAATTTAATTTAACTTTAAAAGTGGATAAGCATTATGCGCAATTTTTTTATCTTTGCGTTTGAAGTAGTGAAGGTAGTGATAATTTCGCTTGCCATTATAATTCCAGTGCGCTATTTTTTAATTCAGCCGTTTTACGTCAAAGGCGCGTCAATGGAGCCGAGCTTTTACGACCACGAGTATTTGATTATTGACGAGATAACCTATCGTTTTCGCGAGCCGGAGAGGGGAGAAATAGTGGTTTTTAAATATCCCAACGACCCCAGCCAATATTTTATTAAGCGGATTATAGGACTGCCGCGGGAGAAAGTGGAAATAAAAGACGGGCAAATTTATGTTTATACCAAAGACGCCAACCGGCGGGTTAAATTGGATGAAAGTTATTTGGAGCCAGGCACGGAAACCTTAACCAGCGTTGACGGCATAAAAGAATTGGGAGCGGATGAATATTTCGTATTAGGGGACAACCGCAATTACAGCAAAGATTCGCGCAGTTTTGGTCCGGTCAAGCGAAGTTTTGTCGTCGGGCGCGTGCTTTTCCGCGGCTGGCCTTTCAGTCGGGTCGGGACATTCGCCTTGCCGGAATACAGTCTTATAAATTAAAATGTTCAAATAATTAATTTGGATTTAAAACATTTGCGAACCATTAACACGAATTCTTCCTACGGATTTATAACAACCTTAGATGAATACGAATGCCACGAATTCTGCTATTAAACTTTTTTCTGCATTCGCGGCATTCGCATAGTTGCAGGGGCAACTAAGTGCGTAAGAAGTATTCGTATTAAAGAATCAATAGTAATATTAGATCCGTATAATCTTATCCTACTATACTATGGGCCGAAAACCAAAAACAAAAACGGAAAGACAAAAAAACGAGGAGGCAAAAAATAAAAAGCCAAATGAGAACAAAATGATTCCTCGTTTGCGCGGCATTCGCGATATTTTGCCGGACGAATACCGTTATTGGGATTTAGTTTTAAATAAAGCGGAAAGCATGATAAAATATTACGGCTTTTTGCGGACGGAAACTCCGGTATTGGAAAATGTGGCTTTATACGAGCGGTCTACCGGCAAACAAACCGATATTGTTTCCAAAGAGATGTATACTTTTATTGACCGGGACAACGAGCGCGTGGCTCTGCGGCCGGAAGCCACTCCCGGACTCGTGCGTTCCTACATTGAACACGGCATGTTCAGCCTGCCGATGCAGCCGGTAAAACTTTACTGGATTGGCAACTTGTTTCGTCGGGAAAAGCCGCAAGCCGGCCGTTACCGGCAATTCAGCCAAATCGATTTGGAAATATTCGGAGAGGCGGGCGCGGTCGCGGACGCCCAGATTATTTTAATCGGCTATAATTTGTTTAAAGAATTGCAAATTGACGCGCAGGTGCAAATCAACAGCATCGGCTGTCCGAATTGCCGTCCGGAGTATGTTAAAAAATTAATTGAATATTACAAACAGCGGCCAGTGCGCAATAAATTATGCCCGGACTGCAAGAAGCGTTTAATTAAAAATCCCTTGCGCTTGCTGGACTGCAAGGAAGAATCGTGCGTTAACGCGCGGGCGGCGGCGCCGCAAATCATTGACCACCTCTGCGAAGAGTGCCGCGACCACTTCGTCAAAGTGCTGGAGTATCTGGACGAACTGAACGTCGTTTATACATTAAATCCTTTTCTTGTCCGCGGCCTGGATTATTACAACCGCACGGTGTTTGAGTTTTGGTTCGAAGACAGCGAACAGGGCCGGCAAGACGCGCTCGGCGGCGGCGGGCGTTATGATTATTTGGTGGAATATATGGGCGGACGGCCGACGCCGGCTTGCGGCTGGGGCATAGGCGCGGAGCGGATGATTTTAAAAATCAAAGAAAAAAACATTCCCCTCGTTGATGCGAATCAGCCGAATATTTTCGTGGCGCAATTAGGCGAAGCGTCCAAGCGCAAAGCGATGAATTTTTTTGAAGAGCTGCGGCGGCGCGGCTACAAGGCGGCGCAGAATTTCGTCAAAGATAATTTAAAAGCGCAACTGGAACTCGCGAATAAATTAGCCGTCAAATTAACTTTGATCTTGGGCCAGAAAGAAATGATGGATGGCACTATTTTGATCCGCGACATGGAATCCGGCATGCAGGAAGTGTTTGATTTTAAGAAAGTGTACGAGGAACTGGATAAGAGACTAAAGTAAATAATATAATTCAAATCTACAAATTTTATCCAAATTCCCCAAATAAATTACATCCAAACGAGATATGGAAAGTGATAAGTGTGTGCATAAAGAACTATCATATAAAATCGTTGGTCTTCTTTTTCAAACGCACCGTGATTTGGGGTCTTTCCGAAATGAAAAATAATGCGGTGATTATTTTGAAAAATTATTACAATTAAATAATATAAAATATATTCGTGAATATTGATTCATTGATCATCAATATGGCACTGACGATGTGCGGTGCGTTATAGATTTCATTATTGAAGATAAAATCATTATTGAATTTAAAACTAAAGATTATATTACTAAAGAAGACTATTATCAAGTTAAAAGATATTTAATAACTTTAAATTTAGAATTAGGGATTTTAGTAAATTTTAGACAAAAGCGTTTAGCGCCAAAAAGAGTTTTGAATAGTTTTTATTACCAAAATAAAAAGTAATTTGAATAATTCATATTTGGAGCATTTGAATGTTAATTTGTAAATTTGGATTATTTTATTTAGATCGGAGGTGTCATTATGGTGGAAGTAAAAAGAAAAAAAGGAGAGTCGTTTGACGGGATGTACCGGCGTTTTTTGAAGCGGGTGCAGTTTTCCGGCAAAATTCTGGAAGCGAAAGAACGGCGTTTCATTAAACCGGAAAAAAGCGATTCGGCCAAGCGCAAAAGCGCGCTCGTTGCCTTAAAATACCGCCGCAAGCGCGAGTACCTGCGCAAAATCGGCAAACTGGAAGAAGAACCAAGGCGGCGCTGGTAATTCTCGGCGATTTTACGCGTTCGTTGCTTACCAAACGTGTGAATAAGAAAACAAGAAGATATTAAGATATTGGATATTAGGATATTACGCTACGAGAGCAAGAAAATTTATTTACATTCAGTGTTTTTCTGTGCGTTGCGAGTATCCTAATATCCTAATATCTAATATCCGTATTGATTCCCATGCTAAAATTTAATCACAAGGAGTGCTTAAAAAAAGCAGTTTTTGGTCTGCGAATGTTTTTCGCGACGGCTGCTTTTTTTATTGTTTTAGGCGGTTTGTTCAGTACACCAATGGCGCAAGCGCAGGAGACAAGCGGCCTGGCTAACAACGCCGGCCTGGATAATTTAGCCGGCCAAGTTTATTTGCCGGAAACGGACATTAGGGTATTTATTTTTCGCCTGATCAACATCGCTTTGTCTTTTTTGGGCATAATTTTGTTGGGTTTGATTATTTACGGCGGCTGGCTGTGGATGACGAGCGAGGGCGACCCGGGTAAAATTGAAAAAGCCAAGGCGATTTTTAAAAACGCGGCGATTGGCTTAGTCATTATTTTGTCTTCTTTCGGCATCGTAAATTTTATTTTAAAAGCGCTTTGGGGCGGAGAAGGCGGCGGCGGCACGAGGCCGGGAACCGCTTACGATGTCGGCGTCGGCGCGCTCGGAGACGGCATTATTGAGAGCCATTATCCCGCCCGCGGGCAAATCGATGTGCCGCGCAATACGATGATTATTATTACTTTTAAGGAAGTTTTAGACCCAAAGACCGTTTGCGGCGCTGCTAACTGCGATGGGAAGACAGTCCTTAAAACTGAAAATATTTCTATTTTTTCTACCGCCAACGGAGCAGAGTCGCGCGAAGATGCTGATGATGCCAAAGTCGCTGCTAAAATTATATCGGCGAAAGTAGAATCCAAAGATAATAAAACTTTTGTTTTCCGGCCGGACAAATTTTTGGGCAACCAAAATCAGGAGCAATGGTACGGCGTGCGTTTGTTCGGCGGCAAGTTAAAAAAATCAAACGGCGATGCCGTTAAGTTGGGCGTAGCGGATTATTACCAGTGGAAGTTTCAGGTTTCTACGCGCCTGGATTTAACGCCGCCGCAGGTTAGTTCTATTTTTCCCCAGCCGGACAATGAAGCGGATGTGAAAATTATTGCGGGTAATGCGAAACAGGCGAGCTGGACGATTACGGTTATTAAAACTCCAAACTATTTTACGCCTTCAACGCTAACGGTTAGTTATAATATGCCGACAGGAGTAACTATCAACGGCAAGGGTGCGCAACAAATCGCACAAGGCGTTTATCAAGGATGCAGGGGCGACAATGATAAAAGCGATATCACCTATATTGTTTCTATAGATTCTAAAACTAACGCCGTTTCGCTTGTTTTAAACGGTTCGCCAAAAATACAAGTTTTAAACGGCTCAGCCATTATTAAAGACGGCAAAGCGGACATTGGCTGCGGTTTGATTGTTTCCTTTCCGGAAAAATTGCCCAACAACGGCAGCCAAATTAAATTTAAAGTTACCGAAGAAAGCGCGGGCGACAAAATCAGTATTAGCGGCCAAGATTATATTTTTGGCAAAGAAATAAAAACCGGCGACAGCGCCGGCATTGCGAATGCGTTGAAAGACAATCAGTTGATAAGCGCGCAGGCGCCTGCGGCTTTGCCGCAAGTTACTTTAACCGCCAAACCGGATAAATTTCCCGGTAAAGCCGGCAATAATTTGGAAATATCAGTGAGCAATGTTGGCGCTTTAACTTTAAAACAAATAACCGAAGGCAAAGACAAAGAAGAGGGCTACGCAACCAAAGGCCTGCCGGACCAGCCGCGCAACGCGGTGATTCAAATAAATTTTAACGAAGCGATGAACCCGATTCAACTGCAGGGGGATTCAGAAACGGTAAAAGATTACATTAAAATTTTAAATTTAAATAATAACGCGCCTATTAACGGTGAATTTATTATCAGTAATTTATATAAAACCGTAGAGTTTAAGACTAATGTTAAATGCGGGCAGAATTCCTGCGGCGATGAGATGTATTGTTTGCCGCCGCTCGCAAACATTAAAGTCTGGGTAAAAGCGGCAAGCTTGGCTACTTGTAAAAGCAACGAAGAATGCACGAAAACCAGCGGCAATCAACTTAATTTTGGCGCTTGCTCAAAAACAGACGGCACGGACGGCATTTGTCAGCAAGATTCTGGGGGTAAAAAAATAAATTATCCGCAGGCGTCTCTCGCGATGGACGGAGCGATGGACGCGGCGGCTAATTCTCTGGACGGCAACCGCAATGGCAATGCGGAAGGGCCAAAGAGCGAATTTAGTGAAAACGATTTGTATGGCATTTGCGCGCAAGGCATTAATAATGGCACGCTTTGTACCGCCGCTATGGCTAATATTTGCCAGGGGGGCGACGCTAAGTGCGCAAAATTTAATGACAATATCAATCCAGTGAAAACTTTAAGCGCTTTGCAATCTTTTTTTGGCGATAATTACACCTGGTCATTTTGGACTTCAGACAAAATTGATTTAGCCAGTCCGATTATTGAGTCGGCAAAAAGCAAAGAGTTAAGTTTAGTTAAAGTGGAAAATAATGCAGGCAAACAGGTTGTAGGCGCAAGCGCCAAAGAACCGGTCAAAATTTATTTTGACAAATTAATGATGTCGTCAACACTGAAACCGGGCCGCAATTATCCGGACGATTTTTATTTTAATCCTGACCCGAAGGTCAAAGTCCAGCGCGAGTATTTTATTTTTCAAAATTTCTCGTCAGTGCCGCTTGGCTATTGGGTGAGTAAAATTGACAGTGATGATTCCAGTCCCGCCGACGGTTTTGCCGATAAAACAACGGCGGTTATTGACCACACAACCTTAAGCGACAACGGCGCGTACGGTTTTGTTATCGGGAGCGGCGCCAAAGACATTTATCAGAATTGCTATAATCCGGCGGCGGACAAAGAGGAGGGAGAGAACAGATGCGGAAGCGGCCTGAAAGCGGGAGACAGTTGCTGTAAGGGGGTAAAAAGTAGTTTGATGGAGAAGTGCTATAAGTTTTAGAAATTCAGAAATTAGGAAATTGGGATATTAGGAAATAAAGATATTGAGAAATTAAATTCAGAACCATGGGTGTTTATATAAAATTAGGAGATTTAGAGATATATAAAGAAGCGTTAGAATTGAGCAGGAATGCTTGGAGAGTATATAAAGTTTTAAGTTGGCAACAAAAAAAGATAATAGGCGATCAATTTATAACCAGTATTGATTCGGTTGGCGCGAACATCGCTGAAGGTTACGGCAGATACCATTATAAAGACAGAGCAAAATTTTATTACAACGCGCGCGGGTCGTTATTTGAGTCAAAAAATTGGGCTTTGCTTTTGTATGAAAGGCGGATTATAAATAAAAAAGACTTTGATTATTTTATGAATCAAACGGAAAAAGTTAATCGCATAATAAATTCTTACATCCATGCTTGTGGAAAAAACATCACACAATAAACAATATCCCAGTTTCCTAATTTCCTAATATCTTTATATCCAAATATTCCAAATAATGAGAAATAGAATAAACAAAATTATTTTTAGCGTTGCCATAGCCACTTGTTTATTAACAGCGGTTCATTTTGCTTTCGCCCAAACTCCCATCAATTCCGACACCGCTTTCGGCGGCGCTACCGGCCAAACCGCGGAAACTTTGGCGGCGAACGCGGGATTGGGCACGAGCGACCCGCGGGAAGTGGTGGCGCGCGTAATCAATGTTATTTTAGGGTTTTTAGGAATCATCGCCGTGGCTTTAATTATTTACGCCGGATTTTTATGGATGACGGCGCAGGGAAACGAAACGCAGATAACGACTGCCAAAAAAATAATGACCGGCGCGGCGATTGGCTTAGTAATAATTTTAGCCGCGTTCGGCATCGCGGCGTTTGTGATGCGCGTGTTGTTGGGCGCGACCGGCGGGAGCGAAACGAGCGAAGCATGCGCGACTGTCGGCGAAACCAGAGCTTGCGGTTGCGGCGGCACGCAAACTTGCGGGAGCGGTAAAATATGGGGAGCTTGCATCGGCAGCGACTGTAGCGGGTCGCCGACAATATTTGAAGTGCAAAAAATAAAACCGCCGGAAGAAGTGCCTGATTCCGCAAAAATGCCAAAAAATACGCGCATTAATATTTATTTTAATTTGCCGGTGGACTCTAATATATCTACGAATATTATTGGCGCAGAGAAAATTGAAGTAAAAAAAGACAATACGATTTTAACCGAATCAGATATTGAGTACAAAATTAGCGGCAGTCAGATTACTTTAACTTCAAAAGGAACTTGCGCGAATAACCCTTGCGGCGCAGTCGGCTGTTTTGCTCCCGGCGTTTATTCAGTGGAAGTAAAAGCCGGTAGCGTGCAAACGAGCGCCAGTATAGCGAGTAAAGGAGTACAAGGATACACAACAACGCCCGGTAACTTTACTGTTGTTGACACGATTGATTGCCAAAATCCGGTTATTAATTTAACTTCAGATACTCAAGTTTGTTTGGATTCTAATAATATTATTAACTCTAATGCTAGCGATGATTCCGGAATTTCTGATGTTGAATACAGCGACAGCAAAGACAACAACGCTTTTATTCCGCCGAATCCTAACTCCACCAGCCCTTACGGTATATTTTGGCATCCGACCGCGGCTTTGGGCTATACCGCCATGACCCCTTATATTATTACCGGGCTGGCGACCGATGTTGTCGGCAAGACCAGCAGCGACACTATTACTAAAACTTTGCGCGCGGCGCATTGTTGTAATAGTACGAAGGATACAAACGAAGATGGGATAGATTGCGGCGGCAACGACTGCGCGGCTTGTCCGGCGGCGGTTTGCGGCAATAAAGTTGACCAGTGCACGGAAAATAACGACGCCTGCGCGTCCGGCGTTTGCGCCGTTAATAGCAACAATACTAGTTGCGTTTGCCAGAGTGTGCCGA
>Ga0210057_1003811_pt1 | contig 20496 bp, 12 predicted proteins | sample CryGeyCG2114_010_2_FD_183968 | JGI IMG/M metagenome (GOLD analysis project Ga0210057, IMG submission 183968) | Groundwater microbial communities from aquifer - Crystal Geyser CG10_big_fil_rev_8/21/14_0.10 (SPAdes) (version 2) | ecosystem: Environmental > Aquatic > Deep subsurface > Groundwater ...
AGTTATAAAAGAAGCGCGAAGCGGAAAAGAAAAACAATATATATTTCCATCATACGTTGAGGCGTGCGATGGGCCAATAGAAAGGATACCCGGTCAGGCGGCTCATAGATGCGTTAATAAAAATTCTTTCGCGCAGAATAAAAGAAAATTATATCACTTTGTTGGTAAGCACGCGTTTGATATAGACGGACTTGGTCCTAAAATAATTGATTTGCTTTTGGAACACAATTTAATTTCCTCATACGATGATATTTTTACGCTTGAAGAAGGAGACATTATCGGGCTTCCGGGGTTTGCGGAAAAGTCGGCAAAAAATTTAATAGAAGCAATTAACAAGAAAAGAAAAATTTCACTTTCTCGGTTTATAATTGCTCTTTCAATAGGTCAAGTAGGTGAAGAGACCGCTATTTTATTGTCTAAAAAATTTAGAACGCTTGAAAATATAAAAAAAGCAGTAAAAGAAGAATTAGAAAAAATTGAAGGGGTTGGAGATATAGTTGCCGAATCAATACGCGAGTGGTTTTGTGAAAAGAAAAATCAAGAATTATTGAAATGCCTTTTGAAACAGATTGAAATAGAAAAAATAGCGCATAAAAAAAGAGAAGGTGTTTTATCCGGTAAAACGTTTGTTCTGACAGGCACGCTAACGTCTCTTTCCAGAGACGACGCTAAAGAAAAAATTCGCGCTAAAGGCGGAGATGTTTCAGGTAGTGTCTCACGGCAAACTTCGTATGTAGTCGCCGGCACGGACCCGGGCTCAAAATATGACAAAGCAAAAAAATTAAATGTTCAAATCTTATCCGAAAAAGAATTTTTAAAAATGTTAAGATAATTATGTTAAGATAATTTTTTCGGCGATTATCAGTTAGTTAGTTCATTTATATTTATAAAACTAATGCGGTCGTCACAACTTTATAAAGAGCAGATTTTAAAAATATTTTAAAAATAAAATAAAATAAAAAAATATGCAAAATTCGTCAAATTGCTAAACTATTTGTATTTGTGTTTATTTTTATAAAACTAATGCGGTCGTCACAACTTTATAAATTTTTGTAATAGCGCAATTAGTACACTTTATTTTATTCTAATTATTAAGAAACCTTGAATTACGAAATAGTTTCTACTGTGGCTTTCGCGCAAGCGCGATTTCATCCCTCCCCTCAATTTTGGTAGCTCTGCTACGAAAAATCTCGGTTTCGGGCGAACTCGCGCTTGCGCGAAATCCTCGCTCCGTTAGAGAGTATATAAATAGCATGTTTTTAATTTACAGCCTATCGCAATTTTGTAAAACAAGCTCTCTAACGAGGCTCGTTACGAACCTATTTCGTAATTCAATGTAAGAAAGATTTTTAATTCAAAGTATCTTACTAAAATTTAATATTAACCAAATTTACACAATTTGTATTTTTTATAAATGTTATTCTGTTAGTTTTGTGCGAACTTGCTTTTCAAGTTCGTTTGAAATTTTGATATTTTCTTTCAAAAATTGTCGCGCCGCGTCGTAGCCACGACCTAATTTTATATCACCGTATGAGTATGACGAACCTGATTTACTTACAATCTCATATTTTTCGCCAAGCGCGAGCAGTTCACCTTCGCGTGATATCCCTTCACCATACATAATATCAAACTCCGCGGACCTAAACGGCGCGGCTACTTTATTTTTTACTACTTTTGCGCGGACACGGTTACCCATCACCTCATCTGTCTTTTTTATTTGCGCTATACGACGAATATCAATTCTGACAGACGTATAAAATTTTAATGCCTTACCACCCGGAGTTGTTTCAGGATTTCCGAACATTACACCGATTTGCATACGTATTTGGTTAATGAAAATAACAATTGTTTTGCTTTTTGCAACAATAGCCGTTAATTTTCTAAGGGCTTGTGACATAAGTCGCGCTTGTTTTCCAACATGATGAGCCCCCATATCACCTTCAATTTCATCTTTTGGCGTTAGGGCGGCTACGGAGTCAATTACAATTACATCAATTTTTCCTGAACGAACCAGTGATTCTGTAATTTCAAGCGCTTGTTCTCCGTTGTCTGGCTGTGAAATAAGAAGCTCGTTTGTTTTCACGCCTATTTTTTTTGAATATTCGGGGTCCATTGCGTGTTCCGCGTCAACAAAAGCGCATATACCGCCCTTTTTTTGCGCTTCCGCGATAACTTGTAGAGATAACGTCGTTTTTCCAGATGATTCCGGTCCGAATATTTCAATAATACGCCCGCGCGGGAGTCCGCCTACGCCGAGCGCGTGGTCAAGCGAGATAGAACCTGTAGGGATTGCGCCCACGTTTACTTTTGGTTTTTCTCCTAATTTCATAATTGCTTCTTCGCCGAATTTTGCTCTGATTGCTTTGATTGCCTCTTCAACGCCGGCGTTTATTTGCTTTGGTTCTAATATTTTTTTTGCCATCATAATTATTTTGTTATTTTAAGAATGGGCTAACATTCATAAGTTGATAATATGCTGATAACTTGTAAACCCCCACACCAGTTATGCTTTCGTTCTGCTTTTGAAAAATACGCGCGCATTATACATATTTTCACTGACATCATATTGATTGAGAAAGCATTGTATGATTGTATGGCAGAACAAAAGCAAAAGTATAACTGGTGTGCGGGTAAATTTATTCTTTATTTTAATACAACTTTTAACTCTTTTGTTTTCTCTCTATTAAACCTGTCTTTTGCCCATAATTCAATAACGTTATAACCAGGTGATAATAATACAATTTCGTCAAAAAACCCGTTTTCATCAGTGTATATTTGACGACCGTCAAGCATAAGTTTCGCGGCATGTTTCGCGTTTCCTCTAATTGGAAGTATTGTATTTGAATAACCAGCTCCATTTATAGGTTCATTTATTGTTATTTGAGGACCTGTTATAAATTCTCGCGATTGAATATAAATATATGCAATCAAAAGAACGACTGTTAAAATGCCAGAAATTGATATTATTACTCGTTCTAGAGATGTGCGCATATTATATTTATTTTTCTATTTCAGTATTATCACTTTCTTTATATTTAATATTTTCATTTTTTATCAGTTCTTCCATAGGCGCAACATCCTCATTTTTTATAAGAACTTCTCTTGGTTTTGCTCCGTCTGCAGGACCTATAACGCCGCGTTCTTCAAGAACGTCCATTAAGCGCGCCGCGCGCGCGTAGCCAACTTTTAATTTTCTTTGAAGATATGAAGTGGCGGCTTTGCCGGCTTTTATCACTATAGAACGCGCTTCTTCATAAAGTTCGTCATCTTCATCATCGTTTTCCATATTATCAAAATCAGGATATATTTTTTGTTCTTCATTATCTGACGTAAAACCAATGGAAATTTCTTCACCACCGCTTGTATAATTTTTTCGTAAATATTTTGAGACGGTCTTTACTTCTTGTTCAGATATAAACGCTGATTGCAGACGGCGCGGTTTTGCCATATCGCCAGACATATAAAGCATATCTCCCGCTCCAAGCAATTTTTCAGCGCCGCCGGTGTCAAGAATTGTTCGTGAATCAATCTGTGAAGAGACCTGAAAAGCTATTCGCGCTGGTATATTTGCTTTTATTAAACCCGTAATAATCTGCACAGATGGACGCTGTGTTGAGAGAATTAAATGAATTCCCACCGCGCGAGCCATTTGCGCGAGCCGGACTATTGATGATTCAAGTTCACGCGGATAAGACATCATAATATCCGCAAGTTCGTCTATAATAATTACAATATACGGCATTACCTCTGGTAATTCAGCTTCTTCCGCTTCTTTTATTTTTTCATATTCAGCTCGCGCCGGAGCATATACATTTTTATGATAGGAAGCAATATCTCGGACGGTCTCTGCTTCTAAAACGTCATATCTTCTGTCCATTTCTTTAGCAACCCATTTAAGCGCTAAGATTGCTTTTTTTGCGTTTGTAATCACGGGTGTAAGAAGGTTTGGGACATTGTTATATGCCGTTAATTCAACACGTTTCGGGTCAACCATAATAAATTTTACATAGTCGGGAGAATTTCTATAGAAAAGAGATGTAATCAGTGTGTGAATCATAACTGATTTTCCAGAGCCGGTAGCGCCTGCTATAAGAAGATGCGGCATTCGCGCCAAGTTTCCAACGTGAACGTTTCCTGAAATATCTTTACCAAGCGGGAATATCAACGGGTCGTTTCTTTCAGTGTATGGCGGCGCGCTTAAAAGAGACGCAAGACCAACTGTGATTTTAGAAGTATTTGGTATTTCAATTCCTACAAGCGATTTGCCGGGTATCGGAGCTTCAATACGAAGCGGATGAGAGGCAAGCGCGAGCGACAGGTCGTTTTGAAGACCGACAATACGCGATAGTTTTACGCCTTCTGCCGGCTTAAAAGCGTATCGGGTGACAGATGGCCCGATAGAAATTTCATCCATCTCTATGTTGATGCCAAAATTTTGAAGAGTCCGTTTTATAATTGCCGCGTTTGCTTTAATATCTCCAACACCGGGTTTCCCTTTATCACGTTCAAGTAAAGAAAGCGGAGGCGGCACAAAAGGGGATGAAATAAAATCGTGTTTCCTTTTTTGATTTACAGGCGAGGGTGTTTCTTTTTTATCATATAAAGCGATATTCCCAAGTCCACCAGAGATATTTTGTTCCCCGGTATTTTCTTCAGTATTTTTTAACACATCTCCGGTTTCTGAGGATTGGTTTTCAGCAGTAATGCTTTCATTGTTTGAAATTGCAGCCGCTACAGCTCGTTTTTCATTATCGCTTTGCTCATAGTTTACACCACTATTTTTTCTAGAAAAAAATATTTGCAAATTTGGCATAGTGTCAAATATCAGAAGAATTGATATGGCGGATAAAACTCCAAAAATAATTGCTGACAAAGTTGTGTCAAAAAGTGCTTCAAGCGATTTTGAAAACAAAACTCCAAGCGTGCCGCCAGAGTCGCGAGAAATCATTTCCACAAGACCAAGACCGGATATAAAAAGAATAAAGCTTCCTATTGAAACACGCGCGGCAATACTCGGGCGTTCGCGCGAAATAAATAAAGAAGCTGATAAAAAAAAGAAAACAACAGGAAAAAGAAAAAAACCGACACCAACAAAAGTATTTAAGTTTTCATAAACAAATTTTCCGGCGATACCGGCATTATCAAAAGCAGAAAAAAGAAAAAAGAAACTTAAAGCAAGAAAAATAACAGAAAATATTCCGTGCCGTGTCTCTGTTTTTAAATCAGAAAAAAAGGTCTTCGCTTCAACCCTCTGTCTTTTTTTATGTTTCATTGAAATAAGTATAGCACGATAATAAGCGGTGTTGTTATTGTGAATTATAAAATTTTATTATCGTAATATGAATAAAAATTTTTAACAAATATATACTTGCCACTATGTAAAAGATATTTTGTGTTGTTTACGCACCCTTTCTTTAAAAAATGTCTCTTATATAATGGACATAATAAAATAACCCGCGAATTTATAAAAGACAAAAAATATTTTATAATTATGTCTTTTATAAAAAGACATATGGAAGGACAATATATTAAAGACATAAAAGACAAAAGTGGTAATAATGATTTTTCTTTTTCAAAGAAAGACGTTACTTTCTATAATTTTTTAACAAAAAAAGCCGAAAGATTAACATCTGCGTTATATTTAGTAACTGACTTAATTTCAGATAATGAGCCAATTAAAAAGACACTTCGTAAAAGGTCAATAGATGTCCTTTTAAATATTTCTCAATGTTCCGCTCCGCAAGATAATAACCACAGTGTCTTTTATATTTCCAGCGCTGTGTCTGATATATTGTCTCTTTTGTCTGTATGCGTGACAGCGCGTTTAATTTCAAGAATGAATTTTGAAATTTTAAAAAAAGAATACGATTTATTTAATAGTTTTCTTGATGACAAATTGGTATTGCGTTCATTGGGCGAAGTGTCTTTTGGTGATTCATTTTTTAGACCAGAAATAACAGAACCGCGCGCTATTTCCGCCAAAAAACAAATACAAAAAAACACTCTTTTAACAAATACTTCATCTGTGGAATACAAAGAAAAAATACCACAAAATACACAAAATACAGTTTCTCAATTAAATATTATAGATGGCGGTAAAAAGGAAAGGCAAGAAAAAATACTCCTTTTTTTTAAGGAAAATGACGCGCAGGTGTCTATAAAAGACATCTCATCTCATATTAGCGGATATAGTGAAAAAACGCTTCAAAGAGACCTTTTAGAGCTTGTTGACAGCGGTATATTAAAGAAAATAGGAGAGAGAAGATGGAGTAAATACGTTTTAAATGTTTAAACCTTAAATTTTCTTGAATTTGTTGACTTTTTTAGATTTTTAGAGTAACATCATAAATATGTAGAAAAGAGGTAAAATAAAGTTTTTCTACTTAATAAATAATCCATAATAACCAAATTAACTGAATTTATAAGAAATTATTTGTTGTATCGGTATTAAAGTAATTTATATAGATTTAGTAAAAATTTTGGCAAATAAAGTTATCCACAAAATTATTTTGCGGTCTTTGCAAGCACAAAGTATAATTTATATTGTAAAGAAAAATGTTTGAAATTTTGTGGACTCTTGAAATGAGTGCTATAGTTATAGTATCTGCAGGAAATACAGAAATGATTTACAAAAAGTAAGTATAAGAAAAGAAAAGACGGTTCATTGAAAATTAAATATTGACACAAGAATCAAGAAAGAAAAACGAAGTATAAATAACTTAAAAAGTTTTCTGAAATCTGAAATCTGAAATCAAAAATGAATATTTAAGTAAGACAAAAATAAAAATAAAAGTGAGCGGCCATCAATTTTTTTGTTGAGCCATTACATTATAGAAAGCATTATTATAAATTATAAGCAGAATATTATCCTAAATTTTTTGTTGATTCGTTTGTCCGCTTTGCTTCGGCGTTCGTCGAAGACAACGGTGCACCCGGTGGAACAAGGCGGGGAAATGAATTGGCGATGCTGATTCATTCCTTAGAAATTATTATAAGGAATTGTAAAAAATTATTAGCATTGGATTGGATAATATATATAGAGCTCGCTATGTATCAGCACTTCGAGTCGAAGCTGATTAAAAAGCGCGCTCTTAAAGTATTATTAATTATTCTTCGCGCAAAAAAATAAAAAGCGCGTTGAACGCATTAATATTAATATTAAAAGTAATTATTATGAGTATAAAATCTAAGTTTGGAAAAACAATCGCGGGCGTTGTCGGAGTGATGACAGCTGTTGTGATGATGGGAGGCGTATATGTTATGCCTGCTCAAGCGGCAACCGTTGAAGAACTGACAGCCCAGATTAACCAACTGCTTACTTTGATAGCCGGACTGCAAGCGCAGCTCGCGCAAGTGCAAGGCGGCAGTTCCACGACTGGAGTATCATACACATTTTCTAAAGACCTAAGTATGGGGGACACAGGAACTGATGTAATGAATCTTCAGAAAGTTCTAAACATGGACTCGGCAACACAAGTTGCCGCATCAGGCGTTGGCTCTTCAGGAAATGAATCTTCTTACTTTGGTTCTTTGACCAAAGCGGCGGTTATAAAATTCCAGGAGAAATACGCGTCTAGCATTCTTGCTCCGGTTGGATTATCAAGCGGAACGGGATATGTTGGTCCATCAACTAGAGCTAAATTAAATAGTATGAGCGCTCCGGCATCTACGCCTGTTGCTACGACTCCGGTAGGAGAGACACCGGTAGTAACAGTTCCCGTGGTAGGCGCTCCTGCTTCAGGGCTTAAAGTTGAATTAGCAAGCAGTCAGCCGGTCGCGACACTTGCGCCAGCAAGCGCGGCGCGTGTTCCATTTACGAATATAACGTTCACGGCTGGTCTTAGCGGCGACGTAACAGTAAACAGTGTTTCAATTGAACGAACAGGTCTTGCAAGTGATGCCGCGTTTTCAGGAATTGTCCTTTTGGATGATAATGGAATTCAGCACGGCATAGCAAAAACATTGAATTCAAATCACCAGGCAACTGTTGGCGATTCATTTGTTGTTCAAGCCGGTCAATCGCGAACAATGACAATAGCGGCTGATATGGCAACAAGTTTAGCAAGTTACACGGGTCAGGTTGGAAGTTTGTCTGTAGTTGGCATTAACACATCTTCCACCGTATCCGGTTCTCTTCCTATTACTGGGACAGCACACACATTAAACAATTCGCTTTCAATCGGCACGGTTACTATGAACACCGGTTCCACCGACCCTGGCGCTTCAAATACGAAAGAAATCGGGACCGAAGGATACACGTTTTCAGCCGTGAAAGTAACTGCCGGTTCAGCTGAAAAAGTTCGTCTTGGTTCTATAAGATGGAATCAGTCAGGTTCCGCTACAAAAGATGACATAGCTAATCTTAAGACATATGTTGATGGAACAGCGTATGATGTTATTGCGTCTTCAGACGGAAAATACTATACATCAACATTTAACGGAGGAATCGTTATTGATAAAGGCGCTTCAGTGGATATTTCCATTAAAGGAGATGTTGTAAGCGGCTCGTCAAGGACGATTGACTTTGATGTTTACAAACGAACAGATATTTATGTTGTTGGCGAGACATACGGATATGGTATTACACCTCCAAACGGAGCAGATGAGTCAGGAAGCGATGATGGAGCATTCCACCTAAACACAAATCCTTGGTATGATGCTTATCAAGCAACTGTTTCAGCTGGAACATTGACTGTGGAAAACGCGACAACAGTAGGCGCGCAAAATATTGCGATTAACACAGCCGACCAAATAATCGGCGGAGTAAACGTTGAAGCAAAAGGCGAGCCGGTATCTGTCGCGCAGATTATCTTCAATATTCTTGCCGCTGGAGATGAGGCGGAAAATATTACAAACATTACATTGGTTGACCAAAACGGCGTTATTGTCGCGGGTCCTGTTGATGGAGCGTCAACAGCTACCAATTCAGCGTATGGAACAGTAACATTTACCGATACTATTACATTTCCTGTTGGTAAGTTTACTTATACATTGAAAGGAAAACTTGGAACGGCGTTTGTATCAAACGACACAGTTGAAGCATCAACGACACCAAGCTCACAATGGACGACAGTAACTGGTCAAGTAACAGGCGATACAATTACACCATCTCCGTCTTCAGTGATTGATTCAAGCACGATGACGGTGAAAGCGCCTTCAATGACTATTAGTGTTTTGACGACTCCGCTCGCGCAAACATTGGTTGCTGGCGGTTCGTTGACTTTCGCGAAATATCAGTTTGACGCTTCTCAATCAGGTGATGACATTAGATTTAGCACTGTTAAACTTGATTACGAAACAGTAGCAGGCGCGCCATCAAACCTAACGAATTGTGGTTTGTTTGACGGCTCTACCGCGCTTTTGTCTGGCTCAAATCTTGTGAATCCGACAGCAAGCGACGATGACGCGGTATTTACATTTGACCAAAGTTTTATTGTTTCAAAAGGAACAGTTAAGACATTGAATCTAAATTGTAATTCATCTGCCACAACGACATCTGACCAATACCGATGGGGTATTGCCGCTCACGGGAGCGCTTCACAGACAGCGACAGGTATTCAGTCAGGTCAGACCATCAATAGTTCTACCGCAAATACAAGTGGTATTATAGTAAACGCAAGAACAGGTCAGACAATGACACTTACAACAGGCGGTTCATATACGGTGGCAGATGATTCAACATTAGGAACAAGATTTGTATCGCCTGGTGATGAAGTTGAATTGTTGAAACTTAAGTTTACAGCGTCAAATGAAGATATTGATATCAGGCGCGTGGCGTTTCAATTAACAACAAACGCGTCTAACACACCTCTTGATTTGGTTGGAAATCAAATTACTTTATGGGATGGTGGAACACAGGTTGGTTCGGCAACATTCGCAAATGACGGCGACTATGCCACATCAACAATTATGACATCAGGACAATTCCGCGTTACAAAAGGCGGTTCAAAAACAATGATTGTGAAAGGAACTATTGCGGGAATTTCATCAACGGTTGGTCCACTGACAGCTTCCGGCGACTTGCTCATTGTTTCTTACGATGGTCACGATAATAATTCTACGTCTGCTGTATCTGGCGGTAACTATGGAACGGGTGTATCAGGAGGAACATCAATTAATACAAGCACAACATCTGATGTAAGCCCTCAAGGTGTTCGCATCTTTAAGGCATATCCTACGTTTGTAAAACTTTCCGTTCCTAGCACGCAACTTCAGATAAGCAGTGATTATGGATTGTATAGATTTAGCGTAACGGCAAATAATGACGATATTGCTATCGGTAAATTTACTTTCAGTTTGAGTTCATCAACTGTTTCAGCGACAACTTCAGCGTATGGTTTGTATGCTTACACAGACAGCTCATTCTCAAGTCCGGATACATCATTCTCATCTGATGGTATTATAAACAACAATAAGGAATACAACGGATTTGGTAATAATTCACCTACGACTAACACGCTTGCAAAAGCGGTGCGCATTGTTGAAATTTACCCTGATAAGACAACTGACGCTACGACAACATACAAGATTGGTTCAGGTGTAACTAAATACTTTGAGCTTCGAGCAAACGTTGAGAAGGTTGAAACAGGATCGGGGACGGAATCAATAGTTGTTCAGCTTGAAGGGGATTCAGCATTTCCAACAAATGCTGCAATGCTTGTAGCTGGAACTTCAGCAGGGACATCTGGTGTTGATAATGACACGAATGATGACTTTATCTGGTCTCCAATTTCAACGACGTCTGCTGAATTACTCACCGACCTTGATTGGACAAATGGATACTTGGTTCCAGGGTTACCGACGACAAATATGTCTTCTGTAACACACACCAGTATCAACTAATACGACCATCTTGTGCTAGTAATTATCTTTGGATAATAACTAGGGTCAGCAAAAGCCCCGCCTTTGGCGGGGCTTTTGCGCGCAAAATTTTTACCGGACACAGGTTCGATAATTGTTGGACATCCGATGTCCAACAATTAAAAGTTCAATAAAAATAATAAAAATTGCTTTTTTAAGATATTTTGTTATTATTGATAACAATATGAATGATGAAAAACTTAATATTACTATAAGCATCCTGATAATTGCGGCTATTTTTATCGCTTTTTTTGTTTACCGCTCTTTATTTGATGTAAATGGTTTAGAATTACAGAAAGATAATGAAATTATAAATAACGATAAAACAGGTGAAATAAAAGAATTGACAGAAAAAGATAAAAATAATGAGACAACAGAACAATTATCAATTACAGAAACAGCTGTATATCCAGACCTAAACAGACCTATAATTATTCTTTCTGAAGATATTTCTTCCGAGACGCAATATATTGCTGAAAAAAGAATAACAGAACTCTCGTCTGAATTAAAAGAAACTCCCGATTTATATGGGACTTGGCTTGAGCTTGCTTCTTATAGAAAACTCATAGGTGATTATTTTGGAGCTATTGAAATCTGGGAATTTGTCGGCGAACAATCAAATGGTTATATTTCGTATAAAAATCTGGGGATGCTTTATCATTATGATTTGCCCGACTACGCGCTTTCAGAAAGTTACTTAAGAAAAGCAATAAAGAGAGACAATACATACATACCTACATATCTGGAATTGCATAATTTATATAAATATTCATATAAAGAAAAATCGGATTTAGCAGACGATGTTTTATTTGAAGGATTATTAAATAATCCTAAAAATATCTTTCTTTTCTCGACTCTTGCGGAATATTATACAGAAATTAATGATATAACAAAAGCAATTAAGTATTACAAAGAAGCGCTTTCTGAAGCAGAAAAAAATAATGACACCGCGACTGCAAATCAAATTCAATCTCGTCTTGATGCATTACAATAATCCGGCGAAAAGATTATAAACGCACGCGTTTTTAGAATAGCAAGTGAATAAGCCCCCCATACAGATAACCAGCTATAAATTTTTAACTACTAAAATGAAAATATTATTTTATTTTTCCAAATGTTTTTATGGCCGTGAGTGAGTATGCCAGTATACTGGCATAGGGACAAAATGGTATATACCAAGGGCGGTCCTTGGTAAACTTCTACATCGCGCGCGGTTATAATGCGTATATATTTTTTAGCGTTGAAACATTCCCCAACAAAATCTGCTTCTTCCTAGCAGGTGATTATGCGTATGCCAGTATACTGGCATAGTGGACAAAACGTTCTCTTATTTCCAAATGTTTTTATGATGAATAAGTTCAGATACATATGATTGCGCGTATTTTTTCAAGTGTTTTTATAGCCGTGAGTGAGTATGCCAGTATACTGGCATAGTGGACAAAAGGTTCTCTTATTTCCAAATGTTTTTATAACGCTTGGTCTTGTCTATCTGGAGGAGTATTATGTAAAGAACCGGGAAAATTCTCATATATAGTGAACTAATACAGCAAGTTGTGATATTTTATTTATGTATATATAATTTAGAAAGAGGGTTTTATGTTTTTGGATATAAGGAGGTAAAATGAATAAATCCAATAAATGTAATTGTGATTTGAAAAAAAAATATCGGAAAAAATTCATTCTTGGGTGCGGCGGCTGGATTGGTATGGCGCTTATTTTAGTGTCATACGGACTTCTTTCTTTCGGATTCTTTAGGCAGGACGAACTGCCATACCACACCTTAAATCTCATTGGGGCATTTGGTGTTATGTTTGATTGTTTGGAGAAGAAGGTTTTTCCTCCCGCAATTCTTAATGTTTTTATTATTGTGATTGCTTTCGCGGCAATTATTAAAATTCTGCTTTCATAAAAAATCGCCTCTGTTAGGGGCGATTTTTTTACACCGCTCTATCTTTGCGCACAATGCTTATTTTATGTTATCCTTAATAAATGCTAGAAAATACTACCAACAAGGTGTTGCGGTGGATTATTATTGTCGGTATTTTTTTAATACCGTTTATTCCTCTTATTGTAATGCCGTCTATGTTTTTTCCGTTTATTACGGGAAAAAATTTCATTTTTCGTATTATTGTTGAAATTGTTTTCGCGGCCTGGCTTGTTTTAATGTATCGTGATTCATTATATCGCCCAAAGTTTTCATTGGTCTTTGCTTCAATAGGAGCATTTATTATAATTATTGGGCTCGCTGATATTTTTGGGGAAAATCCTACGAAAAGTATCTGGAGTAATTTTGAAAGAATGGAAGGATTTGTGGCGCTTTTGCATCTTGGTATGTATGCTCTTTGTGCCGGCACTGTTTTTAATACTCAAAAATTATGGTGGTGGTTTGCTCATACATCAATTGGCGTAAGCGTTATTATTTCAACATACGCGCTTTCACAGTTTATCGGATTTGTCGCGACACATCAGGGCAGTCGTCTTGATGCTACATTTGGAAACGCGTCATATCTTGCCGTGTATATGCTCTTTCATATTTTCTTGCTCGCGTTTTTGTTAGTTCGGCATAATGGACACGTTTTAGCGCGGTGGGTATATGGTATTTTAATAGTGATTGAAACATTGGTTTTGTATCATACGGCTACCAGAGGCGCTATATTGGGGCTTATTGGCGGAACACTTTTAGCGGCTATTATTATTGTATTATTTGGTAAAGAATATCAACGCGCCCGCAAGGTATCTGTCGGTGTTTTGGTTTTGGTAATTTTATTTATAGGAGCGTTTTTTGGCGTTAAAAATACTGGTCTTGTAAAAGAAAGCCCGGTGCTTTCCAGATTTGCAAATATTTCGTTTGAGGAAACAACAACACAATCACGTTTTATAATTTGGGGGATGGCATTTGAGGGATTTAAAGAACACCCTGTTTTAGGATGGGGTCAGGAGAATTTTAATTTGATTTTTAACAAGTTTTATAAGCCGATTTTATATAAACAAGAGCCGTGGTTTGACCGCGCGCACAATGTCTTTTTGGACTGGCTTTCCGCGGGCGGTATATTAGGACTTCTTTTATATTTGTCGTTATTTGCCGTTATTTTATTTTATTTATGGAAAGCGTCTTTGTTTACATTGGTAGAAAAAAGTATTTTCACAGGGCTTTTTGCCGGTTATTTTTTTCATAATTTATTTGTGTTTGATAATATAATTAGTTATCTTCTGTTTTTTTCTATGCTCGGGTATTTTTATCAGGTTTCCATATATGAAAAAGAAAAAGAAAAACAAATAGAAAACACACCGCCATCATATCTTTCGTCGTCTATTGTGTCGGTAGTTGTGCTTATATTACTTGTTTTTGGAATGTATTTTATAAACGTTCGCGGAATATTTGTGTCAAAAAATCTCTTGCAAGCATTGGCTGGGCACAAAGAAGGTTTGTCGGCAAATATTTCTTTTTTTAAAAAAGCGCTAGCGTATAATTATGCCTCTCAAGAAGTTAATGAACAATTACTTCAGTTTGCGTCGCGTGTCGCCTCCATTTCTGAAGTGCCGGGTGAAATAAAACAGGAAGCGGCAATGTTGGCAGAGAAAGAAATGGCAAAACAAATTGAAAAACAGCCAAATGACGCCAGATTAATGTTATTTTACGGCTCTTTTCTTTCTCAAATTGGCAAGCATAAAGAAGGGCTTTTAATGCTTGAGCGCGCCAGAAAAGCATCTCCACAAAAACAATTAGTCGGGCTTGCGTTTGGAAATATTTATTTGAACACCGGAGAATATGAAAAAGCGCTTGAGCATTTGGGGCGTATATATGAACTTGATAAGACATATCCGCGCGCGTGGGAGGGTTATATTGTTGGGGCTATTTATGCCAATCGCGGCGATATAGAAGAAGAACTTTTAAAAAATGAAATCAGCAAGGACTATTATTTTTCAAGCGACCAAATTGTAAACGCTTACGCGGCAAGAAGCAGGTTTAAAGACCTTATATTTATGTGGGAAGAAAGGGTCAGACGTGAACCGTCAAATCCACAATATAATTTATCGCTTGCGTCCGCATACGCGCAAAATCGTCAATTTGCAAAAGCAATAGAACAAATAGAAAGGGTAATAGAATTAAAACAGGAATTCAAAGAACAAGGAGAATATTTTATAAAAGAACTTAGCCAAGGAAGAATACCTCAATAGATATTCACAGGTTAATTTGCTTTTTCTTGTTGTTTTTGCTATAATAAAAAAGTGAGTGCAATCCTTCAATTTTTAATTTGGATAGCATTTCTAAGCAACAAATATCTTACGTAAGACCCGCGTCAAGCGGGTTTTGCGTTTTCCATCTCTTGACCAAGATATTTCATACTTTATACTGAATTATATGTGCCCAAATGCGGTCAGCCGCGCACTCACATAGATATTTGCTTGGAGCTCGCTCCGGCTGACCACATTCGGATGTATTTTTATGCAAATAAGAGAAAACGTAAAAATCGCGCCTTTTACAAGTTTTCGTATTGGCGGGACCGCTCGTTATTTTTGCGAAGTTTATAGCGAAAAAGAATTAGAAGAGTCAATTTTATACGCGCGCGAAAAAGGCGTGCCGTTTTTTATTTTAGGCGGCGGCTCAAACATATTATTTTCCGATGATGGCTATGATGGTCTTGTTATAAAAATAAATCTGCGCGGGATGTTTTTTGAAAAAACATCAGACGGAATTGTTCGTTCTTCTGTATCTGCCGGTGAGAAATGGGATGAATTTGTATCGGAGTCGGTGAGAAGAAATCTATTTGGCATTGAAAATCTTTCAGCTATACCCGGGACGGTTGGAGCTTCACCGATACAAAATATAGGCGCCTACGGACAGGAAGTAAAAGAAACGATTGAATGGGTTGATGTTTTTGACACAAATAAAATGAAAAATGTTCGTTTGTTTGCAAACGAATGTATGTTTGGATATAGAGACAGTATATTTAAAAAAGAAGGCGCGTATAATTATATAGTTTTATCTGTTGCTTTTTCATTAAAACAAACCGGGAAATTAAATCATTCATACGATGGAGTTCGTGAATATTTTGAAAAAAAGAAAATAATTTCTCCAACACTTTCAGATACAAGAGAAGCTATTATTTCAATACGCGGAGCAAAGCTGCCGGATATAACAACTATTGGAACCGCCGGCTCTTTTTTTAAAAACCCAATAGTTTCAAGAGATAAAGTGTTTTTGCTGAATAAAAAATTTCCAAAAATACCACTGCGACAGCATAAAAAGGGTTTTAAAATAAGCGCGGCGTGGCTTATAGAAAATATATCCGAAATGAAAGACGCTAGATATGAAGATGCCGGAGTTTATAAAAGCCAGCCGCTTGTTTTGGTTGATTATAAATCAGCGCGCGCTAAAGATATTATTTTTTTAGCGCAAAAAATAGAAGAAAAAATTTTTAAAAAAACCGGCATTCAATTGGAGAGGGAAGTTTTGGTTTTAGGGAATAAATAATTTATTTTTATAATTAATTCTAGAAAGTTAAAAGAAAAGTTAAAAGAAAAAAGTATATAAAATTGACGGTCGTCAATTTTATATACTTTTTTCTTTTTCTTTTTTTATTTTTATTTATTTTGTAAAAAATAAATTATTTTTCTTTTTTAACTTATCCACATTTTTATTAAAAAAGTATTGTAATATTTTTTTTTATATACGATAATTAAAGTATTAGAAATAAATGCGCGTAAAAATTTTTGCGCATAAGTCGGCATTTATTATTTTTGTTACTAATAAAAAAAATTTTATGAAGAAACGAAAAAAGGCATCTTCAAAAAAGAAGACAACAAAGAAAAAGACAACAAAAAAGAAGACAACAAAAAAGCGAAGCCACAGCAAGAAGAAAAGATAATCGCTTATAGTCGCGATGTTCTAGGATATATACATCTTAGCGCCGATAGCCCCGCCTTGGATAAACAAGGCGGGGCTCGCGCATTTCTGATAATATTTAGTTATTTTTACACTACTTGATACATAATACTTTATGCTTCATACTTATTACTATGGCATTTTTTGCAAAGATTTTTGGAGACGATAATGCTCGCTCGCTTAAAAAAATAGAGCATATTATAATTCTTGTCAACGCTTTTGAAGAAGATACACGCGCGCTTTCTGATGATGATTTTCCTAAAAAAACAAATGATTTGAAAAGAAGACACGAAGAAGGGGAGTCATTAGATGATCTTTTACCGGAAGCGTTTGCTTTGGCGCGCGAAGCCGCGCGGAGGACGTTGGGGCAAAGACACTACGATGTTCAAATTATAGGCGGCGCGGCGATGCATCAGGGAAATATTTCAGAAATGAAAACAGGAGAGGGGAAGACATTAGTGGCGACACTACCCGCATATTTAAACGCGCTTTCTGGTAAAGGCGCGCATATAATAACCGTTAACGATTATCTTTCGCGTCGCGATGCCGCGTGGATGGGGCAGATATATTATTTTCTTGGGTTGAGTGTCGGGTGTATAAATCACGAAACAAGTTATTTATATGACCCAAAGCATAAAGAAAAAGATATTGAGCGCGATACTCTTGGGAGTTTTCACATTGTGTATGAATTTTTAAAACCATGTTCACGAAAAGAAGCATACGCGGCAGACATTACTTATGGAACAAATAATGAATTCGGTTTTGATTATTTACGCGACAATCTTTCTTATAAATCGGAGCAAATGAATCAGCGCGGGCATCATTACGCTATTGTTGACGAGGTTGATTCTATTTTAATTGATGAAGCAAGAACACCTCTTATTATATCCGCGCCGGCGCAGGAATCAGATGAGTTTTATACAAAATTCGCTGATATAGCAAGACAAATGAAAGACGGAGAGGACTTTACCGTTGAAGAAAAATTCAAATCGGTGTCTTTAACCGACATTGGAATTGAAAAAGCGCAAAAAATCTTAGGCGTGGAAAATATATACACAGAACGCGGAATCAAATACGTCCACCATTTAGAAACCGCTATTCGCGCAAAGGCGCTTTTTACGAAAGATAAAGAATATGTCGTGCGCGATGGACAGATTATTATAGTTGATGAATTTACCGGTCGTCTTCAGCCGGGAAGGCGCTGGTCTGAAGGATTGCACCAGGCGATTGAAGCAAAAGAAGTGGTGTCTGTGCAGAAAGAATCTCGCACGGTGGCGTCAATTACTTTTCAGAATTATTTCAGAATGTATAAGAAACTTTCCGGTATGACGGGAACCGCAATGACATCACGCGAAGAGTTTAGAAATGTTTATGATTTAGATGTTATCTCAATTCCGACCAATAAACCTATTACGCGTATTGATAGAGATGACCTTATTTTTCAGAGTGAAACAGGAAAATTTAAGGCAATAGCAAATAAAATTAAAGAACTTAACGATAAAGGACAGCCGGTTTTGGTGGGAACTGTTTCAATTGAAAAAAATGAGCTTCTTTCTGCTTATCTTACTCGCGAGGGAGTTTCTCATCAAATTTTAAACGCTAAAAAACACGAACAAGAAGGTGAGATTATAGCGCAGGCGGGAAGGCAAGGCAGTGTTGTTATTGCGACCAATATGGCAGGTCGCGGTGTTGATATCAAATTAGGCGGGAATCCTGGAAGTAAGGAAGATTATGAAAAAGTGAAATCTTTAGGCGGGCTTTTTGTGCTTGGGACAGAGAGACACGAAGCGCGGCGGATTGACAACCAGCTTCGTGGACGTTCCGGCAGGCAGGGAGACCCGGGTGAGACGCAATTTTTTGTGTCGTTTGATGATTCGCTTATGCGCGTTTTTGCAAGCGATACAATTAAGAATATGATGGGGAGATTTGGTATTCCGGAAGACCAGCCGATTGAAAACAAAATTATTACCAGATCGCTTGAAACAGCGCAGGAAAGAATTGAGGGATTTAATTTTGACGCGCGCCGTCACGTGCTTGATTATGATAATGTTCTTAATAAACAAAGGGCTTCCGTGTATGAAGACAGGCGAAAAATTTTATTCGGAGATACCGACACTATCAATGAATATATTAATACTCTTGTTTTAGAAGATGAAAAAACACGCGAAGTTATAGAAAAAAAACGCGCTACAGTGAATACTGAACATTTTATTAACGCGGCGCGGGCGCTTATACTGCAAACAATTGATATGTTATGGATGGAACATTTAGAGACAATGGATTATCTGCGAAGTTCTGTTCGGCTTCGAGCTTATGGTCAGCACGACCCTCTTGTTGAATATAAAAAAGAGGGGATTAGGATTTTTTCTCAAATGCGCGCGTCTGTAGGAAATACGATTATACATTATCTTTCAAATATGAACGAGCTGGCGCTTAAAGAAGGCATAGCAAAAGAAGAGCGTCGTCTGAAAGAGGTTCATGAACACGCGCGCGGTGTTTCTGTGGAAGATGAATCTTCCAAACAAATACCAGTTCATTCTAATAAACCAAAAACAACAGAAGGAAAAGACATCGGCAGAAATGACCCGTGTTTTTGCGGCAGCGGTAAAAAATATAAGAAGTGTCACATGACGTAGGGATAAAACATTCCAACATTCTGCAGAATGTTGGAATGTCGGAAGGTGTGGATACGCAAGGCGAGTGGTATATTTAGATAAAAGTATAAAAGTGTTATGTGGAATAATATGATAAAATAGAGAAGATATTACTAAGAAATAATATAAAATTATGAAAAAATTACTAACTCTTTGTATTGTTCACGAGCATCCGAATGTGCTACTTGGGATGAAGAAACGCGGGTTTGGCGCGGGGAGGTGGAACGGTTTTGGTGGGAAAGTTACTCCGGCTGAAACAATAGAAGACGCGGCAAAAAGAGAAATGCAGGAAGAAGCCGGAATAGAATTAAAAAATCTTGATAAGGTTGGAATTATAGAATTTGAGTTTCAGGGGAATCCGGAAATTTTAGAAGTCCATATTTTTCGGTCGGATGATTTTTCAGGAGAGCCGACCGAGAGTGAAGAAATGAAGCCGTCGTGGTTTCATGCTGACGAAATTCCATTCAAGGATATGTGGCCGGATGATATTCACTGGATGCCTTTGTTTTTGAGTGGAAAAAAGTTCAAAGGCAAATTTCTTTTTGGGAAATCGGATATCATACTGAAGCAAGAGTTAGTGGAAGTAAAAGAAATTTAATCTTTGCGGCTTAGTCAATAAAAAGCAAAGGTGTCATGGGACGTAGGGATAAAGAAAAATAAAAATATGTCAAAAGATTTTGATAAATGGAACAAGAATAAGAAAGATATTCATGGCCATGCGGAGCAAAAACTCTTCCTTCAAAGAGAGATATGGTGGTGTTCGTTCGGAGTGAATATAGGCAGAGAGCAAGACGGCGGCAGAAATAATTTCGAGCGTCCGATTGTTATTGTAAAGAAATTAAGCCCGGATACGCTTATTGCTATACCGTTAAGTACTAAAAAACGGATGGCTCGGTTTCAAGCGACCGTGACGTTTGGAACTTTAGTGAATTACGGACTTCTTGATCAAGTGCGTGTGATTGATTCAAAAAGATTATTGAGAAAAATCGGTATGGTGAAAGATTTAGAATTTGAAGAAATCAAACGCAAATTAATTGGTCTTATATAAAACGAAAGGCCCGCACGACGCGGACCGATCTCGGAGGCCGAAGCCAC
>Ga0210057_1003815_pt1 | contig 20476 bp, 18 predicted proteins | sample CryGeyCG2114_010_2_FD_183968 | JGI IMG/M metagenome (GOLD analysis project Ga0210057, IMG submission 183968) | Groundwater microbial communities from aquifer - Crystal Geyser CG10_big_fil_rev_8/21/14_0.10 (SPAdes) (version 2) | ecosystem: Environmental > Aquatic > Deep subsurface > Groundwater ...
TTAGATTAGGTTGTGAGATTCTAATTATTTTTTCCATTTCTTTAAGGAGATTTTGTTTGGTATACATTCTTCCTGCAGTGTCGATTAGAACAACATCGATTGCATTTTTTTTGGCATATTGAATTGCATCAAAAGCAACTGATGCAGGATCAGATCCATATTTTTGAGATATACATGGAACTTTTAATGTATCTGCGTGAATTTGTAATTGTTCAATTGATGCTGCTCTAAATGTATCTGCTGCGGCTAATACTGAGGAGATTTTATTTTTTTGAAGTAAATCTGCAATTTTGGCAATAGAAGTAGTTTTTCCAGTCCCATTTATTCCAAAGAATAATATTATATATGGTTTTGAAGATTTTTTAATATTTTCTATTAAATTTGGAGGTTCGATTAATAACGAAAGGATAGATTCTTTTAGAGAATTAATTATTTTATTTTCAATTTCGGATTTTTTTATATCCATATTTACTAATTTTTTAGATAACGATTCTTTTATCTTATCCACTGCTTCAAGAGAGACATTATTTTCTAAAAGAGTTAGTTCGAGTTCCATAAATATTTCATCGAATTGTTCTTGAGTTAGTTTAGAAGTAGATATTTTATTTATTAATTTGGTGAAAAAATTAGGTTTAGACTCTGGTTCTTTTTTAGAAGATTCTTCTTCCGTGATTTCAATTTCTTTTTCTGCAAGATTTAGTTCTTCGGGTTTTATATTTGGTTTTTCTTGTGACTCGGCTTCGATTTCTTCAGATTCTTCGCCTAATTGCTCTGTTTCAAGAGTTGCTTCTAAAATGTCTTGAGCATTTTTTTTGATTTTCGATTCAAGGAGCTTTTTTGTTTGAGTCTTTTCAGTTTTTTTCGATTTTTTAGGTTCTTTTTTGGTAACTTTTTTAGAGCTCTTTTTAGGTTTTTCAGTTTTTTTCGATTTTTTCTTAGTTTCCTTTTCTACAGGTTTTATCCATGAAAATAGCTTCTTCTTTAGTGAATCAAACATGTTTTTTGAGAGTTGAGAAAGTTTATAAATTTGATTTAAATTGTTTTTACTCTTTAGAGGATAACTATTTTTATAAAGCGAGGAATAGAGGTAATCTTATGTTGAGTTATGGTGATTTGTATGAGCTGTTGAGAAAGGAGAAATATTCTGAAAATTTACAGGCTCTTCCCCAAGGGTTTGTTTCGGATATGGCTGATTTTCTAATGGAACAGAAAGGAGCAGCGGATGATGGCGAAGGTTCTATTTTGGATGGTAATTTTAGGTCTAAGAAGCAATTAGAGAACTCAGTAGCTTTGTTTAAAGAGCTAATTTTAAGGCGAAAGAAGAAATTGCTTAATTTGATATTTGTGGCTACTGAGACAGGTATTATGAAAAGGGATTATGAGAATATGTTGGATTTTGAAAGGAAGATTTTTGATGTTTTAGCTAAGACTTTTGAGGAAGGTGATAAAGAGTTGGCTAGAATGATACATGGTGGTAAGGAAAAGGAGAGAAATGAAAATTCGATGATTTTATTTAGTGAGAATACTGAACAATTTGTAGATATGGCTGGAAAGTTAATTGGACCTTTTAATGTTGGAGAGTTAGTTAATTTGGATTCTTCTTTATGTTCAATTTTAGTTTCTAGTGGGAAGGCAAGTTATGTTGATGAAAAATGAAAAGTTTATTTTGAGGAGCATTTGGAAGCTGATTATAGGGATAGTTGGAATTAGTATAATTTTAGTAGGAATTGCGCTTTTAGTTTTGCCAGGACCCGGATGGTTAATTATCTTTTTTGGATTGGTTGTTTTAGGAGGGGAATTTATTTGGGCTAGAAGATTATTGAATAAAGTTAAAGAAGAGCTTAAATTTGTAGGCAAGGAAGTTAGAAAGGGAAAGAAGTTTGTTGAAGAACAATTTTAATTTTTATTGAAGAATTTTAGGTGCATTATTCCATAAGTCATTGCTCCGGCAAGACCCCAAATTAAATCGATCATAGTGTCATCAATTTGATTTTGGATAATATTTAATTTTTGTAATCCTGCTAAATCTCTTAGAAATACTCCTTGTAATTTTAAGTCAAATAATAAGTCTAGAGAATATTCCATTATTTCATGAATTGTAAGTATGGAAAGAACGGTTATTGCAGTAAATGCGATTTTCCATTTTAATTCTAATTTTTGTTTAGTCATCATATGAAAGACTAAAAATGATAGAAGTATTGGAATGACGAAATGCTGCATTTTATCATATTGGGGATAGACGAAATATAGAGGGCTTAATAATAGAGTAAATATTGCAATTAATAATATTATTCCATAATGAAAGTGTTTGAATTTCAAGTCAAAAAAATGATCTACACTATAGAATGCTAATAAGAAGGCTATTGCAGTTAAAGTTCTTATTTCAAAAGTTGCGTTTTGGAAAAGAAACATAGATATTAAGATTAGAAGAATAATTGCAAATATTGATCTTCTTTTATGTCTATAAATATACCATGATGTTTTAGGTTTCATTTTAAATTTTTTATGAATCTTTTTACTCCTTTGTTATTTGTTGAATTTTTTAGATGTCTCTTTTTGCATTTTGAAATATTTAGGATATTTTTCTATGTATTTTAACAAGTTAAGCATGGTTTTAAACTTGTTGTTATGTTTTACTTTTTTTAGAAAATTTTCTTTTTAAGAGGGTTTTTACTTTTTTATCTCTTATTATAGGAGAATTTTTTTTTCGTGAATGTCTCTTTTTCTGTAAGCAATATTCTCTAATTTGTAGTGTTTAATTTTTAATTTTTAATTTGTTTGAGAGTTTTTTTGCTAAAGTGGTTTTCCCTGCACATATTCTTCTCAGAATTAAGATTTTTTTAGAAGGTTTGTTTATAATGTTTTTAGTGTAAATAGATGTAAAGGGTTTTTATTGAAAGCCACTAGAGGTACTCGCAGACAAAGTCTTCGGTAACTTTACTTCTTGCGAAGATAAAGTTATTCGAACGAATCCCTCTAATATTTTTATTGAAAGCCACTAGAGGGATTCGAACCCCCGACCCTCAGTTTACAAAACTGATGCTCTAACCAACTGAGCTATAGTGGCATGGAAAGAGGTGTTTTTAAGCGTTAAAAAAGGTTTTGATTTTGATTTTAGTCCTTGAAAGATTTATATATCGCTTAAGATTGAAGTTTTTAAGGCCTCATAGTATAGTGGTAAAATGCCTCCTTGACGTGGAGGAGTCCGCAGTTCAATTCTGCGTGGGGCCATTTGCTTATAAATTGAAGATTTAATCGAGGGAATTATAGATAATAAAAGTTTAAATATTATCTTTTTTATTATAGTATATGTTTAAAAGGGGAGAGGTGACTGGATGTGCTAGAGGTAAGAATGGACAAGTTTCTATATTCTTTATTGTTGCTATTGTGATCGTAGTGGGAGTAGGAATTTATTTTTTCGCATTTAGAGGTAATCTTAATGGAGAGAGTGGAAGTTTTGGGGAAGTCTATAATTATTATGAGGGATGTATTTCTCAAGAAAGTTTAGATGCTATTAGTTTAGCAGAAAGCCAAGGGGGAAGAGTTTATGTTAATGAAATTGAGGCAGGAAGCGATTTTGCACCTTTTGGTTCAGAGCTTAATTTTTTAGGTTTTAGTGTTCCATATTGGTATTACTTATCTGGAAATGGTTTGATTAAAGAACAAGTTCCAAAGATGAACGATATTGAAATGGATATTGAGAGATATGTTAAAAGTGAATTGAGCAATTGCAGGTTCGATTCTTTTAATGAGAAAGGAATAACTGTTAATGTTGGTGAACCTAGAGTTAATGTTAAGGTTCAAGATAGTAAAGTTGTTGTTAATGTTAATGCTGATTTGGTTGTTTCTAAAGATGAAGAGAGATCTAAGAAGAGCAGTTTCAATGTAGAGGTCGATAGTTTGCTAGGATCATTGTATAAACAAGCTAAAGATATTTATGATAAGGAAAAGAGTGATTCTTTCTTGGAAAATTACTCAGTAGATGTTTTGAGATTATATGCTCCTGTTGATGGAGTTGAGATAGGTTGTAGTCCGAAGGTTTGGAAGACTAGAGAAGTGGTAGATGAATTACAGAAAGGGTTAGAAGCTAATATTGGAGCAATAAAGATGAAGGGAAATTATTATTCTATTAATGATAAAGATAATTATTTTGTGGTAGACAAGCAAGTTGAATTTCCAACTAGATTTTTATATTCTTCACAATGGCCAAGTAAGATTGAGATTGCAGGGGCAGGACAGGAATTAATGGTTGCTGAACCTCAAGGAAATAGGGCAGGATTAGGAGTTTTAGGATTTTGTTATGTTCCTTATCATTTTGTTTATGATGTTAGTTTTCCAGTAATGATTCAAGTTTATCAAGGAGAAGAAGTATTTCAATTTCCAGTAGTTTCTATAATTGATAAGAATCTTCCTAGAAATGCCTTGTTGTCTACAATAGAGCCAGATTTTAGAGAATTTGATCTTTGTGAATCTGCTAGTGAATATATTGAGGTAAAATTGTTTGATTCTCAGTTGAATCCTGTTGATGGAGAAGTTAGTTATAGTTGCTTTGATGAAACTTGTTCTCTGGGAGAAAGTTCTGGAGGAGTGTTAGATGCAAAGGTTCCTTCATGTTTGAATGGTCAGATAATTGTTAGGGCAGATGGATATGCAGAAAAGATCCAACTTTTGTCTACAAATGAAGAAAAAACCGCAGAAGTTATTTTAGATAATGAATATGATGTTAAGATTAACTTAGAGGTTGTTGGAGGTAAAAGTGGATTGGCAGTTGTTTCGTTTGATGGTGGAGAAAAGAGCGCTAGTGCATTTTTACCTGATGCAGACATAGTTAAATTAAGTGAAGGATTTTACAATGTTAGTGTTTATGTTTATGGTAATTCGAGTGTCAGCATTCCAGCTAGTACAAGTAGACAATGTCATGAAGTTCCTAAAGGAGGAATTTTTGGAATTTTTGGAGGGAGTAGCGAAGAATGTTTTGATTTGACTATTCCAGAAACCAAGATTGAAAGTGCTTTAGTGGGCGGAGGAGTTTCACAATTATATATATTTAAGAGTGATTTGGAAGATGGAGAATTAGGAGTGCGAGTGCAAGGATTATCTGAGCCTGAATCTCTTGAAGATTTGCAATATAATTATGAATCATTTGCTTTACAAGGAGTGGAGGTGTTGTATTAATGAATAGAAAATTTTTAATTTTTTCGTTTGCATTATTATTAATTGGATTAGTTGGAATTGAGATGGTCAGTGCTCAAATAGTAGGTTCGGCTAGTTATGTAACTAGGCAGCAACCTGCAAGTTTTCAAACATATTATGGAGATAGAATAAATGATTATTGGCCAATTTTAAATGATAAAGATTTGTGCACTGCTAGAGAAGATATTTTATTGCAAATTGCTCCTGGAGGATGTCAGCCAGCAGTAGTAAGAAGTGATTTATTAGCTGAACAAAATGTGCCTGTTTTTTGTCAAGTTGATGCTTTGAATATTAATCCTCTTCTAGATATAAAGGAAATTAGGAATATTAGATTTGGAGGAGAATATCCTAAAGAAGTAGCTACGGTAGGATTTCATCCAGCAAGAGCAGCTTTATTGACTAGAGATAAGTTATTAGGAGATCCATTGATAAATAATATTGGATATGTGGTTGTTGTTTTGAAGAAAACTCCTAAAGAGGCAGATTTGCCTGAATTTATTAATGTTAATTTAAATGCTCAATTAGATTATTCTGCAGGAAATGTTTTAGGAGTTGGAAGAAGCGAATTTGTTTTACAGACTCAAACAGATACAGAATGGAATAATGAAAAAGATAGACAGAGTTTTTGGAATGGTAAATATTTTGTTAGATTAGAAGATGCAACTGATAATTATGCAGATGTTTCAATTTATAGCGGCGATAGAAAGATTTCGGCAACAAGAGTTGCTAAGGGACAGACTTCTCAAGAGATATTTGTTCCTGAAAGTATCTGTAGAGCTGCTTTACAAATACAATATGCTGGCTTTGAAGATTCAAAGATTAAAGCAAGATTAGAAGTTGGAAGTAATAATGGGACAGATATTATGGATTTGTATGAGGGAAGTAAATTTATGGATGGTCAATGTGTTTTGAATGAGATTAATGTTGGATCTACAGGAGATACTGGGAATGTTAGCATAAGTTGCGGCTCTTCTAGATTTTTACTAGCTTTGAAACCATATGGTGATGATGTATTTTCTATTTTTGTTGATAAAGATGGAAATAGGGTTTTGCCTAAGCTTGAAGGAGAGAATTATGTAGTTGATTTTAAGAATAATAAATATAGATTAGATAAAGATAATTCTTTATATGTTCTCAAGGTTAATGAATTTATTTTAGTTGGTAAGAATGAGAAAAGTACAGAATTAGTTAATTTGGAAAAAGCATTGATAGAGTATAAGCATTTTAAAGAAGGAAGCCCTGGAGCAGGAGATTTATTGATAGATAGGCAATGGGATGCTAATACTGAAAGTAATTTTACTAAAGCTTTAAATTTATATGAACAAGTTGTCAGAGATTTTCCTGCTGAAATAGGTGTTGAAGGGGGAGAGACTTTTGCTGAACAAGCTTTGGGTAGAGCGATTGATTTAGCTGAAAAATTAGGAAAAGAAAAACAGAAAGTTAGATTGATGAATATTTTTGTTGAGAAATATCCAAGTTCTTCTAGTGCTGGAAAATATCAGGATACATTGGATAAGAGTGCTTATATAGACTTTTCTAGTTCTACAAATGTTGTTGAAATAAATGGGAGATTTAAAAATTTAAGATTGGTTAAGTTGAATTTGCCTTCTAAAGATTCTAAAGCTGAATTCGCAGTAAATTCTCAAAGAATTAAGTTAGTGCAAGGTGAGAGTTATATTTTAGATAGCGGTAAAAATTTAGGTTTTAGTGTTGATAGAATCGAAAAAGATAAAGTGTATATTAGTAGTGAATGTAGTGATTTTAAAGTTAGGAGAGGAACCATTATGTTGGATAATGGAATTGGAATTTGTGGAAAGACTGTTGTATTTAAGAATGCTGAAATTGAGCAAGAAGCAAGAATTAGAATTTTGCCTAAGACTTGGGGTAATGAAGGTCAAACTAATTTGAGTGTCAATATTGGAATTGAGAAGAGAGCAATTAAATTATCTAATGATAAAGCACTCGATAGAATTGAAAATTTGAACGAGAGTATTGCTAAATGGGAAAATCTGAATAAAAACTTAGGAGATGTAGTTACTGGATTGAAAGGAGCATGTTTTGCTACTGCAGGAGTTATAACTGCTAAGAACTTTTTAACAGGATTGAGTGGAGAAGGATTTTCAAGACAGAAAGTTATGGATGGAGAAAATGGTTGGACTCAATTTTGTGCTAATGCAGTTAGTGCTGGAAATGAAGGGTATAAATCGGTTGAACAATGTTTAATTGATAAATCTGATGAAATTAATAAAGATGTATCATGTGCTGATGGAAAGATAAATTCAGTTAATAATATTATAAAAGATGTCGAGTCTAAAAATGGTTTTGGTAATAATGTTGGAACTTTTGGAAAAACTGTAGATACTAATAAAGTTGTTCCAGCTTATAGAGAAAGAATTTTGAAAGACTTTCCTAATGAAGAAGTTGTTTTAAAAGATGGAACTTCTGTTAAAGTTAGTGCTTTACTAGCTGATAAAAATGGATATTCAAATGGAGATTACAGTTATAATCAGTTAAGAGATTTACATTATAACTTATTATTAAATGAATGCGATTCTAGTGTTTTGAAGAAAAATTCAGAATCTAATTTAAAAACTATTGCTGGAGAAATAGAATTTAATAATGATTTGAGTAAAAAGGCCAAGGTGGCAGAAGCATTAACTAAGGATGGATTTGCTTCAGCATTTGTTGCAGGAAGTAAAAATCAAGGTAAACAATATGTTGATGTTGTTAAGATAAGCAGCACTTTAAGAACTAAAGTTGGGGCATTTTCAGAGGAAAGTATAACTCATACTTCAAGTGTAATTGTTCCACAAACTAATGATTTTTCAGGAAGTGGAGAATATGTATTAGGATTGAAAGAAAATACTGATGGTTCTTATAGCGTTGAAAAAATTGTGGAGAAGAAGAGTGATGGAATTTTTGTTGCTATTGATGATGATAAGAAAGGAGATTTTGCAAAAACTTATGGAATTGGAGTTTTGTATCCTCAAAATAAGTTGAGTTATAGTAATAAGTATTTGAATGCGGAAGTGAGATATTACGAAACTGAGCCGTATAAAGGGATGCCGGCAATAGTTCCGTTTGATCTTCAGAAAGGATGGTATGCAGGAACTAAACAAACTTTACCTGCTTTTGGAGGAGTAGGATCATTCGAATCTTCTGGAAGAGTAAGTAGCTTTTGGTTATGTAATGTTGGTGAAAATGGGAGAGAGCAATTTTTTGAAGGATTAGGGGATGATATTTGTGAAATGGTTAATATGAATACTGGACAAGTTTTAGGAAAGTTTCCAGGATTAAGTGATAGTGAAGCACAAGTTTATGTTTCTAGAGCTATCAAAGCAATAGATGAGGCAGCTAGACAAAAAGGAACTTCTAAATGGGTTAGTATTGGAAGTGTAGGGAATGTTAAAGTGGGTAAGCCTGCAGTTAATTTACCTAGTGCGCAATGTTCTTCATTTATGAGTCCTAAAGAATGTCAATTAATTTACAATGTTTGTGATCCAGTTATTTGTCCTTCTTCTAGATGTGATTTTGGAGGATCTTATCCTGTAAGCGATGTTATTCAGTCAGGAATAATTGGAAGTACTTTATTGTGTTTACCTAATTTTCCACAAGTTAAAGTTCCAGTTTGTTTGAGTGGAATTCATGCAGGTATTGAAGGATATGTTTCAATTATGAAAGCACATAGAGATTGTTTACAAGAAAGTGTCGATAGTGGTAAATTGATAGGGGTTTGTGATCAATTGTATTCAATATATACTTGTGAATTATTTTGGAGAGAATTAGCCCCCTTAGCTAAAATTTTAGTTCCTAAAATATTGGAAAGTGCTTATGGTCAAAATGTTAGAGGTGGAGGAGAGTATTTGACTGTAATGAGTGCATGGCAAAATACTAGAAGTTCTATAGATTACTTTACTCAAGTTTATGGAGTTAATGCATTTAAAGCATTTAAAGCAAGATCAGTTGAAGAGGCAGGTGGAGAATTTTGTAAATCATTTATTTCTGCTAAAGCACCTAGCTCTTTGAAAGTAGCTTTGCAACCAGATAGTCCTCCTCAATTCCATGCTAGTTTTAGTTCGACTAAATTTACAGATGTTACTGTTCCGGCTACTGCTCAATATAAAGTATTTTATCATATTTATGCTGGAAATGATGCAGGTGTTCAGTATAGAGTTTATTTGAAAGGAGCTCCAGAATCTTCTTATTATGCTTCTAATCCTTATGTACAAGTTGCAGTGGGTTTTGCAGGTAAAGGGGAATATGTAGATGAAACTAAAGATTTTACTGCTCCTGAAGGATATAAAGAGCTTTGTGTAAATATTAATGGTGAAGAGAAATGTGGATTTAAGGAAGTTACAACTAGTTTTGCAGTTAACTATGTAAGTGATCAGATTGTTTCAGATGAATTGAAGAATAGCAATATCCATTCTGAAAGAGAGTGTATTTCTGGAGGCATTAGTCCTAGTGCATTGTTAAATACTAATTTGGGTAGTGTTGCAGGAGATGCAATTTCTCCGGCAATTTATGAAAGAGGTGTTGTAAGAATTTGTTCAACTAATAATCCTGGAACTTCTACTGATCCAACTAGATTTGATAAAGTTGGAGATTGTGGAGATGCAAAGATAAGTTGTTGGCTGGATAGAAAGAGTATTCAGAATTCAATTACAAGTAATAATAAGGGAATTATTAATGAAACTATTAGCGATTTGAATGATATTACTAGAATGAATTTGGAAAGTGGAGGAGCTATATTAAGTGAGAAAGATGCCAGTGCCGAGGTTAATAGTTTTAGAGGATTTGTGGAGAAATTGGATTCTGATAGTGCCAAAGAATATTCGAATATAGATGGAGTTTTATCTAGAATGAATAGCATAAGTGATTTAATTTATTACAATCATCAGAAGGCTGAAATTTTATTCTTGAAAGGAAGAATTTATGAATCCCTTTCTAAGAAGTTGTCTGGGAAGCAGGTTGTTAATGTAGATAATAATGTTCAAGTAGATAATATAAATTCAAATGTTAAAATTGGAGGAGTTAAGTTAAGTGGAAATTATAAGAGTAATTCAGATGTGATGGTCGTTTTTAATGATAGTAATAGTAAGTTTAGTTTTTCTTATGGACAATTAATATATAATTCTAAGGTATATGTTGGCAATGTAGAAGGAGATGGAACTATTAGATTGAATGATGGATTTCCTGGCAAATTGAATTCTTTGACAGGTTATGTTGAACAAGATAAGACGATATTAGATTATTTAGCTGGAAAGAATGTTAATAATTTAGATGTGGTTAGTTCTATTTAGATTTGGGAATATTATTTATATTCTGAATTTATGAGCTTTTAATGATTGATTAGATTCAAAAAGATAGAATTAAGATTTTGTTTTGTATAGATTGTAAGGGTAGAGAAGAGGTTTATAATGAACTGAGAGAATTAGATGGCGAGGACTTTTCGGGACTAATATGTAAAGTTATACTTAAAGATTGTTTACATAATTGTATGGCTCTGGTTGTTAGGATGATTTATTCTGAGGATTCTGAGAAATATTTTTGGAGGTTATATACTGTTTTTATTCAAGAAAGGGATGCGTTATGAGTGGAGAAGAGTATTTCGAGTATGTTTGTTGGAAATCAAATATAATCAAAATTGATCAAGTGAAAGAAGAAATTGAAAAGAATTCGTTACCAATTGAAATTTATTCTATGAATGTTTAAATGTTATTTGCTTTTGCACAAATTCTCTTTAGAATTTAATGCGGGAAAGAGGATTCGAAGTATACACCTTTTTAGAAAAAAGGTTTTTACCAGTTCCAAAAACTAAGATAATCTGTTAAACAGATAATTTGCTCACGCACAAATCCTCTTCTAGATTATGCGGGAAAGAGGATTCGAACCTCTGTAAGCACTAAGCTACGGGAGCCTAAATCCCGCCCATTTGACCGCTCTGGCATTCCCGCGTACAACTTTCTTTAGAAAAGAAAGTTCTACAAGTCAAAGAAACTTGAATTGTATAAGTTCCAAATTATAATATAAGTTAAGTTGAATGTCTTAAAAAGCTTTGGTTTTTTAAGAATTGAACTTTAACTGCGTCTATTTTGATTCCATTAAGTTTTATTTTAAACCTTTTTTTCTGCCAATATATGATATTATTTATATTGGTTTAAATCAGGTATAATTGTAAGAATTTTATTCTCCGAGAGTTTGGTTTCTTGAAAATAATAAATGTCAGCATTTTGTTTTTACATGAACTGAAATAAGTTTTTAGTAATGCGCGAATTTAAACTATTTATATTCCAAGATATTATTTGTATGGTTTTTTAAGCAAGTTAAAGATTATAAAATGTTAGATTATTTTTTAGCTGATTTTTCAGCAGAGGCTAGAACTTTTGCTTTTAATTTATCTTCGAGCTTTAATCTATCTATAAGTTCTTTGTATCTATTTCTTATTGTGACTTCTGTGATTCCAGCTACGTCTGCTACTTCTCTTTGAGTTTTTTTCTCGTCATTAATTAATGCCGCAACATATAATGCAGCGGCTGCAATTCCCGCAGGACCTCTCCCAGAAGTTAATTCTGATATGTCTGCACGTTTTAGAATTTTTAGAGCTTCATTTTGAGCTTTTGGAGAGAGATGCAAGATTGATGAAAATCTAGAGATATAGTCTTTTGGAGAGCTAGGAGTTACTTTAATTTTTAATTTTCTTACAATGAATCTATATGTTCTTCCTATCTCTTTTCTTTCTACATCTGATGCAGAAGCTATTTCATCTAGAGTTCTAGGAATGTTATAAGATCTACATGCAGCATAAATACAGGCAGCAATTACTGACTCCATGCTTCTTCCTCTTACTAATCCTCTTTGAAGAACATAATTGTATACTCTTGAAGCTTCATCTCTTACTACTGAAGGGAGGTTTAGGAAGCTAGCTACTCTTCTTAATTCAGCCATTGCTAATCTAAGGTTTCTTTCAATTGAAGTGGAGACTCTTTCTTGCCATTTTTTTAATCTTAAGAATTTACGTGTTTGGCCAGATTCTAGCTTATATATGTCTGAAATTTCTCCAACGTTTGTAGTTAAACCTTTGTCGAATTTTTGCATTGACATCGGGGCTCCACCTCTACCTTTTTTGTCAGCTTTGTCGAATTGACCACCCATATCTTGACCAGTATCTACCATTTTTTCTTCTATAATAAGTCCACATTCATTACAGATAATTTCGCCTTTTTGATCATCATATGTAAGGTCTACACTTCCGCATTCAGGGCATCTTTTAATATAACTCATAGAACTTTGTATTGGGGTTTATAAAGCTTACCATTTCATAGTATTTAAGTCTTTTGGTTTTTTTAAGTTTTATCGACGAGAAATTTTTAATCCTTTTTTACTAAAATCGCGTTAATTTGGCCTTCTTGGCTAGGTCTATTGGTGATTTTTGCTTTTCCTAATGATGTTTGAATTATTGCTCCTTTCATTAATCTATTTTGACGCGCTAAGAAAGTATTTTGAGGAGTTTCTTCAACGTTAATTATTTCTACTTTTTGGATTTTTTTATCCAGTTTTAAGTTTGCTATGTTTGCTTTTAGCAATATTGCTTTTACATTTCCACCTCGAACTTTGAATGTTTTTCTCTTTGTTTCACCTAAAGTTACAGGTCTTTCTTGTCTTTTTAACTGATGCAGTCTTTTCTTTCTTATCTTATGATATTTTCCACCAGTTATTTTTCTTCCACGATCCATAGATAGAGTGCTGAAAGAGGATTTAAATATCTTTCTTTTTGGTGAGCTGTTAAGTTAAAGGTGCTTTTAGAAAGAATTTTAAGTGCTGTTTTCTTGCGTTTTCTATGCCGTCAAGAATACAACAATTATTAGAGGGAAGAGACAATAGTATAGACTATGAAGAGTTGATAAATAAACATTCTTGGATTGTTGAGAAAGATGTTAATTGTATTTTAAGTCCTGATAGTGATGGTTTACTTTGTGGCTTATTGATGTCGCACCTTCTCAACTGGAAAATCAAGGGCTTTTATGATGGAAAAGTTATGTTATTGGAAAAAGGACTTTCCGTTAAAGATTGTGTATTTTTAGACATGGAAATATTTAGAAAAGATGTTAGAAGTTTTGGTCATCACATGCTTTTATTTAATAGAAACTCAAAACCCACAAATTGGGAAAACTTTGAGAATTGCATACAACCAAATAATCTTAGAGAATATGACGGCTTACACGACTTTCGATTAAAATATCCATTGGCAACAATTCACATGCTCTTAGGAATTTTAGGTCATAAGTTTAAAATAAAGATTGATGAAAAAGCAATAGCCCCTTTATTTTTTACTGATGGGACTTTTAATGTTCTTTTCAGCTATCCTGAAAATGTATTAAATTGGTTAAATTTTCTCAAGGCGACAGAAGAGGACTCGCCATTAAAAACAATTTTTCTTAGTGAGAAACATTCAGTTTATAACTTGATGTTAGAAATGGATAACTTCTTTAGAGGTAGGGATGAGATAACCGTAGCCAGAGAAAGAGGAGACAGATTAAGAATCTCACAGAAAGATGGAACGCCGTATAATCTTGAAAAACATAATAGCACTTATTTCATAAGTGAAGAGGCAGTAAGTAGAATAAAAAGGTTTATTCAAATCCTTTCTGAATTTACTGGATGGAAATTTAAAGAGGAAAATTGGTTGTGGGAAAGTTTTGATTTATTCAGATTTACAAAGGGAGATTTCAAAGGAAACAGCAAGAGAGTAAACAGCCAAAATTATGCAGAACTTCTAAAAAAAAATCCGTTATCTTGGGCTATGACTTCTGGCGACAATATAGAATATACTTTAGAAGAGCCAGATATGTTACCCTAATTTTAATTGTGCGTCGTCAAATTCTTCTTTTAATCTTTGTTTAGCCAATTCGCAGTATTCAGGAACTAAATCAAAACCAATAAAACTTCTTCCTAATCTCTTAGCCATAACTAAGGTTGAGCCAGAGCCTGTGAAGGGGTCTAAAACAATTCCATCGGGAGAACAGAAACATTGAATAAAATCAAAAGGTATCTGGTCTGGAAAAACTGCTGGGTGTTTTCTCTTTAATGGATTTTTATCTCCAGCCATTAAATAATCCCAGATTGTGCCTCTACATTTCATTAAATTAATTGGTCTTGTTACCGTTGGTTGTGTTTGTCCATTTGTTTTTCTTGCTCCGCTTCCAGTCATCACTTTCCCCCCATGTTTTGAAGGAACTTTTAAGTTTTCTTTATTAAAATATCTCGGTCTTTCCCCTTTAAGAAAGATTGGCATATATTCATGGTCTACTCTAAATCTTTGTTTCCACCATGCTCCCTCTGAACCGTTTTTTCTGTAAATTACTGTTTCAAATAACTTAAAGCCAATATTGTCGCACCAGTCTATTACTGTTTTGAAAGATGTTAAAGATTTACCGAAATTCTTTGTTTGGTCTTGGATAACCATAACCGCAATTCCACCATCTTTTAAAATCCTGTAAATCTCTTTTCCTGTTGCATGAAGGTCAAAAGATAAGTCTCCTTCATAATCTCTAAGTTGGTCGTATGGTGGAGAGGTAACAACTAAATCCACAGAATTGTCAGGTATCTTTTTCATCTGCTCAACGCAATCGCCACAATGCACATCATTCAAATCAAATTCCCCTATTTTCATCTTTTTTCTGCCTCTTCGTTTATATAATATCTGATACTTCTTCATTTTAAATGTTTTTAGTTGCTAATTTAATTAGTGAAAGCCATCTATTTTGCCCCAAATCAACTTCAACACCAGCTCTTTCAAATGGCGTTTCGTTTGTTTCGCTATGCAATTCTATAAAGTTGTGTCGGATAACTAAAGAAGTCATTAAGATGGGGGCAGACCACAACGCCTTAAATCCACGAAAATCATAAACCCTATCTTTAATTTTCATAAAAACAGTTTCTATTTTGTAATTGCGTATTCTTGTTTTTTGATAATTTTGGATTTTATGCTCTACCGTTAGACCGCCGATTTTATTAGAATAAAATAATTTTTGAAATGCTTTAGGATAAAATTGGGCTGCGTCTGTTTGGATAAACTTTGGCTTTCCTTTTGCTATGGACTTCTTAATAAATTGCTGTGCCTGTGTTATGCTCCCATTCAAAGAATAATGATAGCCAGTTATTAATCTTGTATCCCAATCAATACAAGCCCAAAATCTATCTTGCTTTCCTTCTCGTTGGATAAATGTTTCATCGGCGTAAAAAGATTCTCCTAAATTATAACCTAATTTTTCTATAAATTTATTAACTTTTAATGTATATTTCCTAAACCAATCTAAGATAGTAATATGAGAAACCTTTGTATCAAAGTGTCTTAACAACTGATTTCTCATTTTTCTTGAAGACAAGTTAGAAACAAAAATATCTATGGAGAGAGTAATTGTTTTTTCATTAAATCTCATTCTATAAAATCCGTCGTTGTTTGTGAAATTCTTACCACAATTTTTACAATAATATCTCGCTATTTTTCCTCTATGCTCTGTTTGTCTATATCCTTTTTTTATGTAGTTCTCCGACTTACAAAATACACAGCAAACATTTTTATTCTCTTGTTGATTTTCTTTATTGTTTATCATCTTACCTACTTAATATTACCTCATTAAGTATACTCTACTATATATAAACCTTTCGTTCTTAGGAAATATTTATAAAGTAATAGCAACTAAGTAAACTATGCCAGAAATACAAATAAAGGAATTTGGAAAGACTGCTTACAAATGTAACAAATGTTCTCACGTTTGGTTTTCAAGAGGAGATGAAAGACCATTAATATGTCCTAAATGCAAATCTGCAAGATGGGATAAAGAACCAAAAAAGAAAAGTAAGAAAGTTTAAAAGCACCACTTACTTGTAAAATTTATATTTAGCCAATCGTTCAGGCGTCTGCGTAACATGGGCTGCCACCTTTGTTCGTCATGACAAGACCTTTATCCAGATTGCTATTTCTGGCTATTTTTATCATAAACTAACTACTATTCGAATTAGTGTTGGGTTTATTGCTATGTCCCGAACGATTATCAGATTCTTCTATTTTCTGTTTTATGTAATCTTCACCTTTTTTCATAATCCTATATTTATACGCCATTCCGCCTCTTGTAGTAGTTTTATGCCTGTCTACATATTCTTTGGCGTTCATTAAAGCCATGCCTATTACAAATTGATTTGTTTTAATCCTAAATTTTTCAGATAGAATAGCAGCAATCTCTGAGGGTATTAGACCATCAACTGAATACTTGTCCCTTAATACTTGTAAAATGTATAAAGACCAATCTAAACTCTTTTTTAGGTTATGGATTCTGGCAAAGTCCTCCGCCTTTAATTTGTTTAGAATTTCCAATTGTTCTTCCTTCTCATTATTTTTTATAGTTTTATTTGCTATTGTTTTTCTTTTCTTGTTGTGTGTGGCAATTACTGATGTGCTTTCTGATTTATTTTTCCCAAGCAAGTCATCTAATACTTTTTCAAATGCTTTCATTTTCATCGATTCATCTAAATTTAAACCTTCTACGGCTTTCTTTGCAGTTTCTATCATTTCTTTATAGTCTTTATTTTCCATGAATATCCCAAACAAATCAGGTATTTAAACCTTTTGTAGACACAAGTATAGAAGGTATAAATCTTTATTTATTATCCTTCGATACATCTTCATAAATAATTATTGTGTTTTATGCCTTTAAAGAAAATATTGATATTTACTATAAAAAAGCACCGCTAACTTAACAGCTCACTTTTTGGCTAATTTTGGAAAATTATCGATTATATGATTTAAAACTATTCTAGTTAGACCTTATGTTGTAAATCATATTATAGTCTCATTTATTGTTGAACTGATTTTTCTATTTGCTAATAGATAAGAATGAAGATCAGTTGCCTGAAAATAATTTGCATATTCTATTGCAGTTTGAGTATGTTCATAAGAAATATATGTTTCAATTATACCTAACGTTAAAGTTGTAAATGCTTTAAATTTTTTTGAAGTTATTTATATTTTGAAGAGATTCTCTTTAAAAGAATTTAGGTTTTTTGCGGCAGATTATTTTTTTGCAAATATTAATTTTTTTATTTGTTAGATATTTTTATTTCTTTTAAGTAATCCTATGAAGTGCGATAAGTTTAAATAGGGTGGTTGATGAAATGAATTATGGTTATTAAAATTGAGAGACCTTTGGATTTACTAAATGCTTCTAAAAATAAGGAAGTATTAGTTCAATTGAAAGGTGACAAGCAGTTCGTTGGAACTTTGATGGCTTTCGATATACACATTAATGTGGTCTTAGATAATGCTAAAGAAGTTAGCAATGGTGAAGTAAAAAAGAATATTGGACTGACTTTTCTAAGGGGAGATACCATTATATTTATATCTCCTGCATCCACATCATCTTAGTAGGTTAGGGATTATAAAAGAGAGATCATGATGGACTGAAATTGTTTTTTAATAGAGATTGGATTAGGTTTGTTATTAAATTCATTAGTTGTTTTGCTATTCAATGATTGGTGTAGAAAACTTTTAATGAAATGGGCGAAGAACTCAAGTTTGTTGAATAAAATAGGTTTGTGGGAATTATTTATTACTGTTTTGTTGATTGTATTAGGCAGCTTTATGTTTAGATAGTTATTCTATCTAAATCATTTACTAATTTTGTTTTCTTGAACACTGATTTAGCTTCTTTTTCTATTATCAAAGGATTATGTTCATATCTTTCGGATAAATGAGTTAAGATTAATGATTTAACTTTTGATTTCTTGGCGACTTCTGCAGATTGTTTTGCAGTTAAGTGATAATATTCTTCAGCTTTTTTCTTTTCTTGATGAGAAAATGATGATTCTATTATTAAAATATCCGAATCTTTTGCAATTTTTTGAATATTTGGATTTAGCTTAGTATCTAAAACAATAGCTACCTTTTTGCCTTTTTCAATATATGTTAAATCTTTAGCTTTTATTTTTTTCTTATTAAATATTATGTCTTTGCCTAATTGAATCTCTTTTATTAGAGAAGAATTAGGAATTTTTAACTTAGTTAATTTATTTTTATAGATTCTTCTTTTGTCTTTTATAGTTATAGAATATGCATTTGTAGGAGTGTTATGCTGCATTGCTAAAGATTGAATTGTGAATGAATGACTATCTAGAGTATGATTTGAAATTTCATTTACTCTGATTTTTATCTTAAATTCATGATATATCTTTTGTATTAAATCTATATTTTTTTTAGTGCCTATTGGACCATATACTTCGAGGACTTTAGGATATTTTGACATTGCTAAAGTTTGAAATAATCCTGGAATGCCTAAAGTATGATCTCCATGCCAGTGAGTAATTAGTAATTTGGTTATCTTGTGAGGGCTTATTTTTGCAATTTTTAGTTGTCTTTGAGTGCCTTCTCCACAATCGATTAATATATTTTCATTTAAGAAACTTACTAGTATCGAAGTGTGATTTCTTTTTTTAGTAGGCACTGCATTACCAGTTCCTAAGAAAGTTATATTCATTGAATCCATTTTATTTCAAGGCAAGAATTGTTTATATATGTTATTGGGTAAGGATAAATTTATAAGAAACGAATGATTTTAGTGAGTATGGTGAAACATCGAGTTTTAGGTTTTTTTAGCTGGTTAATTTTATTGATATTGGTTTTAGTAGTGATTCAGGTTGCCGCTTTTGGTAAAATGACTGGATTTAATGTAGCTGAAGATAGTGTAAATTTGAAGAAAGAAGGATTATCTTTGAGAGTAGATTCTATGGACTTAAGGAATGCCCTCGTGAGTGTAGATTACATTTTGTTTGTAGATAGCTTAGAGTCTCAGAAAGTTAAAGTAGCTTATAGTGTTTTTGATTTAAATAATCAAGAAGTTAAATCTGGAGAGAAAGAAGTTGTTGTTGAACCTAATAAAGATAATTTTTATTCTTTGAATATTTTTGTTTCTGATGCATTTTATGAAGGATCTATTACTATAAGTGCGATTGGAAATGGAAAGGTAGTTTATGATAATTTTCCTATTGAGAAGAAGAGATTATTGTTAACAGGCAATTCAATTAGAAGTTCTAGTTCTCAATCTGCACTTTCATATTTAGGTTTAATATTAATAGGCGTTTTTGTAGTGAGCTATATTTTATGGTATGTATCTAATAAAAGGAGAGTAGGTTATCTAGCGGAGAGTGTGGGTGGAAGATATATTCACTTAAAAGATATATAACTTTGTAAGAAGTTAATGTTTAAATAGTGTTTTTTAGTCCTTAACTTAAGCTCCCGTAGCTCAGCCTGGATAGAGCGACGGACTTCTAATCCGTAGGTCGCAGGTTCAAATCCTGTCGGGAGCGCTTGAATTTGAAAGTGCTCACAGAACAAGTTCTGTGGCAACCTTCGCAAAGTAGTTGCTCAGGTGTTCAAATCCTGTCGGGAGCGTTTCTAAAGAAGTTAATGATTTATAATATGTGTTGATAAATAAGAGTTTTAAAAAGTTAAAAATTAATTGAGTTTTTGATCATATGCTTTTATTCTTCGTCATCAGTATCATCAGAATCTTCGTCGTCATCGTTGAATTCATCGTCATCAAATGTTTCTTTTTTCATGTTGACCTCCGTGTATTTAATAGAGGATATTTAGAGATTATAAATATTACGGAATCTTTTTTAAGGAGATTTTCTGGAAACCATTGTCCAGTATCCCTTGAGATGATTATTAGGGATATATGACCCCTTTGTTGCCCAATTGGTGTCTTTCCAAATTTCATTATCTTCTCTAAAAAAGCATCCTTCTAATCTGAAATTAAATAATGAAGTTATTTCGTTTTGCCATTTAAGAACGCCCAGATTATGTTCCGATTTTTCATTTTTTTCAGACCCTATATATGCTGTTTCTATCCATCTTCCATTAGGTTTTGTAACTCTAGCTATATGATATTTTGCTATAAGGGTAATTCTCGCAGAAGAAGTAATCGCTTCTTCGGAATTTAACAATCTTTTTTGTATTGCAAGATTTACCAGGTCGGTTGTTTTAGGATAGCAGGGATATCCTCCACCCAGCTCTGGAAATGTGAAGAATGTTCTTCCGAAAAAATTTGAAGATAGTTGAGAATCTAAAATATTATCTTTAATTAAGTGTATGGATGGTTTGTACCTGGTAACAGATTTTTAATTAGTTTACAAATAATATGATTTTAATTAATAATAAAAAGGTTTAAATATTAATAGTTACATTGTATCTACATGGAAAAGATATCTATGAAGCTAGATGGCTATG
>Ga0210057_1003816_pt1 | contig 20472 bp, 18 predicted proteins | sample CryGeyCG2114_010_2_FD_183968 | JGI IMG/M metagenome (GOLD analysis project Ga0210057, IMG submission 183968) | Groundwater microbial communities from aquifer - Crystal Geyser CG10_big_fil_rev_8/21/14_0.10 (SPAdes) (version 2) | ecosystem: Environmental > Aquatic > Deep subsurface > Groundwater ...
AGCTATTCTTACTGGCGGACGTGTAATTTCTGAAGATCTCGGCGAAAAGCTTGAGAATATTTCTCTTGATGCATTGGGTTCTGCTAAGAAAGTATCTATATCCAAAGAAGAAACTACTATTGTTGACGGTGCTGGCAAAAAGAAAGATATATCTGCCCGCGCTGATCAGATAAGAGCCGAAATTGGAGATACCTCATCTGATTATGACAAGGAAAAATTGCAGGAACGCCTGGCTAAAATTTCTGGTGGTGTTGCTGTTATCCGTGTTGGTGGTGCAACTGAAGTGGAAGTGAAAGAGCGCAGAGATCGTGTTGATGATGCTCTTAATGCTACCCGTGCGGCAGTTGAGGAAGGAATAGTTCCTGGTGGTGGTGCTACCTTACTGAAAGCTGCAAAAGTATTGGATAAGCTGAAAGGCGCAAATGATGACCAGCAGGCTGGTATTAACATCATCAGAAAAGCGCTGGAAGCCCCTGTGCGTCAGATCGCCCAGAACGCAGGAGTTGACGGTGCTGTTGTCGCTGGCAAACTGAAAGAAAGTGACAAGGATAATGAAATCTTTGATGCTCAGAACCTTACATATGTCGACGCCTTCAAAGCTGGTATTATAGACCCAGCCAAAGTTGTACGTACTGCTCTGCAGGACGCTGCTTCTATTGCTGGTCTGTTGGTTACCACTGAAGCTCTGGTGGCTGATCAGCCTGAAGACAAGGATTCCAAGGGTCACGCACATGGTGGTATGCCAGGCGGTGGCATGGGCGGAATGGGTGGAATGGATTTCTAAATCCTATTTAAGAAATTAGTTAAGGGGAAGGTCGAACAACTATCCTCCTTGAACTATACGGAAGAGGGCCTCAAGGAAACTTGGGGCCTTCTTCTTTTTATCTGGATTGATTTCTTTCTGCAGTTTTATTTGCTTTAACGCCACGATATGCGGCAAGCCCAAGCTCTACATCTCCAAGCCTTTTCTCGATATATGTTTCATGGAGATTGGAATCAATATTGTTAGCAACCGAGGCTTTTCTTAAAGACTGTTCGGCAGATATCAACCACCCTACCGCACGTTCATTGAAAGGCACTTCCTTAGAACTACCTTTTATGAAACCGAGAGTAAGATTCTTGGCTGCTATTACTCCTTGTTGTACGGTCTTTGCAATTTCAGGTCTCTGGTTTGCAAGTTGAACAATAAGTTTGGCCACATTCGCCGCTGCTGAAGCTGCATCATATTGGGAAACATTTTTAACGGGGGCGTTTACATCAATATTTCCCCAGTGTGGCTTCATCCATTCTGGGAATTCAAGTCTTTCGCCTGCTACTATAGTTTGAATATCATTTACTGCAGCCTTTACCATTTTTATAGATTGTTCACGCAGGCCATGAGCAACTTCCTGGTTAGTTACATAACCAAGCTTTACAGCCATCTGTCCAGCAAAGAGCTTCTTGGGATTATACTCTTTATCATTTAGCTTACTGAGAACATCCTGCTGTTGGTTAGCAGTAATTTTTCCCTGCTCTACAAGGATAGCTAATATTTGTGGTATATTTCCAAGCTCTGCCTTAACCATTTTCTGTTTTTATCTCTGTTTTATGTTTTCTCTTAAAACCGGGTGCCCGCCTAGTTTTGTTTCTTTCCATAGTAATTGCTCATTATATAACTGTTCCATATAATTCATAAGCTGTTTCATGTTACCTTTCTTGTCTGCCTCTAATGTCCACTCTTCCAATTTTGAGAGAGGAGCATTAACTATCTTGTCTTTATATTTTTCTTCGCTTAACTCTTCGGCAATATTAACTTTTTCACCTGCCAGCATACGCTTTGCAATGTCACCAATTTCCTTAATTGGACTATCATCATTTGTTAGAGCAGCAGTATAACAAGCGCGTGCATGACCGATAACATTTATTTTTTCATCCACCTTATTTGGCACAAACCCACTTTTGATCCAAACCATGGTCCGATTGGAATCATTAGGGTCTACAATGATATGATAAGGCTGAGTAGAAGTAGAAAATTTCTCATGTAAGCCACGTATAAAATCTGGCTGATGTGGTCCCATGTCGCCTTCGTACATTATATTTATTCGATTTACATAAGGAGGATTAAAATGTTCTTTTGTATGTATTACTAATGGAAAACCAATTGATACAGTTTGCATCTCACGATACATTTTTTCTTTTACTTCATCTGAATAAGGAAGAGGATTTTCCAGACCATATAATGCGAGAGTCTGTTTATCTTTTGCCTTAAATAGTTCCTTAATAGAATTGCCGATTGTTTTCGAAACTATGCCACCATAGCTGTGAGTAAGTATGCCAAATGCCATTCCTCCATCCTCTAAGGGATTATCTTTAAAATTACCTTTATCATCCAGCATGCGGGGCACATAATATTTCTTTATTATTTCTCTCGCGCTTGTTGTAACTTCTCTGCCTTTTAAGATAGAATTTTCAATTAAACTATCGCGCTCTAATTTATTCGAACTATAAATATGAGTAAGAACATTTGGTATTGGATTTTCGTTACTCACGCCTGCAAGAAGTGGCTCTAAATCTTTAAGAGACTCATAGGCGTAGCCACGACCAGTCTGATCTACGCCTAACCAAACTATTACTTTTGCCTTTTTATAATCTTCTGAATCTGCGAGCCTGACAGGAAATTCTTCAGGATGATCTTTACGTGGCTTTTCTATATGGGGATGACGCGGATCATTTTCTGCAATTTCGATAACTGCTTGCCCGCCATCTGATTGGATCATTCTTTTGGGATCTAACTCATTTAGGCCAAAATATTGTTTGTTAGGCCAACCTGGCGTATTCTGCACTGCCAAAAAACGGTTCATCGCATATTTCGCCAGCATATCAGCAAATCCTGGCGTTATTGTTTCCCCTTTATCCGCAAGATTTTTACGAAACTCACGTGCTAGTTTTGCCAGTTTCATTGTATAATTTCTGTTAAATTTTTTCTGGTTTATATCCATATGTTTTTATCAATTCTGTTTATTCACCTAGAGCTGAATATTTCTCTTAACTGACCATATTCGTGGGTTTATACTAGTCTGAGATTGTTAAAGATTTATTATATTTAGGAAAAATTATGGCAGTGAACAGATATATTCTGACTTTGTCTTGCAATGATACAAAGGGAATTGTTGCAGCCGTATCCGGGTTTTTGGCTGAGCATGATGGCTTTATTATAGAATCTGCGCAATTTGGTGACCCGTATACTAAACGGTTTTTTATGCGCACTGAATTTGAATCTGGAAAAGGCTCGCCAAACGAAAAATCCTTTAAAGAGCTATTTGTTACGGTTGCGCAACAATTTAAAATGGATTGGAATTTACATAATGTAAGCTATAAACCACGCGTGATGATTATGGTTTCTAAAACTGGCCATTGTCTCAATAATTTACTTTACCGTAAAGAATCAGGAAATTTGAAAATTGAAGTGCCACTTATTGTATCGAATCATGAAATATTAAAACCTCTGGCGGATAGACACGGGGTTAATTTTACTTATTTGCCGGTAAACCAGAAAACAAAACAAGATCAGGAAAACAGGCTTTGGGAATTAATTGAAAAAGAGCAAATTGATGTTGTAGTTCTTGCGCGTTATATGCAGATATTATCCGCTGATCTTTGCAAAAAACTTAAGGGCAGAGCAATAAATATTCATCACTCTTTTCTTCCGGGCTTTAAAGGAGCAGATCCCTATAAACAGGCTTATGACAGAGGTGTCAAAATTATTGGAGCCACAGCACATTATGTTACAAGTGAGTTAGATGAAGGCCCAATTATTGAGCAGGAAGTTATAAGAGTTACTCACGCTGATAAGCCTGAAGACCTTAAAACTTTAGGGCAGGATATAGAAAGCAGGGTTTTGTCTCATGCGGTTAAATATCACATAGAAAGGCGCGTTTTGTTAAATGATGGCAAGACAGTAGTTTTTAATTAGCTGCCTGCTAAAGGTAATCACGGAGAAAAGGAATTTTAGTGGTTTGTAACTTGTTCACCTGAACTGGAAACATTAGCCAGATAAAGACGTTTGTTGATATAGTCGTGAACAGCTTCCGGTGGTTCATGTCCTGGCCCACTAGCCAAAACAACTCCATAATGTTCCAGATTAACATTTTCTTCTCGAAGGGCTTTTTTAAATTTCTCCAGCAAGTTTGATTGCATGAGAAGATAAGCATAGAACATTTCGTTATCAGGATTTATTGAAGTTATAAGCTCTACAACATAGCTTTTGTCATCGATAATCTCTTTAACGAAAGACATTGTCATTTTTGGCGACCTGCACTTTTTATTGCTTGAACCTGGCCGGCAGCAATGCCTAAATGCACAGAAACTTCTTTATGTTGATGTTTAGCCACTGTTTCGCTCTTAGTATGTTCGCCAGGGGTGGTTATTTTCTTTAAAGCATTTTTTACTGAACTTATAGCATTTCTGGCTTCTGAAGCTAATTCATGCAGATGCCCAGTGTGCACAGCTGACATAATAGCTTTTCCTGCAGCAGAAACAACTGGTGAAACAGTTTTCATCATAGAATTTTTAAAACTTTCTGAAAGACCAGCTGCGCCGATAGTAGCACTTTTTGCCAATTGCATGCCTTTTTCTATTGCTCTGCCTTGAGCTGCTTTTTTATTCCAATATGTTTTGTCCGTGGCTTTATCCTTACCATCTTTTTTCTTGGTCAAAAGATTGGCCGACAAAATGGCGACTGTTTTAGTTTCTACGTCGTCTTTAGAGGTAATTAATTTTTTTATTTTTAAAAAAAGCTTGTTAATTTTGAGGGCAAGGATGCCGGTTGCGCCTTTCATCCCTTCTTCGTTATCTTTTTTACCCATTTCGAATTCTTCCCGGTTTTACTTCATAATTATATAAAAATATAACCCATAATTATTACAATTCTATTAAGAAGATACGGTTTTTCCAAAGAATTTTAGCGGCTATTCTACCGTTTTCAGAGATATTTGTATATGCAAAACCCCCATATCAGACAAATTGACAACTGGTAACGGTGATTTTGCCATCAAATGTGGCGGAGCTGCAACCAGCAACAGCCTTCCACCCTCCTTCATACCATTTATAGCTGCAGAAAATGCCAGAGGAACATCATCTTTTCCCAATGTGATATCCGCCTTTTCTTCTTGTTTTCCAATGAGGTGGCCGGTGGCGTCAAAAACCACGTAAGAAATAGAAACTCTATCTCCACAAAATGCTGTTTTCCCAGACCCCTCTTTTTCCGTGAACCATTTTAGTGGAATAATATCAGCACTTTGACTAAATTGTGGCTCTATCTTTAGGAGCTCCACTTTAAATCCCACCTGCTCTTCAGCTGGAACATAAATATTGGTGGGCGGCGAATGGCGATATGCAATGGCGGGAGGAACAATAAGCTGCCTTATGCCCCCTTCTTTCATTCCCTCCACTCCACGTGATAGTCCGGCTATTACTGCCTCATCTCCTAAAATAAAACTGAGAGGCTCCTGACTTGCATATGTATCTTTGAATATCGTTTCATCCGGCAGTAGGCCTGTATAATGTATGGTTACTTTATCTCCACATAATGCTGCTTTACCTTGCCCGGTTTTTATGTTGGTTATGTGAGGCAGATTTTCATTGTCTACTTTTTCTTCTTTTTTCTTCTGTCCTTCTGCTATTTCGCAGTCAACCACTTTGGGCGTAACAATTTTGGTTTCAGTTTTCCTGTCCTCATGTTTTGCCTGATAATCAGAATAAATTACATATGCGATAAGCAACAATGCACCTAGCTGCAGCATTTTACTCTGACGATAAAGAGGTGAATGTGATTTCTTTTCTTTTTTTGCCATATTTATAAAATCTTTATAGCTGAACTTAGTTTCATTGAGTTTGCCAGTTTATCCAACCTTTTTTTAACATCATCGCTTATCAGGGACATATCATCAGAGCTAAGAGAAAGAATAAGTTTTTTATTCTCAATTGCAATTCCTGCTCTTGCTAATATGTCAGCAGACGTGCCAGAAAGATGATAACCAAGACGCATGGCAAGACCAATCGCCCGTGCACGTTTCTGCCATTTTTTTGAAAGCAGTTTTTGTGCCTCTCCCATTATAGATTGAACAGGGTCGCTTTTGTAACGATGAAAGAGTGCAGTAGCAATGAACACGCGCTCCCAATGATCCAGCGCCGGCAGTTCTGCATCCAAAACCCAGCGAAAGGCCATTTCTGCCCTGTAAGTAGTATGTTCATACCATGCCACCCAGCTTAAAATGCACGCCGCCTTCCGGATTCTGGTCAGGTATTCGGTCTCGTCAGTAAAAATTAGGTTCATCCATTGATAAAGGGCACTGCCATATTTTACCCATTGTTTATTAGTGCTGGGAGAAATGCGGTCAATAATGTCTTTGCAGCCAGAAATCAGACCATCTTCACCTTTGCTATCTACCTGCAATTTGTCAAAAAGCATTCCTTCACGTACGCCATGAGTTGAGAAAACAACATTCAATGGTTTGCCTGTTAAAATTATTCTTTCCATTACCAACGCAGTAAAGCTAAGCGTTTCGACACGGCCAGGTGAGATAGAAGGAAGTTTTCTTATGCGTGCTGGTGAAAGTGAAGAAACCATGCGCAAAGTTTTTAGAAACTCACTCGCTTTAACACGATAATGGTGCAATATGCTAAGCGGATAGCCCGTTAAACTTATATGGAGTTTTGCTAAAGCTCTAGGGCCACCTCCAACTGCAAAAAAATCTTTACCGTATAAAGTTGTCTTGAAAGGAAACTGCTTTATATATTTATCTATTATCTCTATTCCCTTATTTTTTTTACCTCTTGCGGCGCTTTCCAGACGTAATGCACCAATGGGAAAGCTCTGACACTCACCTACTGCTGAATATGCAGGAAATGGGCTTCTTTTTTCCGTCGTACCCTTTCTGGAGAATCTGATATGAGCAAGTTCCAAACTACCTCCCCCCAAATCACCAATTACACCATCTGCTTCATGAAAAGCGGATGCTACACCAAAGGCTGAGAAAAGTGCCTCCTCACTACCAGAAAGCACCTGGACTTTAAGCCCACATCTTTTTTCCACTTCATGAACAAACTTGTCGCCATCTTCAGCATCACGAACAGCGGAGGTGGCAAAGCAATATACCTTGCCAGTATCCATAGCTTTTATAAGTTTCATAAATCTTTCCAGCGCATCAAAAGCATGTGTGGCACCAGCTTCATCAAGCCCACCTGTACGCTCCATATTACGTGCCAATCCGCATAATACTTTCTCATTAAAAATGGGTAGCGGCACTCTTTTCATTCCATCATAAACTACAAGACGAATCGAGTTTGAGCCGATATCAACTACCGCAATTTTAGCAAGTGATCTTTCTGTGCCTTCTTCTCTTCTTCTTTTTTCTGCGCGGTGTAAAGCCGAGCCACGCCCTGAAAGGCTCGGATTATAAAGAAAATATTCATGAGCAGAAAGAGATGACCCATCCCAGGTAGCCCTGTGATAAGAACCATCAGATTGCATAATCCAACTTTGTTTCTGATCACGCAGGTTGGCAACCATTATCTGATTAAGTATCTGCTCATGTACAGTTGGGTTCTCAATTGGAACCATAAGCTCGACACGCCTGTTCATATTGCGCGGCATCCAATCAGCGGAAGATATAAAAACCTTGGCGTAGCGTGAGGGCATTTTGTGCCCATTACCAAAACATATAATTCTCTCATGTTCCAGAAAACGGCCAACCATACTTTTAACTCTGATATTTTCTGATAAACCAGGAACAGAAGGCTTCAGGCAGCATATTCCGCGTACAATCAAATCTATTGAAACACCTGCTGATGAAGCCTCGTAAAGTGCGTTAATAATCTCTGAATCAACGAGCGAATTCAGCTTTACCCAAATTGATGCAGGCTTACCCTCAAGTGCAAATTCTTTCTCTTTTTTTATAAGACTCATTATCTGCTGACGCAGGTTAAATGGTGCGACAGATAATTTTTCAAAAACAGGTGGTTTTTCCGGATTTTCCATATATGCAAATAATTTGTCTGCATCTTTGCACAAAACAGGATCACAAGTAAAAAATGAAAGATCGGCATATATTTTGGCCGTTACTGAGTGATAATTTCCTGTTCCATAATGAACATAAGATTTTATTCCATTGTTTGCACGACGATGAATGAGTGAAATTTTTGTGTGGGTTTTATAGCCAGAAACTCCGTAAACAACTTTTGCACCAGCCTTTTCCAAACCCTTTCCCCACATCATGTTCGCTTCTTCATCAAAGCGTGCTTTGAGTTCCACTACTACAGTTACATTCTTACCTGCTTCCGCTGCTTCAATAAGAGCCTGTACAATAGGTGAATGACTGCTTGTACGGTAAAGTGTTTGTTTTATTTCAACCACATCAGGGTCGCGCGTGGCCTGTCGGATAAACTGAATTACCACATCAAAGCTTTCATAAGGATGATGAACAACAATATCCTTTTCTTCAATTGCAGCAAAACAATCGCCACCATAATCATCTATACGCTCTGGAAAACGTATGTGATGAGGGGGAAATTTGAGACGAAGACGGTTTATTTCATAAAGCTCAGCGACATCCCGCATTGCCAGAAAGCCGTTATTCTGAAATATCCATTCTTTTCCAATCCCCTGTTCTTTTACCAAAAACTCACTTAGTTTTTCTGTGATGTCACCGGTAATTCTTACAGCAGTTATTGCCCCACTTTTACGTTTTTTCAGTGCTGTTTCAAAAGACCTGATTATATCATCTGCTTTGTCGGAAAGTTCGAGTTCGCCATCTCTGATGATATTAATCAGACCACTAGAAATTACTTTGCTTTCGGGAGAGTTTTTTTTGCCTATAAGAATATCGATAAACATGTGAACAACATCTTCCAGCAAAGCAAAGCGACGGCGTGATTTTCTTGATGGTAATCTAATAAAACGCCCTGGGCGTTCTGCGGGCAGAGGAATAAATGCTATATAATCTTTTTTATCTTTCTTAACTGAAACGACAAGCGATGAACTGAGGTTGGGCAAAAAAGAGAGCTGGTTATTTTTATCAGAGTCAGCTGATATAATTTTCAAATTTGAAAGAATCTTTTCTTTAAAATAATCCTTTAGAAATTTCTTATCCTTGTTGCTATATTCAGAGGAAGAAAGAATATAAATATGTTCCTGAGCAAGTCTGCCTTTCAATTGTTCCCAACAACGCTGCTGTTCATTAAGCAGTTCTTCAATACGAGAGCGAATTTTTTCCAGCTGTTCTTGAGGCGAAATACTATCGATAGCTTCGCTGGAAATATTATGCCTCACCTGACTTTGCAGCCCAGCTACGCGTATCATAATAAATTCTGCAAGATTAGATGCGCAGATCGAAAGAAATTTCACCCGCTCAAGCAATGGATGGCTGGTATTAAAAGCTTCTTCCAGCACTCTTTCATTAAAAGCCAGCCAGGAAAGTTCACGATTAATGAAGTTTTTACCGTTTTTTCCTGTTTTTTTCTTCCTTATTGCTTTCAATTTTTTTTCCTATCGTCTAGCTTAATACTGTCTTCAACAAGTGATATTATCAAATCTGTCTATGAACATATACAAGCTTTTTGCCATTTTTGTACTTATGTTTTTCTTCATCACCCCTGCTTTCTCAGGTAGCGAAGAGATAGACATGCTTTTGGAAAAAATACAAAAAGGCAGTACAGAAAAAAAAATAGAAGCTATAGATGAATTGGGATCTATGGGAATAAATGCCACAAAGCGAGGGGCAATTGCACTTATTCCGCTTCTAAATGATGAAAATCGTCTGGTTAGAAATGCCACTATGGATGCACTTAGCAATATGAAATGGGAAGCACAGAGAGCAGTTCCTGCTTTAATAAAACTTCTGAAAGGTAATGATGCTGAAGATTCTTACCATGCTGCATTAGCTCTTGAAAACATTGGAAATAAAGAAGGGCTGGAAGCACTTGAAAAATACAAAAAGAGAACGCAACACTAATGCCTTCATATAAGGAAAACTATTTATCTCCATATAGTACGGAGAAAATTTTTGCTATAGTAGCTGATATCAAATCTTATCCGGAATTTTTGCCCTGGGTAGCTGGCGCAAGAATATTAGAAAGTAAAGAAAATCTGCTTAAGGCAGAGTTGCTGGTAAGGTTTAACGGATTTACCAGCAACTATACTTCCAGAGTTACTTTGAACAGGCCAGAAACAGCCGGGGCTCCTTGTTCGATAGAAGTTGAACTTGAGGAAGGGCCGTTTAAACATCTTTCGAACAGATGGTTTTTCAAGCCAGAAGACAAAAAAACGGAAATAAACTTTTCTATCGACTTTGCTTTCAAATCAAGAATTCTGGAAAAAATGATAGGCGGAATGTTTGATAAAGCCGTCAAAAAAATGGTTGCTGCTTTTGAAAAACGGGCGGAAGAACTTTATTCCTAAGCTCTATATGAATTCTATATAAGATATTTTTCTTCCTGACCTGATTTTTTACCACCTATATATTTTGCCAGTTTTTTGGCTTTTTTGCGATTGGCAGAATAAATAACCGATTTACCTTTTTTTATTGTTTTAACCAGGCCCGCACTGCGCAATTGCGCGAGATGAAAAGACATTGTGGTCGCAGGTACATTCAAACGCAGAGCAATTTCTCCTGCCGGCAAGCCAGATTCTTCAGCCATAAGCATAACAAATGCCGCAAGCCGGGATTCCTGTGATAAAGCTGACAGAGCTGATAATGCTTTTTTTGCTTTCATGATGCCCAGCTTACAGCTTCTGAAAGCATTTTTCAATTCCAGATTTATGGAAATATGGCATTATCTGGGGGAACCCTTGCGGTTAAATAATTGGCTTCAATGGCTAAATCTATGTTGCAATTTTCTTTTACAGACTCTACTGTGCCGTATTAGGCCTTGCCCCTGCCGCAAATAATGGCGGCATAACAGGGCGGACGTGGCGGAATTGGTAGACGCGCCAGGTTTAGGTCCTGGTACCGAAAGGTGTGGGGGTTCGAGTCCCTTCGTCCGCACCATCGGGCGGTTTTTTAAATAGAGAGAGTAAAATGAAAGTAGAACAGGTTGTTGCCAAGAATTTAAAGCGGGAATACAACGTAATAGTTGCCGCCAAGGAAATTGACGGCAAAATAGCATCGCGCTTAAACGAGTTAAGTAAAAAGATAAAAATGCCAGGGTTCCGTCCTGGAAAAGTACCACTTTCACTGGTAAAAAAGAATTATGGCCAAAGTATAATGGGTGAAGTATTAGAGCTTGTTGTTGAAGAAAGTTCACGTGATGCTCTTTCCAAAGAAGGCTTAAAACCAGCTTTACAGCCTAAAATTGAAATAATCACCTTCGAGGAAGGCAAAGATTTACAATATAAAATGGAATTTGAAATTCTGCCGGAAGTTCCTGAAGTTGATCTTTCTAAAATAAAGATCGAAAAGCCAACTGCAAATGTGGATGAAAAAGAAGTTGATGAAGCTATAAGCCGCATTGCTTCTCAGCATAAACATTACAATCCCCTTAAAGAAGAGCGTGCTGCAAAAAAAGGTGATGCAGTTGAAATTGATTTCAAGGGCTTCGTTGATGGCGAGGCATTTGAAGGCGGGGAAGCAAAAAATTTCCGCCTGGAGCTTGGCAGCAATTCATTTATTAATGGGTTTGAAGCACAGCTTGAAGGCACAAATGCTGGGGATAAAATAGAAGTTAACGTTACTTTCCCTGAAAGCTATCATGCAGAAAGATTGGCGGGAAAGCCTGCAAAATTTGAGGTAACAATCCACAAAATTTTGGAAGTTGAAACTCATAAAGAACTGGATGATGAATTTTCCCAACATATGGGTTTTGAAACTATGGATAAACTCAAAGAAGCTGTCAGTCAGCAGATTGAAAAGGAAATTGGAGAAGCCACACGTTCATTTTCAAAGAAGAATCTCTTTGATGCCTTTGATAAAGAGTGTGCATTTTCCATTCCTGAGCAAATGCTGGAAATGGAATTTGAAGCAATATGGAAACAGGTTGAAGAAGCTCGCAAAAGCTATCCTGAGAGTGAAGAATTCAAAAAATCTGATTCTGAGTTGGAAAAGGAATATAGAGAAATGGCTGACCGCAGGGTTAGACTTGCTATATTTCTGGCAGATGTTGGGAAAAAACACAATATCACTGTCAGCAACGAAGAATTAAATAGAGCCGTTCTGGATGAGGCACGTAAATATCCTGGTCAGGAAAAGGCTGTTTTTGAATTTTATCAGAAAAATCCTCAGCAGATGATGGCCTTGCGTGGTCCGGTTCTTGAAGAAAAAGTGGTGGATTTCATTCTAGGAAAAGTAAAAACAGAGGATAAAGTTATGTCCCTTGAGGAGTTGCGCAGCTACGGGCAAGAGAAAACTACCGGCGCTGACAAGAAAAAACCTGCCTCAAGCAAAAAATCATCTGGTGGCAAAGCTGCACCAAAAAAGAAAAAATAAACAAAAAACAACGCATGAGAAAAAAAATAGGTTTTAAAACTATGTCAGAAAAAGGTATCATCACAGCTATGTCAGGTAGAATGGAAGAAACAACCATGAGCAATCTTGTGCCAATGGTTGTAGAAAATACAGGTCGTGGCGAACGTGCCTATGATATTTATTCCCGCTTGCTAAAAGAGCGTATTATCTTCGTTAACGGCCCGATAGACGACCACACAGCAATGCTGGTCACCGCACAATTACTTTTCCTAGAATCCGAAAATCCCGATAAAGATATTTTCATGTATATAAACTCACCAGGTGGTGTAGTTACATCAGGAATGGCTATTTATGACACTATGCAATATGTAAAGCCTCGTATTGCAACACTTTGTTATGGTCAGGCAGCTTCTATGGGTTCATTGTTGCTTGCAGCCGGACATAAGGGCAGCAGATTTGCCCTGCCTAATTCTCGCATAATGATTCATCAGCCTTCTGGCGGTTTTTCTGGCCAGGCGACTGATATTGAAATACATGCTCAGGAAATACTAGACCTCAAAAAAAGGCTTAATGGAATTTATGTAAAACATACTGGCCAAAAGCTTTCTGTTGTTGAAAAAAACATGGAGCGCGATAATTTTATGAGCTCAGAGAAAGCCAAAGATTTCGGTATAATAGATGAAATTGTTTCTAGTCGTCCAGATGCTAAAACTTCAGGAGATGATAATTAATGGTCGATTCCGGCGGCACACAGGATTCTGATAATAACACCTTATATTGCTCATTCTGCGGCAAAAGCCAACATGAAGTTCGTAAACTAATAGCTGGTCCTACTGTATTCATCTGCAATGAATGTGTTGAACTTTGCCTCGATATTATCAGAGAAGAAAGTCGCTCCCCTCTTTCGGTTGATGGCGAGGGAGGAATCCCAAAGCCAATTACAATACGTAATGTTCTCGATGATTATGTAATCGGGCAGGATCGGGCTAAGAAAATTCTCTCTGTTGCTGTGCACAATCACTATAAACGGGTTGAGCATATGGAAAAAGGTGGGGATCCAGAAATTGCTAAAGCCAATATTCTTCTTATTGGCCCAACTGGGTGTGGTAAAACTCTTCTTGCTCAAACCTTGGCGCGTATTCTTGACGTGCCTTTTACCATGGCTGATGCAACTACGCTGACTGAAGCTGGTTATGTGGGCGAAGATGTCGAAAACATAATATTACGCTTGCTGCAAGCGGCTGATTATAATGTAGAAAGAGCTCAGCGTGGAATAGTTTATATTGACGAAGTCGATAAAATATCACGAAAATCTGAAAACCCATCAATTACTCGTGACGTTTCCGGAGAAGGTGTGCAGCAGGCATTGCTTAAAATTATGGAAGGAACTGTTGCCTCAGTTCCTCCTCAAGGTGGCAGAAAACACCCTCAGCAGGAATTTCTGCAAGTTGATACTTCCAGCATCCTTTTCATTTGTGGCGGTGCTTTTTCTGGTTTGGAAAAAGTAATAGCAGCACGCAAGCATGGAAGTGCCATAGGGTTTGGCGCAACAGTAAACAGCAAAGAAAATATGAAAATTGGCGAGTTACTCAAATTCCTTGAGCCAGAAGATCTGATAAGATATGGCCTCATACCTGAATTTGTTGGCAGGCTGCCTGTAGTTGCAACCCTCGAAGATCTGGATGAACCAGCTCTAATACAAATTCTTACCCAGCCTAAAAATGCATTAGTGAAGCAATATCAAAAATTATTTGAGATGGAGGGCGTTGAATTGAAATTTGCTGAAAACGCACTTTCAGCGATATCAAAAAAGGCTATAAAGCGTAAAACCGGTGCACGTGGTCTGCGGGCAATATTAGAAGAAGCCCTGCTTGATCTCATGTATGACGTGCCAAATATGGAAGACGCAACTACCATAACTATTAGTGAAAAAGTTATAAATGGTGACGGGAAGCCACTTATTGCTTATGAAGATAAAAAGAAACCTTCTGGTAAAAATGCCAAAAAATCCGCTTCTAAAGCAAGCGGCACCAGCACTCCTTCTGCATAATCTGTCTTAATTTAATCATTTAATTATTTTGGCCTTAAGCACATAACCTTCTGAAAAACATGTCGTAATCAACTGAGCTATTTAGGCCTTGATAAAACCTTTAGGCTTTCCTATATAAGTTTTGTGGGGAAGTGATTTTCTTTTTTGGAAGATAAAAAATCATAAAATATTATTCCTAAAAATCAAAATACTTCCTATAGCTTTAAAAAGCTTTCTGATATAATCAAAAAATGGCGCAAGAAGACAAAGAAATAAAAAGTGAATTGCCAGAGGGGCCAACCCTGTACCCTGTCCTGCCGCTTAGAGACATAGTAATGTTTCCGGGAATGATTGTTCCCCTTTTTGTCGGGCGTGAAAAATCAATAAATGCTTTGGAAGAAGTTGTAAAACGCGGCGGTAAAATGCTGCTTGTTACCCAGAAAGATGCCGGGCAAGACGAACCGACACCTGACGACATTTATCGTATTGGCGTGCTGGCTGGAGTTCTTCAGCTTTTAAGGTTGCCAGATGGTACAGTAAAAGTATTAGTAGAAGGTCATAATCGTGCTGAAGTTAACTACTATCTTGATAACGAAAAATTCTTTGAAGCTGATATCAAACAGATTCCCGACAATGCAGGGGAAATAGAAGTTATTGAAGCTCTTAAGCGCTCGGCGGTAAAAGCTTTTGAAAATTATGTAAAGCTCAATAAAAAAATTCCGCCAGAAATCCTTGGCAGCCTTCGTCAGATAGAAGATCCAGGCAGGCTGGCTGATACCATAGCCTCACATATAGCTCTGCGCATTTCTGAAAAACAAGAAATTCTAGAAACCAGTGATGTTTCTAAGAGATTGGAAAGAGTGTTTTCTCTGATTGAGAGAGAAGTTGGGGTTATGACTACTGAGCGTAGAATCCGCTCACGTGTCCGCAATCAAATGGAAAAAACCCAGAAAGAATATTATCTGAACGAGCAAATGAAAGCCATACAGAAAGAACTTGGTGATGGCGGTGAAGGCAAAGATGAGCTGCAAGAACTGGAAGAAAGAATTAGAAAAACAAAGCTCTCTAAAGAAGCAAAAGAAAAAGCTAAAGCTGAACAAAAAAAACTGCGTACTATGAGCCCTATGTCTGCTGAGGCAACTGTTGTGCGCAATTATCTGGATTGGCTGCTTTGCCTCCCATGGAAAAAACGTTCAAAGCTGCGTCATAATATAGCGGCAGCTCAGTCGATATTAGATGAGGAACATTACGCACTTGAGAAAGTAAAAGAACGTATTGTTGAATATCTTGCTGTACAGGAACGGACAAAATCCATCAAGGGTCAAATTCTGTGTTTTGTTGGCCCTCCTGGTGTTGGCAAAACTTCTCTGGCAAAATCTATTGCACATGCAACTGGTCGTAGTTTTGTCCGCGTATCACTTGGTGGTGTTCGTGATGAATCCGAAATACGTGGCCACCGACGTACATATATAGGTTCAATGCCTGGAAAAATAATACAATCCATGAAGAAGGCAAAATCTTCTAACCCACTTTTCCTGCTCGATGAAGTTGATAAAATGGGGCAGGATTTCCGTGGTGACCCTGCCTCTGCTTTGCTGGAAGTTTTAGACCCGGAACAAAATTCTACTTTCAATGATCATTACATGGAAGTTGACTATGACCTTTCTGATGTCATGTTCATAACAACAGCAAACACCATGAATATGCCACGTCCACTTCTTGACCGTATGGAAATAATACGCATTGAAGGCTATACAGAAGACGAAAAGGTCAATATTGCGAAAAAACATCTGATACAAAAACAAATTAAGGCTCATGGCCTTAAAGAAGGTGAATGGGCAATTTCTGATTCTGCTATCAGACATTTAATAAGACACTATACTCGTGAATCAGGAGTGCGTAATTTAGAGCGCGAGATTGCAAAACTTACCCGTAAGGCTGTTACAGAAATAATCAAGAAAAAATCTAAGAAGGTTTCAGTTACTGTAAGTAACCTGAAAAAGTATGCAGGGGTAGAGCGATATGAGGCCACAAAAATAGATAAAGATGATCATGTTGGTGTTACCACGGGTCTTGCCTATACAGAAGTTGGTGGTGATTTACTTCCTATTGAAGCTGTCCTGATACCTGGCGGCAAAGGCAAACCTACTCTGACAGGAAAGCTTGGTGAAGTGATGCAGGAATCTGCTCAGGCGGCGTGGAGCTATGTACGTTCACGTTCACATGAATATGGCATTAAGAAAGATCACTATCAAAAAAATGACGTGCATATTCATGTTCCTGAAGGTGCAATACCAAAAGATGGCCCTTCAGCTGGTGTAGCAATGTGCACTAGTATAGTTTCCGCCCTAACTGGAATTCCTGTAAAAAAAGATGTAGCAATGACAGGGGAAATAAGTTTACGTGGTATGGTAATGCCTATCGGTGGATTAAAGGAAAAACTCCTTGCTGCTTTGCGGGGTGGAATAAAAACTGTCCTCATACCTGAGAAAAATATTAAGGACCTGGAAGAAATACCAGTTAATGTAAAAAAAGGCCTCAATATTATTCCTGTTGCCAGAGTTGATGAAGTTATAAAACACGCTCTGGTTTCACAACCAACTGCCCTTACCTGGGAAGAAATGCAGACAGAAGTTGCAGCTTCTGCAGTGAAGAAAGAGACTCCCCAAGGCGATGTTATTACGCACTAGAACGTTTTCTTTTTAGTTTTTTTGCCTATTTTCCTGAGCCAAAACGACGTAAAATGAAAAAAAGTTAGTTTTTTTGCGGTTTTTTGCGGTTTTTTGCATTTTTTTGCTTGTCTTTTTCTTCTCTTGATGCTCCTATAGCGACGTTGGTCTTAGTTACTCTGGTGACTGGCCCTGTATGGAGAGGAGAAGACACGGTTTACAGGCAGATGCTAGTTTTATTAAAATCACTATGACCTTATAGTTAATATTATAAACTTTTTAATGGGAGATGTTACAGTGAATAAGAACGAACTTATAGAAGCGGTTGCTAAGGAAATTGGAAGCACTAAAGCTGATGCGGCTCGTGCCATTGATGCTACTTTTGGTGCTATTTCCAAAGCTCTGAAAAAAGGTAATGAAGTCCGTCTGGTAAATTTTGGTACTTTCCTTGTTGCTAACAGGAAAGCCACCACTGGTCGTAATCCACGCACCGGTGCGCCAATAAAGATTCCGGCTTCAAAACAGCCTAAATTCAGACCTGGTAAGGTTCTGAAGGAATCCGTAAACAGGTAATTTCCTTTTAGGATTACATTGAAAAGGGCGGCCAATTGGTCGCCCTTTTCTTTTGTGGAAACTTATAAATTATTAAGTCAAACGACTATAGTTGATTAGTAGCCACAATTTCTGTTTTTTAATATCAATAACTAACCTGAAGTTAGTTATCCGCTAAGTTAATATTGCACAGCATAATTTTATGGCTATAACATGAAACATGCGAGAGAGAAAATCATCTTACGGCTTCACTTTGGTGGAAATTGCAGTTGTTATATTAATCATTGGCTTGCTGTTAACTGGCATAACCGCCGCACGCTGTCTGGCCAAAAAATCTGAGCTAAATTCAGTAATTTCTGACATAGTGAAATTCAACGTGGCTATCTCCGATTTTCAAGAAAAATATATGGATTTGCCCGGTGACATGACCGATGCACAATCATATTGGCCAGAAAGTTTTAATGGCAATGGTAATGGAAAATTATCATGGAATACTGAAGGGCTAAGAATGTGGCAACATCTGTCTTTAGCAGGGTTTATAAATGGTAGTTATACATCTTCCAGCAGGCGTGATGTTGCAAAAAAAGGAATTAATGTCCCAGCGGCAAAGTTAGAACCAGGGGAATTTTCGGTTTATTACCGCAACCCCTGGGGTCAGGGATTTTATAATTATATATATCTGGGCATCAGTAATGGGTCTTTTCCCTGGAATGCCATAGTTTCTCCCTCAGAAGCATGGAGCATAGATAAAAAGCTGGATGATGGTTTTGTAAATCGTGGTTCGGTTATGGCAGCTTCAGGCTCTAGCCTGCCTGCAGAATTACCAAGATGTAATATCGCCGCTGATTCAACAGAATATAACCTGACTGTCTCGGAAAATGTCTGTTATATGATCTTCAGATTTCCGAGCTAAATCCTTTAAAATATAGCATCCAGGGTGTTTTTCTGCTACAATAACGGTATGAAAAACTATCTGGTTCAGAGAACAAAATATAAACTACAGGATACGCCTCCTTCCGGATTTACCATGGTAGAAATGGCTATAGTGCTGGTTGTGGTTGGTCTACTTATTGCCGGTGTTATGACTGGTCGTTCGATGATACGAAAAGCACAATTAAGTTCTATTATAGTCGATGTAGGCAAATATAAGTCTGCTGTATTGGATTTTAAGTTGAAATATCTCGATCTACCTGGTGATATAGGTGATGCATTCAATTATTGGGGTGCAAATTGTGCGACTAGTGCAGGTTTGTGTAATGGTGATAGTAATGGGCAAATAAGCATAGGCGTTCTTGATGAAGACACAAAGGCATGGGTTCATCTTTCACTTGCCGGTTTTGTAGATGGAAGTTTCACTGCTGGCGGTGATCCAAATCCTCCAATAAATATTCCGGGCTCAGATCTTGGTCAAAATGTTGGTTTCTGGCTCAGAGTATATACAAACCCTGCTTTATATTTACCTGCAAACGTAACAGAAAATATAATAACTTTTGGTATATTAAATGGCACAGCTGTAGATGGAGGTGTAATAACAGCTCAGGAAGCCTGGAGCATCGACAGAAAAATAGATGATGGAGATGCAGATTCAGGGCAAGGCTTTATATGGGCAACCGATGGGACTGGAGCTGGCCAAAATAACTGTGTTGATGGTACAAACGAATATATTTTAACAAATGAAACTGATCGAGATTGCGTTCTGCATTTCAGATTTAATGCTACTTTAAATTAATTCTAATCTACTATTTCTTCCGGGTAGATACCCCAAAGATTTTCACGTCGTACCCAGCCACGATATCCTTCTGCCCGCACTCTGCATGCGCCCTGGTTACATGAAAGAAGTTCAGCAACGACTCCTGGTTCTGCACGTGCTACCGGCAAGGAATCAGGCGAGGAATATTTATGAATAACTTGTGTGACTTCTCCTGTTATAACTACATTACGTTTATTAGTAAGCTGGCTTCTGTGTATCCAACCTTCATCACCCTGCATATCTTTAACTTTTCGCCATTGCTCAAATTCAGCAATAACTTCAACTGGAATATTTTTGCGTACCACGACCCATTTTATCTGATATCGCAGACCTGGACCCGCCCTGACATTAGCTTCTTGTGATTTAAGTGAAACAAAACGGGGCAAAGGAAGCGTTGTCTTAGCCTGCGCGCTGTTACAAAAAACAGTGGCCAGAAAAAACAAAAAGCTTGCGAGAATTATTTTCCGCACTATGCGATCTCTCTTAATAAATTATTCGAAGTGACTATAACTTTGCCAGAGCAAGATGAAAAGATGAAATTATCTAAAGCTTTTATGAAGCATAAAATAAAACAAATAAAACTGTAACGACACATACTATATATGAAATGCTTACTGAGATACGCAAACCAACTTTATATGCCATTCTCTCTATGCTGCTTTGTTTTCTGAGCTCTAAAATCTCCATTGTAAGGAGCCTGTATTGTTTCCTTGCCTCTTGGAAACCATAATAATCTCTTTTTATATATCCTGAGGCGGAAACAACTTTAAAAAGTGAGTTCAGATTTCCTTCTTTTGCTGCCTGTTTTATTTTATTTTTTACATCCCTCTTAATTAATTTACTATGCAAAGAATCAATAATTTCTATAAGCTTTCCTGATATCCATGTGGAAAGGGCTTTCAGATTCTTTGTCCTGCTCTCGCTCTGTGCCAAAGCCAGAAAACCGAGCATAAGCATTTGTGGGTTTTTACCAATATCCGGAAATGATTGAAGTTCTTTTATTCTTATTTCATCCATCAAATTTATGGATGATGC
>Ga0210057_1003817_pt1 | contig 20470 bp, 22 predicted proteins | sample CryGeyCG2114_010_2_FD_183968 | JGI IMG/M metagenome (GOLD analysis project Ga0210057, IMG submission 183968) | Groundwater microbial communities from aquifer - Crystal Geyser CG10_big_fil_rev_8/21/14_0.10 (SPAdes) (version 2) | ecosystem: Environmental > Aquatic > Deep subsurface > Groundwater ...
GGTACGAAACAGCTCGTATTTGATGGGAATGGGACGACTATCATAGCCCAATATGCCGTGCTGGAACGTGAGGGAACAACACGTCTCTGGATGGCATTTCAATACCGTGAAAGTAGCACTACATATAGAACACGGGTATACTATAGTGACGGATTCAGTACCGCACCGACATGGACGCTTTCAGCAGACCTTGATACGCCTGATGCTAATGGTACAACCCATTATCCTGTAATTGTCCGGTATGGGTCAAATATTGGCGTAATTTATTCTAACTATAATGGGAGCACCTATGATCTTAATTGGCGGCATCGTGCCGATTCTGATGGGCTTACTACCTGGAGCACTGCTGAAACCATTGTGACTACGTCATCAAGCAATAAACATTTGGCTGCAACCGTTGATAACAATAATTATATTCACCTAGCCTACGGCGCATCAGGGACGAACGCCAGTAATGTAATAGTAACGTACAAATACTATAACGGCACCAGCTGGTCTTCTGCAGTAACGTTAAGCGGCGCTGCCAATTCAGGAGGTCATTCACCAAGTATTACCACAAACGGCGCCGATGTCTGGGTCTTCTGGCAAGGTCGGCACAATACTGGACTAGGCTCATCCACAACGCTCGGAAGAGTTGTTTATCGCAAAGGTGTCTCACCATTTGCATCCGGTAACTTTGAAGCAGAAGTAACGCTCAACAGTGCTGATCGTGCATATGACAAAATATATACTTATATCGCAGGGACATATGCCGATAAAACAGCAGCATCCAATGGTGCAGGTACTGTCACACTTGGCGCAGCTGTGGGGGATATCACATACTTTGGGCATAGTGAGGAATACCGGGCGGTTACAGGACTTATGGCGACCGCGGGTGTCGGCGGAGTTGTCGCTTACGAATACTGGAACGGATCTGCCTGGACGACTCTTACCACTTTTGGTACACGGTTCCCAAATTTTACAAATGCAACCGTTGGCGGGTATGAAGTTGATTTCTTGCCCCCTTCGGATTGGGCTGCAACAGTGGTTGACAGCACCAACGCGACGGGAAGCTACTATTACGTCCGTGCCAGGGTAACGACCGCGTACACCACGACTCCTGTTGCTGATAATTTCTGGGCGTATCCGCAAACAAGCGCGATACAGGTTCCTGCTCTAGCCACGGGAGGGATACTACCGATTGTCTGGGGCGAGACTTCCCCTTTTACGACAGGAGATGCAATTGTCCAATTCAACTCTCTCTCAATTAACACTAATCCTTCTGATCCAACTTCTCTTGGCGGTCATGTTTCGGGAAGCTATACCGCCGATACAACTCCCACGCTGACGTTTACTCTGTCTGATCCTGAAGGAGCCGATACGGTTAAATATCAGATTCAAATAGATGATTCGTCAGATTTTTCTTCTCCTGTTGTTGACTATACTTCCGCTCTGGCCGCGCAAGGCGCCACAAGCTTTACCATAGGACAGGTAGCAGGTTCAGGAAGCTATACCACAGGGTCTTCAGGACAGACATTATCTGATGGCAGTTATTACTGGCGGGTGAAAGCGATTGATAGTTCCAGCGCCGAATCTTCATACTCAACAGCAAATTCGGCAGCTGTAGCTTTTATTATTGATGCTACAGCACCCTCAACACCTAGTACACCTACAGCAACTTCTTCTCAAACGGATACAACTCCTACTTGGACATGGACCGCTTCAACAGATGGAGGAAGTGGCTTAGCAGCTACGCCATATACAGTCCAATGGTCAACAGATTCGACATTCGCAAGCAGTGTTTCCTCCTCCACAAGCAGCACTAACTCATTTACACATTCAACTGCTTTAGCTGACGGAACATGGTATTTTCGGGTGAAGGCTAAAGACGCCGTTGATAATGAATCAGCTTTTTCCTCCAATGGGTCTATTACCATTGACGCAACCACACCCGTAAGTATTGATTTAGATAGCCCAGGAGATAATAGTTATACCAATTCAGAGAGGTCAAGTTTTAAATGGAAAGCGACTACAGACGCAACAGCTGGATTATCAAAATATGTTTTGGAAATTAACAATCCATCAACTGGATCTGACCAGCCTTCAGGAGATTTTAACATTGATAATATTCCAACGTCTGGAACAACGGATGTAAACACAAATAAATATACTATTCACTTTGATGGTTTTGAAGATTCAGACACAACTAATAACTACATCTCCATTTATACTAAATCATCTTCTGATTGGGGAACAAATGAGAATGATGGAAAACTAAGAGAAGGAAAAGTAAACTGGAAAGTAAAAGCAGTTGATAATGCCGGTAATGAAGCTTCCAGCTCAAGAACTCTGTTTGTCGACAGAACAAATCCTAATGTCCAGTTTACTCAAATAAACAGCACCCCCTACACAAGCAATAATTTTTCCACAACAGATAAAACACCAACCATCTTTGGGAAAATAACAGACACGCCTTCCGGAGCGGATAATAATGGGCAGACTAAACAAGATGAAAATGGGCCGAAGGTCGCCTCTGGACCAAAAAGCATTGAAGTAAGAATTGAAAAACAAAATAATTTTGGACTTTATGATTTGCAGACTTTAGCAACAGTCATTCTTAATGAAACTTACTGGATTGCTGACGGAGTAAGAATAACTGATAATTCACAAAATAAATCTGGTAAGTATTCAACGTTTTCTTTCACACAGAAGGAAAATTTACCTCTGGGAAATTATAGGGTAACGAGCACAGGCAGGGATAATGTGGGGAACACTAGCGGGGAAACAGTATTCTATCTTACCATAAGCACCTTTGAACAAGTCGTAACACCTGAGCAAAAGAAAGTGCAGCAACAAAAACAAAAAACTAAACAGGAAGTAAATATTACCAACCCCATAACTTCGCATACGCCACAACAACCTGGTCTCATTTCCAAAATATTTAGTGGAATTTTGAGCTTTGGCTCAAATGTTGTTACATATGTAGGAGATGTTGCTAAATCTGGTGCTGAAAACGTTAGCAAAACTATACAAACACCATCCCAGGTGGCGTTTAACTTTGGATCGTGGATTACATATAGTGCTCTCTCATTCCCGGAAATTGTCTTTGATAGCCAACCGACAAAGATTTATGATGTCCAAATTACACAGCTTTCACAAACTTCCGCTGTAGTTTCATGGAAAACAAATCACCACACAATAAACAATAAAATTAATTATGGCGAGAATTTATCCTACGGACACGATGCTTTTGCACCGAACTATCAAAAAGACCATAGTATAAATATTAAAAACTTAAAACCTAATACAGAATACGTATTCGAGGTTATGTCTCAAAACAAAAACTATGTTTATGATGCCAATCATGAGTTTAAGACACCAGCTAGGTAGTTAATTTCTTTGTTTTTTGTATTGTCCTGAAGCGGCGTCCGCCGCTCCCGCCCGGCTTTCGGGATTGCGCCCAAAGGAAGGGGTCGCCGCTAACAAAATTGTTTTTGGGTGGGTCTGGGAGGGTTAAGAATAGACGTGAAGAATATTAAAAAAAGAGTAAGAAAGATTGAGAAGACAGTTGATGTTATAGGTAGGCTACTCTTCTAATTGTGCATGTAAAGGGTTGTATTGAATAGAACTGTCCACCCGAAGGTCTTCTGGTAGATAGGTGTCTTTTTTTATTCTCACTATTTTTTTGATTAATTCTGGATCTTGTAATTGTACATAATCTGCACCTAATTTAGCGTCAGTAATATACTCTTCTTCCGATGAAGCAATCCATACATGTACCTGAAAGTTGTGAGCATGCAGTCTTCTGATAAATTCTTCTGAAATTGAATCGCCCCATGCATTAATTACAAATTGTGCTAATGAGACAACCTTTGAATTTAAGAAAGGAGCGTAGAATACAAAGTAGTTAACATATTGTGATAACATGATATCATTGTCCATGAGACTATATGCATAAAAAAGCATATTTGTATCTACTGCATTAAATTCATATTCAAACTGGGGATACTCTTCTTGCAGCCGCCTGCTGCATGATACTATCTTTGAGGTTAAAAGTACTTTCTCAGGGAGAATCCCACTATCTGTTATAGTCTTTATTAATTTCTTTTCTAAGAGCGGGTTTGTGGATTTGATGTCTATTTTTACGTGAATAGGATCTGGGGTATCTTTTTTATACTTACTCACCAATTGTAATGCATTTGCCAGGGAAATAACCTTCTCAGCTGAAGGAGTTCTTGAAAACTGTATCCTTACTTTTTGCAACTCTTTTTCTGTATATTCAGTTGTTTGTCCGGTAATTTCTGTTTCTTTTCCTAAATCAGACTCATGCAACACTACCCACCCATCTTTGCATACATTAATATCTATTTCCACTGCATCAATTCCTGCCTCAAGTGCATACCGTATTCCTGATGCAGAGTTTTCAGCTGATGATTTACTTTTTGATACTACTGCAGCACCCCCATGGGCGATTAACCGAGGAAATGGTTGACGTGGGTTACGAGAAAACAATTTTCCATTACCGGATTGAATATCAAATGGTATATTCTCAAAATACTCCCATAACTTTCCTGACTCCTCTGTAATTTCGGAGACACGAGTGTTGCTGGCGGTATTATTGTGCTCTTCTTTTAGGATAATGATAGAGAGAGCAGAAAAATGAAGTAAAGGTGGGTATAAGTAAACACGTGAATAATTGTTATCAAAATTCTTTCGCGCAACAAATTGATAATGATTTTGAATAAACCGATATTGCTTTTCAAATATACGTGGGGGAGAAGTTTTTTTGGCTTTTGTATCAAAAAATACAACTTTTCCACCCAAACGTTGAACACAATTTATGATAGTAGTGTGATTATTGGGATTGCTCAATTGGACAGGGGAAATAGTAATTGGAAAATCAAGCATTTTTCCTATTAGATATGGAATAACATACCAGTGATATTCTCGCTTATCAACTAAATCAGAAACAATGGTATGGGTAAGTTGAGTTATGTGATTAATCACTTTTTGCTCAATTGAGACAGCCGTTTTTAGTGAACCATCATACCTGCTTCTCAACTCGTTTCGGAGCTCTGTAATCTTTCCTGTCTTTGTATTCCAGTCATGTATCCATGCAATAAGGCCTTGTAACTGTTTTTGAGATGTTGATGACCATTCTTTCTCAAGAGAACCCGCACTTTTATAAGCATTTTTACGGCATGTAGTAATTAACATACTACTTGAAATTACAGAACCTGAAGTGTTTCGTAAATTAGAGATGAATAGGGTATTTCCTCCTTTGCTTTTAACTACACCTATTTCTTCTTGAATACTTTTTTTCTCTTTATCTCTCACAGATTTAACATACGTAATATGTGAAGGAAGCGATTGGAGAATAGGTAGTGCAGTCTTTGAATCAAAGGGAACGATATGAGTTGTAAATTTAAGTGCACTGAGGACACTGAATCGTTCAGGAAGTCGATGAATTGGTCGATCGTGATTACGATTTTTTGGTTGGTGACTGGTAGAAAAATCACTATTAATTAAAATGATTAATATATCTGCAGATTGTTTTGCTTTCTCTAAAAATGAAATATGACCTGGATGAAGTACGTCAAAAACACCTGCTACAATCGCAACTGTTTTCCCGGATTTTTGGTAGTGATTAACCGTTTGTGTTAACTGATTTAAGTTGAGATACTTAGGAGATGTGAGTGAAACTCGATTGAGAGAAGTTCTGTAATATGAACGCTTTCGAGTAATAAGTGTTTCACTATATGAATTCACGTCTTTTCCGAGAAAGTACGTATTGCTATTTAAAGACACCTCTGAATTCACTAACGTGAAATCGCCTTTTTTGTCCTCTACGATATAGCTTACTGCGTCGAAATGAGATAATGCAGCTATCACATGGTCATGAGTAAATACATTGTTATCAATCGATCGTATGTGTACGATAAGCGGCTTACCTTTTGATCTAAGGGTTTGAAGAATAGTAATAAATGTGGAGTAAAAGTATATAAATTCATCAAATTCCACAACTGCCAAAACCAACGCTGGACGCACTTTTTGTCCCTTTAAATTGGAGAAGGGGAAATTTATTAAAACGACTGTGCCTATTGTAAACTTTTCCATGCGGCGTCTTCTTCGGGCTTATTCCAATCAGCGCTAAGCGCCTTTTCCGACAGCATTGCGTTTATCCTTAATACTCCCACCAAGCAATCTTCTACAAAGTATCGCAATATTTCTTGACGCGTTTTCCATCATCATAGTTATTGAAACGCCAATATCGTCAACCATAATTCTATCGACCTCACGCATCTGATCAACTGTTACCGCTGGTAAGCTTTTCATTATATATATTATAGCAAGTGAGCTGTTTCGGAATAAAATAGCATCATTCTAGCTATAGCTTATAGCCTCCATTTACTGCTTCAAATTTGATTTATATAGGATATATGGTATTATTTCTTGACAATTACTCATAAATAGGCATTTAGCGCGCCTTTAAATGCGTAATGTACATTAACAATCTGTTTGGAATTATTTTTGGCGAAGCCGTATGGACGTAATTCTTTATTTCCATACCGCTTCGTCAAAGAGGCAAAAAAAACGGTAAAAGAGAGGTGTAAAAATATAGAGTAAAAAGTAGTTCAGAAATCCGATTTTTGGTCAGAGGAGCAGAGCATTGAGACTACCATTCGGAGTGCCCGCAGTCCTCCTGCTTGCGGGAGTGATGCTGCTTGTAGCTTCACTTCTTCAGGCAAATTCTGCTCAGGCAGGTACGCAAGTCACTTGGACAGGGAACGGTTCTGAAAACCTCCCCTGTTCTGACGGTGGGCACTGGATCTTAAGTCCGGCCCAAGGGATAACGTCCGCTGTTCTGACGGTCAATGGAGTACAATATCCTATGACCCAAAGCGGACAAGGCTCTTTCTTCGCCGACTCGTCGGGTCTAATTGATCAGAATTCAACGGCCTCGGCAGTCTACGAAGGAGAAAACGACAAGGCATTTCTGAAGCTGTCACACTGCGCCGATGGGGAGGAAACTCCTACTCCGACGCCGACCGATACCGCCACGCCGACGGAACCGCCGACGGAGACGGCCACAGCAACCAGCACCCCGACGGGGACGCCTACGTCGACGAACACGCCGACCGCGACCCCGACAGGGACACCTCCGTCAACGTCGACACCGACGTTGACACCAACCCAGACGAGGACGGCGACGGCCACGCCAACCGCGACGAGTACTCCTACGAGTACCGCCACGCCGACGGCCACGCCAACCGCGACGAGTACTCCTACGAGTACTCCGTCAACCGTGCCTTCTACGGCGACCATGACGCCGACCGAACCGCCAGCCAAAACTCCGCCTGTCATCAGTACCCCTATACCGCCTTCGACGGGAACGGGATTAAGTGACGACAGGAGCGGACTGTCAGCGACGGCGGTTATTATCCTTCTGATCCTTATCGGATCGGGCGGACTGGCTCTAAGAAGCCTTAGGAGGTAGCTTTTATTCCAAGCAGACGTGTGGTGCCGAAATGGTAAATTTGTGCCTGGGAACTCCCAGGCTCGCCAGAATAGGCACCACACTCTCTCAAATATTTGCATAGCCAATTAAATTCTAAACTTTCCCGGGGAGCCCAAGTACTTATTATTAGGTGTATAATTTGAGCTATGAATACGAAAGATGCGAGAGAAAAAATCGAAGCGGCTTTAGAGTTATTAAAAAAAGATTCAACAAATAGGGATAAGTTTGAAAATATAAGAACTCTTATAGAGGGCGTAAATCCCAAAGTAGATAAAGCGCTTGCTACTGCTTCAAAAGCTCTATCCGACTACGAGAGATTTAAAAAGGGGGATATAAAGCTTTTTATAGAAAACGTGCCGGTTGGGAGCAGGGAGGACAAGAAAAAAAAGAAAAGACTCCTTTTTCTCATACGGTCCTGGGAGCAGCTGAGGGGTGAGGTAGAGCGGTTGAGTGAGTCGTTAGAACAGGGAAAGGAACAGACAAAAGCAGAGCAAGCCCAGAGTCTGGCAAAGATTTTAACTACAACAAAAGGAAAATTTGGCCTTATCACAATTGCGGCGGCGGGAGTTATAGGGCTGGTCGCTTTGTTTAATTTGAGCCCTGAAAAAGTTAATGAACTTGCTGAAGAACCATCAAGCGTTCAGGCAGAAACTATTTCTGTTATAGGGGTTGACGATAAGCACATTCCGCTTACAGAGCTTAAGGAGGTTGTAGGACCGGAATGCGACAGGGAATCCCACTATCACAGCAAAGAAAGCGAAGGCGCGACCGCGCTTGACGGCGCTTTAGTACCAGAGCCCGCCCCTTTTGATTGCGGTTACGGAAAGGTGAGTGAAGTTGAGGTTATAGAGGTTGAGGTAGAGTAAAAATGGGTGCTGGCGCTCATTGATTATGTTACGACTTATTATAAATACCTTTTTGGGTAATTTAATTCTCGCCCCTCAAGTCCAAGCATTACCGGCACTTGCCTAAAATCATCATCCAAAAAGCCCTTGACAAAACCATTTGCGCTCTATAAAATATAACAATATCGTTATGTTTACTCTTGGGCGAATATATGGAGATACATTTTTACACATCAACAAACACTAGAAATTATGTAGGCGAGTTTATTGAGGGCTTACCGGTGAAGACGAGGAAGAAGATTGTTAGGCAACTAAAGTTACTTGAAAAATATGGGAGCAACTATATAGATATGAAAAAACTAAAAGGCTACGACTTATATGAAATAACAATCAATTTTAACAATATCGGTTACCGCATTTTATGTGTTATAAAACAAACTGCCTGTTGGTTGCTCCATATGTTTATAAAAAAGCGCAATAGTACGGCCAAAAGGGAAATTAATACGGCCATGGGTAGGGCAAGAGATTTAGAGTTATCACTGGTAATCGCGTAAGGAGGAGCTATGGATTTAAAAACATTTGAACAAAAATTATTAAAAGACCCGGAGTTTAGAAAAGAGTACTATAACAAGGATTTAGCCTTTGAAATTGGGCAAATGCTCATTGAGGCAAGGATTATTAAAGGACTTACCCAAGCCAAACTTGCCGCAATGATTGAAACTAAGCAGTCGGGTATCGCTCGCGCGGAAAATGGCTCAACGCTTCCAAGCCTGACTTTCCTTAAAAAGATAGCCGATGCATTACATACACATCTTGTTGTGCGGTTTGGGTTTATGGAAAAACATATCGTTGAAACTAATGATAAATCAACAAATACCAAGCAAGGCAATTTGGGCTATGTTCAAAATCAAAGCCGCGATGCATATACCTTATCGCCGGGCACTTTTAGCGATAGCGCAAAACCATTTAATTACGCATACGCTCAAGGAAATTAACTATGATAAAACATATTTGGTCAATACTTTGTAGGAAAAGCATCGTTGATAACGAAACCAATAACATTAGTATTAATGATGTATTTGAGCAATTAAGTGTTGATTTAAAAATCAAAAAAGATGATGCTGACAAACTTAAACAAATCAATATACCTATTGGGTTTGAGGTTATTAGTATGTGGGTAAAAAATGACAAAACAAACTTTAAAGGTAACCTCAACGTCGAAATATTTAATCCTAAAGGCATAGTAGTTAGAAACTTTGAGCAACCATTAGAAATGCCCGAAACAATGAAGCGATTACGTTCAAGATTAAGAATAATGGGTTTAGTCGTTGAAGAACCGGGGGATTATATCTTTAAAGTTAATGTTAAAGAATTAGGACAAAAGCATTATAAGCTTGTCTCTGAATTACCTTTAGAGATTAATCTTAAAAAAGAATTTGTTGAAAACTTGGAAGCCCCTAAAAGTTAATAAGTTCATTTAAACTCATCTTAAGAGTCTTGGCAATCTTCCGCACTACAAATATCCGCAAGCTGCGAGGTCGCGTGCTTTTAGTCCGTACTCTATGATAGCACTCGGTCTCGAACCATGCTTATATTAAATAAACAATTTACGAACTTTTTGCAGGATTAGATTTCTCATTTTTACAGTTAACTCACCGGTAGAATCTTTGATAATAGAAGTATCGGCTGTAAATAATTTATCTGGTCTGACGTAACTTACGACTGGTAATTTGCCTTTAGCGAAATCTGAAGCTTCCATTCGAACTGCTGTTTTACTGGAATATGGCCTTGAAGTGATTTGACACAAGATTAGATTATCAAATTCCACAACTGCCAAAACCAACGCTGGACGCACTTTTTGTCCCTTTAAATTGGAGAAGGGGAAATTTATTAAAACGACTGTGCCTATTGTAAACTTTTCCATGCGGCGTCTTCTTCGGGCTTATTCCAATCAGCGCTAAGCGCCTTTTCCGACAGCATTGCGTTTCCTGCAGAGACTTTTTTAGTAGGTGCTGGGGTAATCCTGATTTCACCTTTTCTTACCGATAACTCAACTGTTTCCTTCAGGCCGCTTTCCTTAAGAAGGGGTTTAGGAATACGTATCCCCCGAGAATTTCCTACCGCGATAATCGTAGTTATCATAGTAATTACATTGTAGATACACATGGAGACAATGTCAAGACCCGTTTTGTCGTATAGTAATATTAAAGACTAACTGTTTGTCCAGTTTTTAATTCAATAAAATCAATTCCTATATTTCCAAAATATACCTTTAATCTCTTATAAAAAGCTTCTCTGGCTTGATTATTCCAGTGCCAATCATGAATTGGTAAAATAATTTGCAGCTTTATTATCCAGACGACTTTTTTACTCCTAATCCCTTGCAAATCGTCTAAAAATCGTCTATAATTCGTCTATATATCTATGTTTATTCCTAAATATACAATAACAGATCGACTACTTGCAAACATTAAGAGAGTCAATAGTCTAGTAAATGAACTTAATAACAAACGCTTTCCAAACATTGTTCTTCTAGAATTAGAAAGAAACGCGCGTGAAGTATCTAGCTTCGCTTCAACCAGCATTGAAGGCAATCCACTTCCTTTAACAGAGGTTAAAAAGATTCTGAAGTCAAAACCTGCACACATACGGGATAGCGAAAAAGAGGTACTGAATTATAATGAAGCATTACAAGATCTAAATAAGCAACTTGAAAAAGGCGAAATAACACTATCGCTTCAGTTTATTTTGCGAATTCAAAAACAAGTCGTCGAGGGGTTGCTTCCAAAATTTGAGGCAGGCCAATTTAGAGAAAAGCCGGTTGTCGTTAATGATCCTCGCACCGGACAACCGCTATACCTTCCACCTGATGTAAAAGACGTGAAATCTCTTGTGGAAGATTTAGCTAACTTTACAAACAATAATAGAGCGAAAATTGACTCACTTATTTTAGCCGGGATCTTTCATAAGCAAATGGTGATTATTCATCCATTTATGGATGGTAATGGTAGAACTACCAGGCTTGTTACAAAAGCATTGTTTGCAGAAATGGGCATCAATACGTTTAATCTATTCAGTTTTGAGAATTATTACAACCAAAACATCACAAGGTATTTTCAAACAGTCGGAGAATTTGGTAATTATTATGAATTAGTTTTAAAAGTAGATTTTACTAACTGGCTTGAATACTTTGCTGAGGGGATTATTGATGAACTTTTACGGGTACAAAACTTGCTTCCTGGAGTTTTTACTCCAGAATCACAATTACAACCATATCACAAAAAAATGTTAGATTATATCCAAGAAAAGGGCTTTATTGCTGATCGTGATTATGCCAAACTTGTAACCCGTGCAAAAGCAACGAGAGCGCTTGATTTTCAAAAACTAATTGAACTAGGTTTGATAGAAAGAAAAGGAAGAGGAAGAGCAACTTATTACATATTGAAAGAAAAATAAACATAGATTATGCAAAAAGAATTCGATCATATTTTTGATATTTTAAAAAACGGCAATCAAGAGGAAGTAAAAGCCGCCAAAAAGAGAATTGATAAACTCTGGCGGCGCTACCTCAATTTTACTTAAGATGTCATTCTGAGCGGAGCGAAGAATCTTTTCGAACTCGCCTTTTATCTCATATGCAATATCCAAAGGCTTCTTTTTTAGGACAGAGGCAAGTCTTAAGGCGACGTTTGTGTACTAATCCCCGTTTTTGGATTCTTTCGAAATTGAAACCTGAACTTCTACATCGTCTTTTGTTAAGGTTTGGACAATCCGTACTAAATTATCTGTAATGAGTTGCTTCGCTTGCATTTCTTAATTTTAAGTCCAAACAGCCTAAATGTAAATCGGAAGATAACCGTGTTATACTTCTTATCTCATGAAAGAGAACAATAGTTCTATTAACAATTTCAGATATGTAATCAGGGGAGCTACTAGAGCTTTAACTGGGTCTACTGTCTTTCGCAGCGAACGAATAATTGAACCTGGAACAAACGGTTTATCTGATTTTGAAGAAAAAATATCTGAAGGTTATGGTGGAGTTATAATCATGAAACACTTTTCCTTAAAGGATCCACCTCAGGCTATAAGAGACATTGTCTTTTCAACTCCCACACTTATAAGAAAAAGGGTGTTAGCTCCAAATGCACAGCACCAGATATATCCGGGGGTGAAAATGATGGGGAGAATAATGGGTGTAAAAATCGCACCTATAGTTACGGAGAATACTGTAAAAAAAGCGCTGAAACGCGGGAAACCTACGCCAACACTTAATGAAGGGTCTGTTGAATTTGTACGCGAGGCGGTAGATTACTTGAGGCAGGGACAGCTTGTGGTAATTGCGCCAGAGGGGGAAAGACGGGACAATCTAGAACCCTACACTAAACCAACAATTGGACTACTAGTGGCAGGAGCACAGAGGGATGGGGTTAATGAAATCATGTTTTTAACTGTGGATTTAAGAGTTGCAGGAAGCGACTATTCAAGGAGGGGATTTAATTTATTAAGTAGATACGAAGTTCGGGTTGGCCGCGCGCTTAGCCTAGATCAGATGATGGAACTTGCTGGTGGAAGCTTAAGAAAAATAGACAGTGCGGTACTTGAAGAAATGAGGCAAACTGCCGCAATTCCTAAACCTAATCGAGGTTGAGTTCATCCGCAACCTTCATCCGCAACCTGCGAGGTTGCGTGCTGTAGGTTTCTAACTGTTCTTTTTCAGGCAAAAAAGCGCTACAAAAGTGTCCAGTATACTGGACACTAATTTTAGAGTTCTCCCCCCCCCAAATTTCTAAACGGAAGATTTTGTCGATCTCATTCTAAATGCCTATAAATCAGGATCGGTTGAAGGATTTAAAACATTTTATGGCAAGAAAGCTGGAAGAATGGTTTCGATAGGAGCAATTTACCTTTGTAGGTTAGGATTATTGTGCCTTATCCGCAACCTGCGAGGTCGCGTGCTTGTTATTTCCTGGAAATTTTGTCGTTTGTAACAAGAATAAGAGAATCCTTCACAAAATTTCTTTGTTGAAAACAAGGTCTAAAATTGATACAAATGTAATAGATGAGAAAAGCTTCTAAAGTTGCTATTTTTGAGGGTAAACAAATCCGCCGCCACTGGGATGGGGAAAATGAAAAATGGTGGTTTGCAGTGGTTGATATCGTATCCGTGCTATCAGAGAGCACAAATCCACAAGTATATTGGCGGGTTCTTAAAAAAAGACTGCTTGATGAAGGCTCAAATGAAACCGTTACAAAATGTAACGCTTTGAAAATGCTGGCTGAAGATGGGAAAATGCGCTTAACTGACGTGGCAGACGTTGAAACAATTCTCAGAATAATCCAGTCCATCCCTTCCCCAAACGCTGAACCATTTAAGTTGTGGTTAGCCCGTGTCGGATATGAACGGATCGAAGAAGCAGAAGACCCGGAAAAAGCTATTCAACGTGCAATGAACTTTTATTTAAAACGTGGTTACTCTAAAGATTGGGTTAACCAAAGATTAAAGAGTATTGAAATCAGAAAAGAACTAACTGATGAATGGGAAGGCCGGGGAGTAAAAGGAAATAATGAGTTTGCCATACTCACTGATGTCATTACTTTTGCCTGGGCAGGTTTAAAAACTGGAGATTATAAAAAATATAAAGAACTAAAGAAAGAAAACCTTAGAGACAACATGACAAATTTAGAACTTATTCTCAATATGTTAGCAGAAGCCTCAACCACAGAAATTTCCAAGAAAGTTGTACCGAAAAACCTTGATGAAAATAAAAAGGTTGCGTAAGAAGGCGGATCAATAGCTGGATCTGCGAGGCGAAAATTGGAAAAAAGAACCGGAAAAAGTGTAGTCACAAAATTAAATGCCAAAAACTTGGGACTTTTAAAGTAAACCCCGCACCCACGACCTTACGGTCGGGGCATTTTGATTTTTCGCTTCGCGAGCAAGGAGTCGACCCATGTTCCCCGACCTCGCTCCGCGAAGCGGGGCGGGCTGACGAACAGGGCATTGGGTGCGGGGTAAACCCTTACTTGTATTTTGTCTTAAAACAACTATACTAAAACTGCTAAAAAATTATTGAATTTTTGTATGATATGATTCATGCTTTTTACAAATCAAGGCAAACAAGAAAAACTTCTAAATTAAACCACTCTCCGTTAGAATCCTACTTTCAATCCATCCGCAACTTGCGAGGTTGCGTGCTGGAGGTTTCTAACTGTTCTCTTTCAGGCAAAAAAGCGCTACAAAAAGTGTCCAGTATACTGGACACTAATTTTAGAGTTCTTCCCCCCCAAATTTCTAAACGGAAGATTTTGTCTTTTACCTTAAGGGTGTAGATAGTGGTGCTGTACAGAGGATACACGTGCTTGTGTTCACCGCTTGTCGAAGTGCTGTGGATGTCGGTCAATGCCCGTTTAGTCGCATAGTCTCCACTCTATGGTAGAAGTCGGTCTCGAACCGCTTAGCCTCGTAGTATATAATAAAAACCATGGAAAGAGAAAATGACTATCCACAACACCTTTATGAATCAATTAGGATTGATGTTGCAAAAAGTTATTTCAAAAGAGAGTTTAGGAAGTATTTATCAAACACGAGAGGACCTATTTGGGAGTCAATAGACAGCGATGTAGATAGCTGGTTTGAACCCTCCTCTCCTGTAGGAGGCCCAAGGGATTTTTGGAATGGATTTTGGGGTGTTGCAATGGGTTTTAAGTTGAAGAAAGGATTATTACAAGTTTTAACAGCAGAGAACATCCAATGGGAAGAAGTAAGCGAACTACCACTGGACGAGGGCATATCTAGCGGAACTCTTGGATACATAGATCTAAGCTTGAATAGGCATCGACTTCGCGCTAGTGAATTAAGAGAATTTGCTCAGAACCCCGAAAACAAAACGACAATTAATAAATGGAAACAAATTTTTGAAGAACAAGCGAGAGCAAGCGAAGAACGAGATCAATTCCCAATTATCGCAGAAGAAGAAATTGATCATGGGCAAACTATTCTTTCAATCTACGACGGAAACAGGAGGTTTGCAAAAGCCATTTTTAGCGGGAAAAGCACGATTAATGCATACGTAGGCAAGTACAAAACACCTAATAAAGTACCTAGAAATTTCTGGTTACCTACATCATATTTAATGGAAATGATTAGAGAAACGGAAGCATTAGGAACAGAAGAATCATATCAACAAACACTTTCTCTTTTAAGAGAGTACAAAACATTATCAGAAAGCGGTAGGTACGAATTACTAAATAGAGTGTTAGTGGGTTCAAGCGATTTTATAAAAAGAATAAAGGAAGAATTAGAAAACACTAGAGAATAACCGGAGAACGAGCGTACGGTACGAATGTTTGAGCAAAAATTTCAAATTTAGCAAGCCGTATATCTGCAACCAGCGAGGTTGCGTGCTTTCTTCTTATTTGAAATATTCTCTTTTCGGGTTTCTATCAAATATAAACTCGTGAGGTGTCTTCATCTCTTCAGGGGTATTAATGTAGGCAATTCTAAATTTACCAGAAGTAGTTTTATTGACATAATCACAAGTTGTTTCTAATACATAAACTAAACCCCAATAAATCCACTTACCATCTCTATTCTCTACGAAAATATTCTTCACTGGTGGTATTCTATATACTCTGAGATTCGGTTTATTATGAAACTCAAACACTTTGTCTGCAAAATCTTCTGTTTTATATGGGTTTTTTAAGTGTTGCTCAAGATTAAGTTCTGTGGGAAACCCCTGTTCTTTTGTAAGTTGAAGAGTTTCGTTAAACTCAATAAAACTTCCCATATTCAAAGTATATCAAAAAAATAATAATGCATACTTCCTAAATGTGCTGAGCGTACCGGTCAAGACCCGCTTAGTCGTTATAGTCATGTTTGTTTATTTGAATAGTGCCAGAACTTTTAGCAAGATTATACCTTTCTTTTTTGCATTCAATTTACCAGCGATACCCTCGATTATTGAAGCATCGGCAGTAAAAAGTTTATCCGGTCTGACAAAACTTGTGACTGGTAAGTTGCCCCTTGCAAAATCCTTTAACTCTATTCTAATGGCAGTTTTACTGGAATAACGTTTTGATGTAATTTGACAGAGTATTAAATTCTCAAATTCTACAATCGCAAGAACTAATGCCGGACGAATCTTTTGACCTTTTAAATTCGAGAAGGGGAAGTTAACTAAAACTATAGTGCCTACTGTAAGCTTTTCCATGCATTATCTTCCTCTGGTCTATCCCAATCCCTTGCTAACATTTTTTCAGAAAGTATAGAACTTTCAGTGGAAATTTTCTTTGTCGGCAGAGAAATTATTCTAATCTCTCCCTTTTTTACTTTTAATTCCACAGTCTTTCCAATTCCACTCTCTTCAAGTAGTGGTTTAGGAATGCGGATTCCGCGAGAATTACCAATAGAAATGATAGTTGTTATCATATGTAATTACATTGTAGATACATGTAGAGATAATGTCAAGGCCTGCTAGGTGTTATAGCTTAATGATATCCGCAACCTGCGAGGTTGCGAACCGCTCATGACATTACAAAAATTTCAAAAGTGGTTCTCCCCAACCAAAACACGTTTCTTTTCCCTTGAGACTTTCAAATTCTTTTACGCATTCGGGGTCGGCTTTTGCATATTCAATAAGTAGGCCTACTGCTTCTTCGATAAGCTCACCCACCGTTCCGTCTGAGTCATCAACACCGCCCGTAGTTAATTTACGGTCTAATCTCAATAGTGTTTTAATAATTAGATTCGCTGTTTGGCCGCTGGCGGGCAACGAAGAAAAAATTGAGGCTAAACGGTTACAGCCCTCGCTTAAGCTGTCTTGATAGACAAACCAAATTCTGGAGGGACCTACGTATGCTTTAATATAACGCATGGTGCGGGAAATTTCCGCCCTAAATAAATCAAGTTGTTCCTGTGTAATCTCTTCAATCTTACCACTGAATTTTACTGCATTATGTTGAGTTTTTTCTTCATCGGTCAAAAGTTGCCCCTTTTTCAAACCATAAATTGCTACCGCAATCATGTGTTTACACAGAGTATCGTTTTCGCCAAGATAACAAGTGCAATCTCCATCGCTATAACTTTTTGGGGAAACGAGCACTTTGTAAAAATTCGTCCCCTGAACATCAGCCGTAAAAGTAAAACCTGTATCTTGAAAATTTTTTACTTTCCCACCCTCATACAAATCGACTGCTTTCTCCCATGTCCCGAGGTCAATACCGTATTTAATTTTTTCTAAATCGTATTGAGGAATCATAATTAAAGGCTTTCTTCTCTTTCATGGCTGTGGATGTCGGTCTAGACCCGTTTAGTCATTATAACACTGTCTCATTCTCCAGGCTAAATGAGACAAATGAGACAGTATAAAAAAGAGTGTCTCATTTTATATAATAGCTCCAACATTAGCTGTAGGTGATCTCGTGTTTGACTTACCAGCGGATATGCAAAATCCAATGCTTGTAGTTAAAGGATCAATGTTTGCAAAAGGAGCAAAGATCAAGCTCTAATAAAAAATAACGGATCCGTTATTTTCAAAAGCCCCTTCTCTATGGAGGGGCTTTCTTGTTCAATCTTGACGTAAATTAGTTTATATGTTTAACTATTTATAACAAGACTAATTATATGGACTTCTTTGAACATCTAGGAAAGGTGATTGCAGACGAATTCAAGACTGCAATAAAACACACCGTTAAACAACTTGATGATACATCCGGCCGGCATACTCCTTATAGAAGCCAAAAATACTTATTCACTAAGAATTTTCATACAGATGCTGAGGAATGGGGATTATCTGAAGCGGATGCAGTTGATGTTTATAACAATGGCCAAAAAAAAGTGATGATACATTCGTTAGAGAATATAATGGCTATGAAATAGGAATTAAGTTTTCAATGGATTCAATTACGGGATTGCCTATCATTGATGAGATTTGGAAGAAGAATAAATAATTCCCACAAGGACTTGACAGCACATAGTTTATCTACTATACTATTTATTAGTTAAACTTATAGTTTATGAGCACAAATTCTGATTTCGAACAATTATTTAGCACCATGATGCAACTTGGAAAGCTCATGTCAAAGCAAACTCATGAAACTCGTGAAGAGCAAACAGCAACCATGCTGCAACTTATGGCGTTGCAGTTTTTGAAGGAATATCCAAACGGGACAGTAAGTGACCTCTCTAACTTTTTAAAACTCTCAAAATCGTCAACGACACAACTTGTGGAAAGATTAGTCAAGGTAGAATCAGTTGAGAGAATAAATGATACAGAAGATAGACGCATTATAAGGCTTAACATAACTGAAAATGGGCAGAATGAATACATTGCCCTCAAAAAGAAACTCATGGATAAAATGCAAAAGATGTTTTCTAAAATTCCAGCAAAAGATATAAGAGAGCTTATCCGAATTCACACAAATCTTATGGAAACACTAAAGAAAGAATAACATGAGCAATAACATTATTGAGGTTAAAAATCTTTCCAGGAAATTTAAGGATTTTATTGCTGTTGATAGTGTTTCTTTCACAGTCCGGGAAGGTGAGCTTTTTGCCTTTTTAGGCCCGAATGGTGCCGGCAAAAGTACCACAATAAAAATGCTGACAACATTACTTGCTTCAACCGGCGGAGAGGCTGTTATTAATGGCTATGATGTGCGTACCAAACAGAGTCAGGTACGCCGTTCATTTGGAATTGTCTTCCAGGATCACAGCCTTGATGACGATTTAACAGCTTATGAAAATATGGAGTTTCACGCTGTTTTATACAAAGTATCTAAAGAGATTAGAGAGATAAGAATAAAAGAACTTTTGGAGTTTGTAGAACTCTGGGACAGAAAAAATGATTTAGTTAAGACTTTCTCCGGAGGCATGAAGCGAAGATTGGAAATTGCCAGAGGGCTCATTCACCACCCCAAAATTTTATTTCTTGACGAACCAACCTTAGGATTGGATCCGCAGACTAGGAATCATATGTGGCAGTTCCTGCAAAACATAAATGACAAAGAAAATATGACCGTCTTCTTCACAACTCACTATATGGAAGAGGCAGAAAGAATGGCCGACCGCATAGCTGTTATCGATCACGGTAAAATTATCGCCATTGGAACGGCGGGGCAGTTAAAAAAGCAAACAAAAACAAACTCTTTAGAAGACGCGTTTTTATCATTAACCGGCAGAACTATCCGTGAAGAAGAGGCATCGGACATTGATCAAATGAGGAATATGAGAAAGATGAGAGGCAGGTAAATATGAGCACTGTTTATATCCTTTGGCTAAGACAAATAAAAAAATACTTCCGTTCAAGATCGAGGATAATCGGTTCGCTTGGCCAACCGATACTTTTCCTGGTAGCTTTTGGGTTTGGCTTTGGCTCAATCTATCAAAAAGCCGGTGGCGGCAATTATATCCAGTTTTTAGCTCCGGGAATAATCGCGATGAGCGTTCTTTTTACTGCGGTCTTTTCCGGAATCGAGCTTATTTGGGATAAACAGTTCGGCTTCTTAAAAGAAACGCTTGTTGCTCCTGTTTCAAGATTTGAGATTATGCTCGGCCGGACTCTTGGAGGAGCGACAGTGGCATCTTTACAGGGATTAATTGTTTTTATTTTGACGCTCCTAATTGATTTTAGACCTCACAACTTTAATTTACTGCCGCTTGCCGCGATATTTGTTTTTGTGATAGCTCTTTTATTTACAACACTTGGGACAGTCATTGCCTCACTATTGGAAGATATGCAAGGCTTTCAATTGATTATGAATTTTTTAGTGATGCCTATCTTTTTCTTATCCGGCGCGCTTTTTCCACTTGAAGGATTGCCGGCAGTTATGGAAGTTATCGTAAAGTTTGATCCCCTGACATATGGGGTAGATGGATTGCGGGGGGCGTTAATTGCAACAACTCAATTTGGCCTTGCGTATGATCTGCTTATTTTAAGTGCGCTAACTGTTGCCCTTCTTTGGTTGGGGAGTTATCTTTTTGAGAAAGTTCAAGCTTAAAATATAAAAATATGAATAGAATTAAAAACTGGTATACGAAAGCTTCTTGGCAAAAGAAAGCTCTTGTTGCCACGGTGTTACTGTTAATTTTATTCTTTGGCATCAGACAGGTACGAAGCGCTTCGCAAGC
>Ga0210057_1003819_pt1 | contig 20456 bp, 36 predicted proteins | sample CryGeyCG2114_010_2_FD_183968 | JGI IMG/M metagenome (GOLD analysis project Ga0210057, IMG submission 183968) | Groundwater microbial communities from aquifer - Crystal Geyser CG10_big_fil_rev_8/21/14_0.10 (SPAdes) (version 2) | ecosystem: Environmental > Aquatic > Deep subsurface > Groundwater ...
TGTTATCCAAGTGCCCTGATAATAATTATTAGCACCTGTAAAATTACCATTGTACATGAGATTATCAATATATCTCAGTTCTGGTACACCTCTCCAATATACTAGCCATTTCTTTTTATATATTTGCCACTTGGATTCGTCTATCAATCTCGGAAGGTTCCTACCGAAATAATACTCCGAAATTAACTTAACTATGACGCCATCACCAGTATTCTTTATTGTCGCGTCAGATCTAGCCTCGCCTTTGTCTGTCATAGACTTAGCTTTGGTAGATATTATATTGATACAGTCCTCTATTCCCTGATTCCACCCAACAAGCTCGGTAACCATTTTTTTAATGTCCGGATGTATCATTACGTCAGACGTCAGACCGTATTTTTCGAATAGTTTTATGTGTTTCATACGTTTTCTGTGGATCTGATTTGAGAAGATTTTACAACATAATAAATTGTTGATGGATCTTGGTAATCGGCATCGTCAATCCAACTATCTTTTATGTTATTAAATATCACACCGTCATACTTCCTCGTATCTAAATTACTTACAACTTCTTGTGTGCTTGATCCGTATGGTGTATTCATGTCATCCCATTTTTTACCTTTTGCATCTATTATTAAAGGTTTTTTTATACACAAATACGCTTCATATACATATTCGCCACCTGCGTATCCATCGGCGTTATCATAATCGAGAGTAAAATATGTGCCGTCGTAAAACTCAGTTAATTCTGTATGCGATCCGTGGTACACTACCAACGGTTTGCCCTTTGTATCAACTATTTTACTACCATCGAACCATTTATCAAATCCGTCTGATTCAAATAATTTGTATGATTTCATGTGCTTCATACGATCTCTATAATTTTTGCAGAATTAGCTCTATACTCAAATAAACTGTGTTCTTTTGTTTTATATTGCACGCCAGTCCAATAATTATTTATATATGATTTAATAATTTTTATATTTTTATTCTTATCATGTAAAAGACCATCAACTTCTGCGTACCAACTTAAATCTGATTTGTCGATAGGACCAATTGGATTGACCATATAAATATAATCACTATATCCGCCTGCCGCATCTATATCATCTGGATTTGATACCATATACACACAGTTCTTACGACTTATTTTATTCGCTGGCTTATATTTTTCAAAAAGATCTTCTATTTCTCGTTCACTTTCCATAGACGTATATCCATCAGATCTAGACGTTATTATCGTGCCTAGCTTCATCCGTTTATTTGATCCATGATAAAGTGAAAACCAAACATTTTTATATGTTGTCTCAAATAATTGTGGATATGATTTCAGGTGCATCATTTTTGCTTATCTAACTTAGCTTTCACTTTCGTCCCATCCGTCTTCGAATAAACTATTTCAACAGGGTTTACTTTTATTTGCATACCGTTAAACATATCGACGTACTTCTGTCCTACACCTTTCTTTAAATATCCAATTGTGCAATGTGGTTTATAAATTTTAAATTCAGTTGTGTGTGGTAGCTCTGTTAGTTTCTTGTTACAACCTGTTAACCATTCTGCCTTGGCATCCATCTTCAGTACGTCGTAGTCGTCATTCTCGAATAGCGAGGCATTGTGCAATGTTATGTCGCCTATCTCGTCCGGTTTTGACTTTTCTATTACATCTTTATCATCGACATCTGCATGCAGCCCGTACAATAATGTTGTATGCGGTTCAGATTCCAGTCCGAACGATCGGTCAGAATCATCAATATACACGTCCTCTTCGTCTATGATCTTGTGCAACGCCTCCATCATAGGCATGTCGAAGTACACCATAGAACAGCCGAACTTGTGCGTCCCATCGTCCTCTTTTAACATGTTGCCTGACCCTGAATAGTTACCTGGCACCGAATAGTTACCTGGCATAAATGGTTTCAAAAATTTCATATAATAATTAATTTTTATTACTAAACTCCCATATAAATCCATACGAAGTACGGGAGTTTTCTTTGTTACAACATCTGGATATAGCTGATTTAGAAAATCCTAATGTATCCTCTATTAATTTCAATGACTCCCATTGTTTAATAAAGTTCTTAGACAAATCATATTGTATTACAGCTTTATATTTTTTATAGTAATGACCTTCAGGATATGTTCTACCTTTTGTTTTTCCTATAAGACCCTCACTTATACTTTGTTTATGCTCATTACTTAGATGTCTTCCCGTTAGTTTTTTCGTAATCTTCTTTCGTATTTTTATTGATTCATCAGAATTCATCCAAGCAGGTTTTATTCCTTTTTTTGATTTTGACATTTTTAATTTTGTTTTTTGTGAATGCTTAAATCCTTCAGGTAAACCATCTCCACCAGGTGTACCGTTTACTAATGTTACACCTTGTTCATTTAGTTTGGAGATCCAGTATATTTCTCTTTCTTTACCGGCATCTGTAATTTCTAGTATCTTAATAGTAGGTCGTAATTTTTGTTGTATTAATTTTCGTATCCATTTACTTTTATGTGTCTCTGATTTTCTAATTTCTGAGTTAGCTTCTGATATATGAGCACTTAATCTTTTCCATAGTGGTTGAATCGTACATCCAACATATCGTATATCATTTGTGCCTGGATCATTTAATGTATATATTATCATACACTATATATCAATTCTTGTCGCGAGAATTTTTACCAACAACATAATTTGCGTGGTTCTTAATCATCTTAACACGCTCTATCAACTCGTACATGACTGTCTGCAGCATGTCTAGTATGGCGACACGTTTACTCTCACGGAACATGAAGTTTGACATGGACTTCTCGAACAGCTTATCCTTGTAGTCAAAGCCCTTGTGTCCGATGTCGTCTCGCAGGTGTTCTGCTATGTCGTATAATGATTTATGAAGCGGCATGGTTACCAGTATTTTATTTTTACGATTGCAGCAGCAGCAATATCTTCTATCGTGTTGTACATCGGCACATTATACTTTGCGCACGTTATATCCACGTTGCCCTTCCTGTAGAATCCCTCTGGACAGCATACCAATAGTTTTCCGGACTGCGCGTGTAGTCCTAATTCAAGAAGACTGATAGGCGATTTTGTCACAGGATCCAGATATAAAATTATTACGGCAGCGTTCTCCAATGCGTTCAGTTCCCAGTTAACCTGTTCGCTGAACTTTTTGTCGTCCATAGTCTGTTTCCATGATGAATCCCAGTCATCCCTACGAGGATTATATATCGCGACATTCTCATTCTTCATAAGTTTTTCTATCTGTTTTTGCCAGTCTTCGGCCTTGCCAAGCTCGATGGATCCGGCCAAGAACACGCCAGGACGGTTGTCTTCTGGAAGAGGCTTTGGCGCCTTCGTCACGGTGAACTTGTTCTTGAATGATTCGTACAGCTTCAAATTTTCCATTATGATCTTAGATTAGTTTTAACGTTATTATTTACTTCAGTGTTGTAAGACTTGTACACCACGTCAGTGACTATTATGTTCAAAGCCCCTGGCTGAGTCTGTTCTATGCCAGATTGATATTCAGTTCCATTCCTGTCTGTCCAACCGCCCCTGATTATAGGCAGCTCTTGATCTCGTATTGTGATGTCGCCGTAACCGTCTATTCTAGGCGCCTCCATGTTGGCAGATGATCTCATATTGGTCATTGACAATATGGCTTGTTTCTCGTCTATCTCTGATACCAACGATATGTTGACCGAGTCCACACCTGACACGCTCTCGATGACTGCGATGAGGTCGGATCTAGGAATACGGTCTCGCCTTCTCATGTTTAGGAAGTATTTAGACAGTTTCTCTTCTATAGTTATCCTCACCTCTGCCTCTGACACGTCAGAGAATATGATTACAGCCACGTTGATGACGAATCTGCTTATTTTAGGGTCGACTATCGAAACCTCTGTTCCCACGACCTTCGATCCTGATCTCTCTATCAGAGTGAGTATCTTTTCTTTCTGCGGTTCGGTCAGCTTGAATTTGTCCTCGTTCACGTTGAAGTAGTTCTCGTTGCTCTTTAGTTTTTTTGTGATGTCTGGCACGATGAACAAGTATATTATCTTGTCGTCGTACATGTCTACAACCGCACTGTTACTTACTGTTGTCGTTAGTCCGTTTATTGACGGAGAAGGCGGAACCGGTATAGGGAGTCCAGGCAGGTTCAACGGATTATTGAAGCTCTTCGTCTGGTATGCGTCTATTATTGAGAATACGTTGAACTTCTCCAGGAATATTATGTAGCTGTCCGGGTTCGCCAACACGTAGCTCCTGCTGTTCTTTGGAGCGATGAGCTTGGTTAGCGCTAATGGCTCGGCGTTAGCGCCAAAATCTGGCGGTACAGTGGTCTTGAAACCGAAGAATTCGTTCAGGTCTACTTCGTCGCCGAACAGCGTGTATCCTGGATCTTCCCATGACCACAATGCTTCGGTGTCCTGCGAGAGGAGAAGGTTACCAGACTCTCCGTTTGTTACGAGGAACTCTACTCTGATCTCAGATCCCAACATAGGACGCTTCCCTGCGTTTGTATTTCCAAAGTATATGTCAATGCCTGAATTTATGCCGGTCTTCAAAATGAACCCTTCCTTGTCATACGGCATATCATACAACGAGTCGTACATCTTCCATTTGGTACCGTTGACGTAAACGGTCACATGGTAGTGCTCTACCATGCCGGTTTGTGGGAAGTTAGCAGAGAACGTTTGCAATGCAGTCCCGGTCCCGGTGAAAATCTGTGTCTCAATCGTACCCTGTATGATGTTAAGCTTTATACCATTCTTAGACCCATCCACTGGAATCCTGATCTCGTCGCCAGGTAGGTTCAGCAAATAAGTTAACCCGTTGTTCTTGCACTTTATCTTGTTATAGTTAAGCATGATGATATAACCACCTGATATGTCCGATACTGGTGCGTTGTCCAGAAACTTTATTGCGATCTCGCCGGTGGCTGAAATTCCTCGAGTCGGGTTATGACCAGCAAGTCTAGCTAGACCATATATTGAATTTGACCTGGACGCGGTGTTTATGTTGAGCTCTGTGATGGAGTCCTCTATGTAGTATAGTATAAGTTGCGACAAGTTTTGCAGTACGAATATTATCTGTCCGTATGCAGATGCTACAGTGAAATTTGATCTGCTTTGTGCGAACTTGTCTACAGTATAATTTATAGTGTCTTGTATCAACAGTTCTATGTCGATCCTGTTTTTTGTGAACATATTTAGAGCCATGTGACTTATTCTTTTTCTTTATATATCAAGGAAACAAAAAAGCCTCGCGTTAACGCGAGGCTTTTTTTTAATGTAAAAACTTTTAATGAAAATCTGTAGCACTAGATTCTTTCACTGTTTGTAAAATTTAGATTTTATAAATTTAGGATCAACGTATACAGTATCGTTAATGTATACAGTATCATCGCATATAACTGTGTCTTTGCGTATAATGTCGTATATAACTGTGTCCTTATGTATAACGTTATATGCTATAGAATCATATCGTATTAATTTTGGCTGTACTTTTAATGGCGTAACATCATTCAATGTTAATAATTGTGTATCATACGACTTTAATTTGTTACGAAGCTTCTCTATTTGGTCTTCCAATACTTTATTGTCTTTACGTCCTAACAGCTGTTCCAGTTCGTGCTGGTCGTTCTGTTTATACATTTGTATTTCTTGTATGCGCTTTATCTTATCATCCGCCAATTCCATCAGCGAATTATTTTTCTCGTCGTACTTCGTAATTTTCAGATCTTCTTTCGTACTATGAATTTCATCCATTTTGTTCGTTAATATAAAAAGCGCGAGCACTATAGTAGCACCCGTAATTATTAAATATCTTTTGTGGTGATCTTCTAACATTATTTTACGGTATTTAGTGTTATTAGTAATTTGTTTTGTACTGATTCCAATTGACCCTCTAGCTTTTCGACGCGCTGTTCAAGTTTATTAATCTGTTCCTTGTAAACCATTTTATTGTCAATGTATAGGTACATTATGGCTATAACTGATAAGAATAGGATGGCTTTTACAGGATCCTTTGTGAACTCCTTAAATGATATTGGCAACGATAAAGCCATATATTATTAGTTTATTTTTGGTCTCCTAATATGTTTGCAATTTGTGTAGCTAACGGATCTATCTCGTCTGTCTCAATATTGTTCATCTTCTTTATGGACGATACGAAAGTTTGTGCTATATCAAACAATTGCTGCTTGGCATCGTCGGAAGCGGTGATTAATTTAGACGTTAGATCCAAGTTGAATTTTCCTGCATCAAAATACATAAGTGCAGATCCCAACGCTTTTACAATAGCAGCTCTCTTCGGTGTATCTTCAGATCCAAAATCTTCTGCTTTGCTGATCTCCACCAATTTTATATCAGCCGGGTTTAGTTCAACCTGATCGGATATAGCTTCGTTCAATCTAAAAGTGTCTAATGATTTTATTATCTTCATTATAAGAAATATTTTCGTCTTAATTCTTCTCTGCCGTTGTTGTCTAATGCACTATAATTTTGATAGTCAGACCACACCAAACTTAGTTGTACGTAATGTACCGATCTGGTCTTCTTATTAATGATCTCTAACGTTGGCATGTCATGCTCTTCCTCCATAAAATATTTACCTATTCTATATTCGATGTCGCCAATGGTTATCTCCTTCGGGCCCTCTTTCTCGTACTCATCGAGCTGCGCCTTATCGACGGCCTTCCATATATCGATAGCAGTGACCTCGTCAATCTCTTCCATCTCGCGTATGTGCTTCAACCTCTTCATGAAAATATAATTACGATTTCTTCTGTTCACCATCTAATGTAGCACGGCCTGGCTTGCCTTTCTTGTCACCAGAGTAGTTAGACTTCACAGTTTCGTGCTTGCCTTTCTTCTCTTTGCGAACGTCTAATGTCTCAACAGATTTCTTGCCGGTCTTCTCGCCATCGTACCCGTCAGCAACTATTTCGTGTTCAGTAGTAGGTGCCTTCTTCTCGATCTTCTTAGCAGCGCTCTTAAACTGTGAGAAGCTCTTTAATCTTCTCTTAGTAACGTTGAATGTGTCCATCTCTTGGATGCTGTTATTTTTCTCCTGATCCTCTTCTTTTTCTTTGTCCTCATCGATAGGATTTTTCTGCTCGTCCTCAGTGTTACCAGTCACTTTGTATGTCTCGCCGTTCACTACGAATTCATTTTCGCCGGCATCGATAGCTTTTTGTCTAGCCTCTGTAAAATCGTTGCCCTCTTCAATTTTATTAGTTTGTTCCATGTTTTCTTTGTTTGATATTTTATATATCATCCTACTGGATGTTTTCTCTTCAATATTCTCGTGAATGTTGACACTATTATGGTCAAACGCATGACTGTCCAAAGCTTTAATATCCTTCGGGTCGAACACTATGTACTGGTTTGACTTGTCCTTTGGCGTATCCATCACGGTGTCAGATATTAGTATGCCGTCGTACCTCTCCATCTGTAACTCGTGTATCAACTTCTTATTAGCCTCGTTCTTGTTGGTATTTATGTAGTGTTCCAACCATGCTCCTGCTTTGTCCTTCTTATATCTATGTTGTATGTCGAGTGGTAAATCATACTCGGCGTACTTGTCGCGGTAGTTCATGAACTGATGGAACGAGTCCGTGTGTTGCATCAACCTAATCTTATTCTTTATGATCTCTATCTCGTCCTTAATATCGGTATATTTCTGTCTTTTTTCAGATGTCATATCTGACTGGTTCTGTCCTAGTCTCCATTTCTCTGACTCCAGACCTGTTAATAGATCGTCCAGCTGTTTCTTCTCAAGATCTGAAAATGCAGCTGGCTTGAATATCTTCGGGTTCTTCATGTTGATGAAGACCTCGTAAATGCCGCCGTTGTCGCCTGTTATGAATTCCTTTGCCACATCTTTGCTGTCGACGAACCAGAATCCAAGTGTGTTTGTCTCGTTCTCCGTGTTTCTAGGCAGGTCGTATGCGTTTGAGAACTCATTGAACCCGAAAGACGATGTGCCGTGATATACGATCTTCGGCTCGCCGTTCTCGTCTATGACCTTTGATGACCTATCTGGATTATTCTCCCAATCTCCAAACCATCGGATAAATTCACGAGTCCTAACTGTGTCGTACAATCTTTTTGATAAATTAGATGGCTTACCATTAGGTGCTAATAGTTTAAATTCTATTGTTGGAGATACTTGAAATTCTGATATATTTTTAATACGTTTCATTGTAAATGACGCCAGGCTTTTTTTGCTTTGATCGCATAAATTAAGTTAATACCAATAGGAAAGTCTATACTAATATTTTTCGGATGTTCGCCAGAGTTTAAACGATTAATAATATTTAGAGCATCAGTCTCATTTATTTTTGAATTACCATTTTTCGAACCGGGAAATGATGGTCCATTTATTCCAAAATTTGCTAGATTTTTTTCAACAGCTTTGCAACTTTTTAATGCTTCTTTTTTAATGTTACTTAATTTTATCTTGGTTTCTATTGATGAAGTTCTACCAATTGCTTTAATTCTTATTTTTTCTTTTGTAGCTTCAGATAATTTAATACCTCTATTAGATTCACATAATTTTCGCATATTAAATTCAGAGTTATATACGGATTTATCTTTAATCCATTGCTCCATTTTTATGATATATTCAGTAGGTATACTCAGTATTATAGTAAATTCAAATGATTCTGCTCCATATTTATTATACGCATTTTGAAGATGTTTATTTGGATGTTTATTATTTTTTAGTCGCCAATTATGATTGTTCCATCTTTGTAATATATTATACGAACTACCAACATAACCTTTATTATTTTTGTTACAATATATATGATATATACCTGATTTCATATTATTTCATGTTTTTTTTCTTTTTATTTGAACTCACGGATCCTCATCGTACAGTTTTCTGTATTGGAATTCAGATATGTTCTTTATCCTCTTCAATTATTTATTGTGCTTGGTGAATATTACCTTACCGTCTTTCAACAGAACATCCTTTACTGAACTGATCATGTAGTCGTTATAATACCACACATTAGCATTGTCGAAATCTTCCTCACTGGTTTCGTCATCAATAAGTTCGTCGGAAATCATAGGAGCTTCTGTCAAGCCCTTCGCGTTGGCAGGTACTATAGTAAAACCGTTCGTCAGTTCGGATTCGAAGAACTCCCACAGGAATGCCTCGTCGTCTCCGCTGTCGAAATTCTCCATGTTTTCACGATCTTCAGATCCGTCCAACGAGATCTCAAGGTTACCATTAGGCAGAATTACAAATCTACCAATACCTTGGTTTGATTCGAAGAGATTAAATGTTTTTAAGTGTTTCATATTTTAATTGTTTTAATTTTTTAATTGTACCAAACAGTAGTTTCTACTTTTATCACCAATGCTATGGATCCGCTCTGTCCAATTTCCACATTATATTGTGATACCTTCTCATCTACTAGATACTTACTCTTAAAGTTTAATTTGGACTCAACTTCTTTCTGCATATCTTCCATTCTAGTCTTCCATTCTACACCAGCAGTGTATGTGTACACTGCATACTGACTTGGCACTCCTGTCGGTGAATGTTCTACGTCGATAAGCGGACAGTTTTCTAACGCAGTTTTTACTTCTGACGTCAGTTCGCCTTCCCAATATCCGACGCCAGAATCTGGGTCCTTACCCTTCTTCGTCATGTAGTCATAAATTTTCTGAGCTTCTGCATTATCGAATTCTACCTTCTTATCGACATTTGTCCATGCTTTCACGATCGGCGTCAAATCATACTTGTATGTCCTGATACTAGAACCTGATGTTGCATACGGACCGGTATTATCACTCTTGTTGGTTATCATCTCCGGCTGTATGTAATATAGATAGTCTAATATCAGCTTATCCTGCTCATTTTGTGGTTTGTCCTTGCCGCTCTTTATGATGTTCTTCACCCTACCATCACGCAGTTTCTCTATCTTCGTGCCCTTGATGAACTGCTTGAATTCAAACGATTTCTGTAATTTTGTCCACAACGACTTTGGATCTGACGCCTGTATGACGGTCTTGTCGATATACGCCTTCGTGCCGATCTTTTTATTATTCGCCGTATCTATATCAATTCGCATAGATATACCGAATGGTCCAGTGATGGTGAAATTATCATCAGACAGTACAAGGTCGAACGCTATCGGTGAATTCTCAATCACGCTGCTGATCGCGCTCAACAGTTCTTTAAGATCAGGATCGTACCTGTCCTCACTGTACATTGCGCTCTTCGATTTCTTAGCGAACACCTCATTTAGCGTTCCTTCATTCAGCTGGCCGAATTTTTTTAAGTGTTTCATAATTGTTTTCTATTTATCTATTTATTTAACGACCACGCCAAAAACCGGTTGGTTCAATATTTTAATGTCTATGATGCAAATGTCACGCACCGTACCGCGCGAGAACTTAATGTCGTAGTCCACCTGGTACTTCTCAGCCATCGGTATGAACTTTATCGTCTGGTCCCTAAGCATCGACCTGAGCACGAACTCGTTAACTGAGAACGTAAATAAGTACTCTTCTAAGTTCGCTCCAAAATCCGGTGCGCCCAATATCTCGCCTCTGTTGGTGAACAACATCATTTTAATTTGTGACACAAGCATCTCGGTCTCCTCGTGTATTTCGAGGATGTCCGACTTGTAAAATGGATCGCTAGGATCACGAAGATATAGATCTCTTGCCATCTTTAATGATATGTTAGTTGTGATGATTGTCCGCTAGGCGGAAATATTTGATCGCGTATGGTTGCTGTGTCCTTCGGTATCACGTGCTTGTCTTCTATGGTAAGCTCGTCCTGTTGTCGTATCTTTTTCTTCTTGATTAGGTATTCTCTAAGGCTTGTTACATCGCTTCGGTATTGCATTATGCCATCGTCTATAAATGACTGGTCGACGTTACATATAGTCTTCCCGTCCACGTCCTTAACCTCGCCGTCCATGTCCTCATTTTCTTTGCTATGTATGAAGAAAATGTATTGGTCGGACTTGTTCTCAGGCTTCTCAGTAGGATCCAAATCTGGGTCCTGATCAAAGCTTTCAAATGTCTTCATGTATTGCATATCTTCCAACGATTTTACTTATATATCCAAATAAAAATTATCTTTGCTTGTATGAGTAAAAAAGATTCGGTTAATATCAGCAATAGGAAAGCATCGTTCGACTATACGTTTGAAAAAATGTTTGTCGCTGGAGTGCAACTGCATGGTTCCGAGGTCAAGGCGATCAGGGACGGTAGGGTGAACTTGGCAGATGCTTATTGCTTTTTCGACAACGGCGAGCTGTTCGTCAAGAACATGAGCATACAGAACATGGACCACATGGCACCACACGAGCCCGAGAGACTGAAGAAGCTGTTGCTGAACCGCAAGGAGCTTGACGACCTGGAGAGCGACCTCAACAAGGGAATGACCATCATAATCGTAAAGCTGTTCACGATGAGAGGTATGATCAAGGCCGAGATAGCACTAGCAAAGGGAAAGAAAAATTATGATAAAAGAAATAGTATAAAAGAAAGAGATGCTAAACTGGAATTAAAAAAGAATTATGAGACTAACGGTAGAGATAGAATTGAATTATCCAGGTATTGAAGATAGCGAATCATTGGATGTGGTCCAACACCTGTTGGACAGAATACTGGAGCGCGGATCAGGTACTATCAATGATGAGAACCAGTTTGATAATGAAGAAGACGAGTGCACTTGCACCGGAATCATAGTTAGGAAACTACTAAACAATGTATCTATATTCTACTACAAGAAAATTAAATTAAGAAAATTCGAGATGCCATCCATGGCACAATACGACGATCTAAAGGCAATACCAGGTATTAACATAGATGACGTAACATACGAGCAGTTTTGTAAAATATCAGAGGACGCATGGACAGAACAGAAAAGGATGGGATACGGTATTTCAGTGCAATCAAAGTTTGTCGAATACAGGGATCAAGCGCACTTAGATGAAATAAAAGCGGAATTGCGTAAGGAAGATGACTTCATTGGATTTCCTGAAGACCCGCTCATCGAAAACCTCATCAAGCCAATAGTATGAAAGTAGTAAACGAAGAGTGGAATTTAGATTTTGGTAAAAAGAAGTTGGAAGAATGTATTCTATTTGAATCTAATAATTTAAAAAAATGCAAAGATTATACTAAAGAACATGATTTATCAGAAGGTAGAATTGTTGGTGAAAATGACAGAATTGCTATCGGCGATTGGTACGATGCGTATAGTAATGATTTAGGTTGGGAGTACGATTGAATAAGATTTAAAAACTAATTGAATAAGACATGACAAACGCAGAAAAAAATCAAATGTCCAAGGAAGAACGGGCAAAGAAAGAACAACAAGAAGCAAGCATGCGTAGCACGTTCACTCCGTACAAGGGCAAGACGTCAGGGTTAAAGACACTAACGCCGAACAAAAGATTGCTAGATAGTGGTTGGAACGAGAGTCATCTGTTTTCAGTAACGGCAGCAGATCCAGTATACGTTCATCCGGACCAGAAAGGCATAGACAAAAATTACGTACGTGTGATATATCACGCCGAAAAATTCGTGGCAATATTAGCTAAAGATCATTTTAAAAACTAAAAAAAAATATGATAGACATTACAGGATTAGACAAAGCGACGGTATTAGCAGCGCTTTACGGAAACGCCAGACCGTTAGGAATGGGAATGTTGCACTTCACACCAGGCGACATGCCTATTGAAGAGGCACAACAAATGCTAGACGAAGGCCAGATGTACTTTGATTACGTCAACGGTAGAGTGATGAAGGTCGACCTATCTGGCGACAGTTTTGATCCTTGGTTATATGACCGAGACAACGGCGAGGGCGCAGCTCTTCATGCGTTATCAAAAATAATGATTGAGGACGACAAATGATAACGAAGACGACAATAGAGTGTTATAAGATTCGGCTGGATAATGGCACATACGCAGACATTACGATCGATGAAAACGGCAATGCTGGCAGGATACAGATCGCGTCAGATTATGGCGATTGGCAGAACTACTGGGGCGCTTGCAGCACTCCATTCAAGGAGTTTCTAGCAGGACTTGACATACACTATGCAGCCAGCAAGTTCGGAGCTAGCGGATGGTTTGACCTGTATAAAACTATATCAAATCTAAAGATACGGATAAAAGAATACACGACGGACGAGGAAGAGATAGCCGCATTAGAGAACGAGCTGCATGATCTGGAAGACTCTACTGACAAAGACGAATTCGTGCACAAGATGTGGTATTCTGACAAATTATTGGAGATGGAAAACAGTTCACCTGACTTGGTAATGACGAATCACCCGGGGTTCGTGAACTTTTGGGAAAAACTTTGGCCAATATTCATAGAACAAATAAAAACTGAAGAACAATGTGCAAAAAATGTATAACATGTGAAAGCAATAGAATAGCAAACATCGGCGGCAAATGCAGTGATTTAGGATCGGCGTCTATTACCATTGATAAATTTACATACGATAGTGATTATATACCAACTGATATGAACATAGAAGGCGGTGATTTTAATAGTTAATTATGAAAGATATAGAAAATAAAGATAAAGTTAAAAGATATGACGGCAGTCAAGCAGTGTGGATAACATCGTTAATGTCGTTATGATGGATTGTCTTTGGAATATGCTTAAATAATGCCGGCTTTGGTTGGGACGGTTTTATATGGTGATTTGTCGTCATGACGATCATAGGTTTTAACACAGTATTATGTATTATACGTATCTGGTGAGGAACATGTGAGGACAACAGGCTTCGTTATATACGAATACGAGCGGTGGAACTGTATAACTTTCAAAATAGTAGAAATGATGAACGATGAACGTGATATTAGTGGCAGTAGAACCAATGCTATGATTTTATCAATGATACCTGAACTTAAATCAGGTGGTAAGATTGGTGTTGCAGGTTGTAAAGACCCGAAAGATATTACTGAACGCTTAAAAGCACATGGAATTGATGTGAAAAGTGAACCAATGATTTCAACAAAACCAATTAAAGCTATCCATAATTTGAATAGCATTGAGGGTGAAATAATAGGGATTGAATATGGCGAGAAAGTTCAGATAGGTTTTTTTGTTCTATTGCTAAAAGACATAAGGATACGTGGCATCAAGCTATCGCAAATATACACCGTAGATTATTTAAAAAGTCAGATTGAATCTGGTAAACTTATCGAAAAGGAAGATGATAAAAAAGGAAGATGATAAAATAGATGTGGAGATACACGAGTATTCACTGAAGAATTATCTAGGCGAGTGGCTAGAAGTAGAATGTCATTTTGGAGAAAGCTATGTTACACTAAAGATAGAGTCGCAGGAAAGTTTCACAATCGGCAGTATTGATGAGCTGGATGAAATATGTAACAAAATAAAGGCCACATGGCCTTAAAATAAATAATAAACAATAAAAGACATAAAAAGAAGAATTAGAAAAATTGGGATTATATCTTAGAAGACCTAAAAATAAAATAAATGACAAAAATAAAATTAATTGATGTATCTGAAAAGTTAGTATTGGCATGGAAAGAATCATTTAAAAATTATCCTGATGTAGAAATTATTCATGATTCTATATTAAAACATCCATGTGATGCAATTATTTCACCTAGTAATAGTTTTGGTATAATGCAAGGTGGTATTGATTTAATATATGCTAATTATTTTGGTGTGACTTTACAAGATAATTTACAAGATAAAATATGTAAAATGCATAATGGCGAATTGTTAGTTGGTGAAACAATTATAATGGAGACATATAATAATATATTTCCTTATCTTATATCAGCGCCAACAATGAGAATTCCTGGTAGCAGATTAATAGGTACGCCTAATGTATATCTTGCTGCTAAGGCAATATTTATAATATTAAAAAATAACCTAAATATAACATCAGTAGCAATTCCGGGACTCGGAACTGGAACTGGTGCTGTGTCGCCAGAGGAGTGCGCTAGGCTGATGAGGATGGCATACGAGGACTGGTACTTAGGAGAAGCATTGACGAATGGCGTCAACAATCCGCAATCTCTAGATGATGTGTTTTCGATGTGTAATAACCAAGCGGTAAAGCAAAAACCGCTAGTATCTGCCATCACAGGGCAAGTAATACCCGGATTAAGCGGTGTCGTAGGTAAAAATGGACCAGGTACATGTCCAACTGGCCAACGTGATGTTAACGATTTTAATCAATCAGCATGATCAAAAATTCAAGAAATATGGAGAATAACATGATATACAATGGTACAACCCGGCACTGTTGGTTGGACCACACTTGAAAATGGATGGTATAATAATGGCCTTCGACATACACGAGGACCGCATAAAACAAGAAAATTAAATTTCCGATTTTGATAATATTGATGCAAATTATAATTAAATTCGATTAACAATTAAAAACAACAGATAAATATGGAAAAGTTCAAGAATTTTGCGCACAAAGCACAACTAATTTATTTCTCTGACAAAGGAGAAAGCATGTCTGACGCGCAGAATATGAAAGGAAAATGTAACCAAGTGTCAGAGGATGTTAGATCACACTTCGCATCGATAGGACCGGTAAAAGAAATCGTGCACTACGACAACAAGGAGATAAATCTTACGGTGCCTGTTGTGTTGGAAGCAAAGAAGATCGCTGAGATCGTAGGCAAAGACGCAGAGGCCAATGCACTAAACGGATGGTATGCTCGTGCAATCAAGGCAAAGAATGACCTGATGAATAACATCAGGACTGCTAACTGGACGATGTTCTTGAATGAAGGCGAAGATTTCACGCCAGAAAAATATGATGTAAAATTCGATGTTGACCAGCCGCATGCGATACAGTATGATGAAGAAGACATACTTGGCGAATGGTCTGCAAACGAAGTGGCAGACTTCTTGATCAAAGAACAGTACTGTGTCACAGTAGGAAAGCTGATACACAAGAAAGGAAAGCTCCACAGTATATATAACTCACCGCTAACCGAGACCACAAGATTTCATGATCTAAACTCAGGCAACGGAGGGACTAAAGCATATCCCGTTACAATCACTCCTGTATATCAAGGCAAAGAGCTTAATGCAATCAAGAAGATGTATCTCAAAAATCATGATGATCACAGAGAGGCTGAGAAGAAAGTTAACTGGTACAAGGCCAAAATCAAGAATGAGTTAACCATCAAGAATGCTGCAGCTCAACGCGAGTATGCAGATGCAATGGGAGATTTCTCTAAGAAGCAAGCCGATTATAATGATACAAGAAAATCGTTTATGGATAAAGTTCGTAATGCTAACGAGAAATTGCGTGCTGAGTGCGAGGCAAGAAGAGAACTATTGGTTAAGGATGCTTCAGCAATGAAGATATTCATCCCTGAGAACCTTAGGGATACCAAGAAATTCGTACAGAATTATGCTGCAATAGATTAAAATATTAGGCTAAACATTGAACCTAATTTACAAAAAAAGATACTAGCCTTGAATTGACAAGGTGTTAATACTTGCCACGTTTTGGTCCACGTGCTGTTGCTGATTGAACCTACTGTCCTAGTGACGATAAGATGAGAAGTATTAAATTAGGAAGTAATTCTAGTTGTGTTGTTCCCTTGAGAAAGGAATGGTAAATATATGGCAAAGTTTAAGTGCAGCCACAACACAAATGAGCTCAGCAAGTAAAAAGATACAGGATTAACTACACAGACCCTAACTCTTATGACTAAGTTGCATTTTATGCAACAGTTATTAAAGAAATGAATTGACATATCCATAAGAGAGGGTGCGTGCTATTTAAAAATATAATGTTCTTTGAAAATATTGGGTTAAGGATAGTTGTTGTGACAGAAGACATACAAACCATAACTAAGTCTGTAATAGACGTTACGAGAAGATATTTCCTTCTGGGAAATGGTCTTCCATAAAATTTATCGAGGTCGCGTTCCAAAACAAAACCAAGCGCAGTAAAAAGCACTCTGAAGTCCGGCACTATTAGGTTAGTAAATTGGATTGTCATGAAGGGCAATACAGGTTGTAACCGTGAAAATAGGAGGTGCTCACCAGAGCTTGATCGTTATCTTTAGTGAACGATGGCCTACCTTTAGCATTAATTTTATCATAATCGTTATCTACACTATGTCCGATAGATCGACAATGAAAATCCCCACCGAGTCAAAACCTCGTATTAGGCATATTAGCCGAAAGCAAAAGTTGTAGCGAAGTTGGGACCTCCGTTTAACCCACAAATTTGAGATTTTGAGTGTTTAGTCCATAGCATCACTCAACGATATTCACTTGGCATATATTGTTAATGACAATAAAGGAAATATTGAACCTTTATGTACATGTAACACTTTTATCTTCCTGCCCGTCGATTGTACAGTGATAAGGTGAAGTGATGAGCCGGAATAATTGTATAAATATATAATGTCGAAAAAAGATTGAAAACTAATAGTTAACACATTGTAAAAGATGGTAAAGTAGCTTACTTTACTTAGATCCGTTCGCGGACAAATAATTATGAAACAAGAAGAACAAGAAGAATTCGTATTTTTCTGGGAGACAAAATCGCCATTTAGTCAGTGGCATCCGGTTGGATTTCACATCAATGGCGTTTATTATAAGACGGCCGAGCACTACATGATGTGGGGTAAAGCAATGTTATTCGGTGACGAAGAGACTGCAGCAGAGGTGCTCGATGTTAAACACCCTCGTGACGTTAAAGCACTAGGCCGAAAGGTGAAGAACTTTGACTCGAAATTATGGGAAGAACAGTGTCAGAACATCGTGTATCAAGGCAACTATGCCAAGTTCACACAGAACAAAGAAATGAGACTTGCGCTAAGAGCAACCGGAACAGCAGAGTTAGTGGAATCGTCACCGTTTGACAAAATCTGGGGCATCGGTCTTGCAGCAGACGATCCAAGAGCGCTCAACAGGGAAACCTGGGAAGGCACAAATTTCCTGGGAGAAGTATTAATGTCGGTACGGGAGAAGATGCGATTCGAGATGAATTTATAATTTATTCATAAATAGACCAGTATAGACCTCTCAGAATTTATTTCCAGGAGGTTTTTTTTATTTCAATATTATTACTTATCTTTACAAAAATTGAGTATCAATAAGTTAACTCTTTTTTTTAAAAATAATATTTTTTTATATGGGTAAACTATCACAAGTAAATGAAGATACGAGGACAAATAAAAGATAAAGTAGAACGAAAACTTTATAACAAACGTATACGTGTTGGTAAAGATGTTGATGCGAGTGATGATGCTCAACTTAAGATAGGATTAACCGGCGGTATTGGTAGTGGCAAGAGCACGGCTGCTAGAATGTTCCAGAAGCTGGGCGTCATGATGTACTACACCGACATAACAGAAAAGTTAGGAGACCACCTGTACAAGAATGATCACATACAGTCACAAGAATTGGCCGCTATAATATTCAATGATCCTGAGAAGCTCAAGTGGATCAACGATCTAATGTATCCGTATGTTGCAAACGAGTTCATCGAATGGTGCGAAATGTGGAAGGATTCTGTCTGTATGATAGAATCTGCTATACTCATAGAATCAAACTCATTAAATCTGGATGCTATAATAGTGGTCGTATGTCCGGAAGAAGATAGGATAGAACGCGCTATGAAGCGCGACGGAGCCACCAGAGAAGCTATTGTCGCCAGGTTGAAGAATCAGCTTATAGACGAAGAACGAATCGAACATGCCGACTATGTGATGCACAATACTGGAGATACCGAATTCCTTGAAAAACAAGTATTAGACATATTTAACAAGATCTCTGGAAATTAAACTATTTGATACACAATCAGATAAAAATTAGCACTAAATATTTATTCGTAATTTAATATTATTTCGTATCTTTACAATATGAAAAATTTTAAAAATTTATTAAAAGACAATTTTGGACATTATGTAGTCTTAGAAATTGACGGTGTTAAAAAGTTAATGAGAAATGGTCAATCTGGTCAATATGTTGTATCAGAAAATGACGAAGTAATAAAAATACAAAAAAAGAGGAGCTTCTAAGAGATTATTATTCAACGGACCCACACTAGTACAAATACAAATAAATGATGAGTGGACAATAGTAGACAAATTGGATCAATTATCTATAATTGCTGATAGCATTTCATTCGAAGCGCATATCGGAAAAATAATTAAATCTAGGCATGTTTCTTTCACCAAATATGACATAAATGGCAAAAGAACAGCAAATATAAAACAAAAGTTCAAATTATTATATGAACAGATTTGAATAATGTTTTATATTTTTATAGAATAATAATAACTAAAAATAGGAATAATGAAGACTGGAGATTTAGATTTAAGTAACACTAAAATCACTTCACTTCCAGACAACCTCAAAGTTGGTGGAAGTTTATATTTAAGTGATATTCCAATCACTTCACTTCCAGACAACCTCAAAGTTGGTGGGAATTTAGATTTAAGAAATACAAAAGTTGGTGGAGATTTATTTAGATAAAGAAGAAAATACAAGTAAACATAATTTTGCATAATTAAATACGACCGTTAAAGTTGAGGGAATCGACGAAGGACTTCTCCGACGCATTCGCAAGCTATGCTGAGTACGAGGACGGCACAGAATTGACTGATGCTGAATTGGAGAAGATAGATGTGAACTCGATCATACACATAACCAATTATACATGGAAATATTACTAACATTAGGCGGCATGATACTAGCATTATATTTGTTATCGCTAGCATGGAATCCGTTCAGTCATGACAAAGAAGTGCTCGATTGGAAAAAAGAACAAGACAAGCTTAAAAAGTCGAAAACTGATGAAATTACGCCTAGCGCGTACTTATTGATTTGACAATGTGTTGTATGCTTCGACGTACGCATCTGTACGATTCACGCCTCGTTCAATGATTTGTGCGACCAAGTCGTGCATCTCTTCGAAGAAACCCTCGTCGTGTGCCTTGTGCAACAGTTCTTCTATGTAATCAGAGTTTGTCATCTTTTGAATCCGCCGTTCATCCACTCGCGCTCTGCTAGTGCATTCAGTCGACCCTGGTGGATCGTATGGTACATCACCTCCGCACAGTAGTTCGGTCTGAACTTAAGCTGCTTACAGTTCACCAATATGGTATTGAACTCCTGCTGTCTGTCTGACATGATCTGTTCCATTACCAATTCTAATCTTCCTAGACCATTCGAGTTCTTCTCGCTCAGGCCAAGTTCTGATGTGGCTATGTCGTAGCAAGCATCCTTGACGCGTTTTACGTAATCGTCGTCTGTGGTTTCATCCTGTCTGAACAGCTGGAATGATTCGTCTAATTTCTTGATGTACTTCATGGACTATTTGTTCATTCGTTCAACATTCAGTGTTGGTGATTCAGTAAAGTTTAACATACCTTTTTCGAAATCTTTTTTTAATTCATTCTGATTATAATATATTATTCCCATTATATATTTCTAAATTATATATCGTCTTTCTCGTAGAT